>Ga0233399_1000261_pt1 | contig 22055 bp, 46 predicted proteins | sample 43DmetaG_FD_182698 | JGI IMG/M metagenome (GOLD analysis project Ga0233399, IMG submission 182698) | Seawater microbial communities from Monterey Bay, California, United States - 43D | ecosystem: Environmental > Aquatic > Marine > Coastal | place: USA: California | collected 2016-11-08 | reverse complement strand
TGAATCGCCGTTGTATGTGGTGTGCCACACAATACCAATAGTCGCTGCTTTGACTTCTTTCGCTCCTGCACTTTTTGCTGGCAGAGCATATACGATAGTGTTGGGGTGAAATGTGGTATACGATTCTCCGCCAATTTTCTTATTACTGATGTCACCTGGACCGAACAGAAAGTCTCCTTGTATGACACCCTTGATTCCGAGTGAAGGTAGCAACTCCAGTGCTGCGTTCATTTTGGTATTCAAATCACCCGAGGTGTCTGCGTCGACGTCTGCCTTGGTCTTATAGACTTTGGGGTTCTTATTAAAGATGCCCTTCTTGGCGATAAAGAACTTACCGTCGCTCGGATCGATTCCGGCGAATATCGCTGGAGCACCATCCCACTTAACGGATATATCTCCCTTGTGCTTCCCTTGGAGCATATCTCTTAACCCACGGAGAGCGTTGATCGCCTCACGGGTGCCCGATACCCCACCGTAGAGAACTTTGTCCTCGAGGTGCGTCATATGGGTGTTCTTCTGCTCTGACAGAATTTGATGTGCGAAGAAAGATTCCATTAGTCGTTTCTCACTAGAAGTATGTCAAAGACCGCACCGCAACCACAGTTATTGCCAGTTGTTGTGTCAACCCTCAGGTCGGTCTTTTCTGCGAAAGATATAGGAACAGGATAGTCATAGGTTATTGGGTTGCCGCCTTGGGTGCCCCATTGCCCTTTAAGGTTGAATGCTCCACCTGTAGGTCGAGCAAACAACTTGAACTGGACTGCTGCTGCTTTATCCGAACTGCCTTGAAACTTTAACAAGTATCCAGTGAACCCAGCAGGAATGGTGTAGACTGCCATGAGTGTTTGTCCGTTCCCAGCGAGTATCTGTGCCGCGAGGGAACCGCCGACGTTGATGCTAACTATACCGACGTTCGATGCGTCTACCTTGCGCGCACGGAAGACCCGAGAGAAAGTGACTGAACCAGTCGCGCCCACGTTGATTGTCTCGGTGACTAGATTAAAGTCTCCATCAAGACCCTGAACTTCTACCGCCTCGCCTGTATCGCTCCCGCTGGAGGAAGTGATAGAAACAACACCGGAGGTTGGATATGGGTATAAAGCGGTCGTGCCGTTGGCGTCCCAAATGGTTGCGGTGCCGTTGACGTCAGTACCAGTGTATCCGAACTTGTTGATATGAGACTGCCCAGTTGGCAGGGCGATAGTTGGACTGTTTGACCCTCCGACGTTCCCGTCTGCATCCGCAATCATTACCACTTCGAATAGATCACCGCCACGAAAATATGTATTTTTTGGTTTGCTCCAAGTTGCCATTTTAGTATTCCTTTATTGTATTTAAAAAACCGAAATTCTTTTCCATATCAATATATCTTGAAGTATGGACCAGATAACTCGGACTCCGAGGCAGCATAGTTGATCACTGCTGATATGAATGCTGTGCGTTTCTTCTTTGTTGAACTTTCAATCAGTGCTACCAGTTGCGTGGACATAATCTTCGAGAGATACCATGTACCATCTTTCTCTGAGCATGCCTTGTAGAAATCATACTCAGTCATATCGTTCGTGTATCGCACTGAAGAATACCATTTATAAAACAATTCCATATCCTCAGTTGTTCTGCCAGCAAGTTCCCTCTGAGGCATCATGTCCTTTCCGAGATATTCTTTGGCAAACCTTGCAATTGGACCGCCCGAAACTTTGCCCATATTTGCATTCTTGCCTTTGATTTCGCCCTGCCATGTAGCACCGAATGACCTGACCTGCATCCGGCCACCGTCAAAGAAAAGGTATCCGTCTTGTGAAGCAAAGAAGTCTCTCAATCCCAACGTACTTTTTTCAAATTCATATGTAGGTCTGTCCTTGGAGACATTGATCTCTTTGGTAGCGCCCGTGCCACCGACAATCTTCTTGAGAGAGATCCCAACAATATCACCTGAGCGATAGTTCTCTAGAAGCAGGTTGTTGAATTCGATGAAGGTTTTCGTCTGTTCAAGTTTGACTCCTGCGCCCTTGGATGAAACGATCCAAATGTCAGCAGGAGACCACTTGTTGACATCGCCAAACGGTCTTCCTGCTTCTCTGTTCAATTTCTTGAAGTGAGTTTCCAAACGTTTGACCCAAGAAGATCCTCGATGGGCAACATAGTTCTTTCCGCTGTTGCTAAACTTATTGTTGATCAGGTTTGCGCCTGCTTTGGAAGATTTGACCCAATCATCGCTCAGACCTTTCTGTATCGCAGTGAGCGATAAGTCACAATCAAATTTGGAGTTTGCTGCTTTGAATGCGGTGGTGGTATAAGTTGTGTCTTCACTTTTTGATTTGTTCTGCTTATAACCAGCAGCAAGATATATGCACTGGGCACTTTCTACAATGGCAGTCACGTCTGACCCTGCGCCACTACCACCGCCACCCTTAATTTTGGCAACAGCAACCCAACCGCCAGTGAAGTCAACGTGTCCAGTACTCGACCGATTTATCTTTGATGAATATTTTGCGCCATATCCGCTTGAGAGTTTCTTGGCGATATTTCTCAAAACTTCTTCGCGGTCAGAACCCTTCGGCAACTCTATGGTGACCATCTTTGACATCTTGGCATCTGTCAGATCCTTATACCCGCACTGGTCAAGTTGGATCTTTAACTCGTCTCTTGATTTTAATGTAGGCATGTATGCTCCTCGTTATAGTCTATTTATAGACCCAGAGACAACCCCCCTTAATGACGAAACCCCACCGAAGTGGGGCAAGTTGAATACCGGAGTATTACTTTTGACTGGTCACTATAGAATGACCGTGCTTGACAGCAGCAGCATGAGACAAAGTCTTTTTGCCGCTTCCCGCCGTGCCATATTCATGAGTCACCTGCACCTTACCTTTGCTGGCGTGGGTTACGCGGACATGTTCATGTCCGTCCTCATCATTTTTGTGGTGAATGAAATGCTCGTTTCCGTGAGAACTAACCTTGAGGTTTTTGTGTGCTTTGGCAATACTGTGGGCGACAGCTTTCGCTTTTGCGTGATCAGCAGCAGATGCTCCACCAGTCGGCGCAACCTTGGCGTATCCGTGCGCCTTGTCATAACCAGCGGCACTGACTGAACGACCTGAAGCGCCTGCCTTCTTCGTATACCTTTTTAAAAGGGAGGTGGAAATTTCTTTGATGGATTCCAGTTCCTCTCTGAGTTGTTCAAAAGTTTTCATTTTTTTTCTCCGAAGTATTTTATTTTGTGGACCGTATTGGTTTCATATATTTATACGTCTCGGGTCTTCAGTTTTTTTGTAACGATACCAATTATCCAATACACTTTGTTGCAAGGCAAATGCTTCTGTCTCCCAAGGCAACCCACGAGACCGTTCCACAGATTTTTCGCAGTATGAATAGTCTGCTCCGTTCCAAACAGTCGCCCCCTTCGCGTCTATGTACAACTGGCGCATAAGGCATTGCCTTACGTGGACTAACTCGTGCCCTACGGTGAGGAGTTTGTTGGTTCGACTAATTGGTTCACCCATCATGGTCGTGGCGATTTGCACATCAACTTCTCTGTCGTTACCTAGACAAGATCCGTAACAATCGTCTTCGAGTCGCCGAACCATTCTTATACGAACTTCACCACGCAGATTAGAGACACCAAGGAAGTCCATTGCCGAATACGTGAAGTCTTCGAGGTACTTGGGGAATCGGTTTGAGAAATAGACTTGCACAACACTATGCCCTCGCCTTAGACTTGAACATGACAAATCCCCAGTCGTTCTTGCCCTCGTCCCCCCATGCATAGTTGTCACAGACCTCAATCCTATTAACAACAGAACTCTTCTCGACAGGGTGTAAGACTCTTGGCGCTCTGAGCAACTTTGATTTGAATGCAGCGATTTCGATGCCCCTCTTACCGAGAACCTGAGACCAGATGTATTGACCTCCAGGGGTCTGACACTCGTCGGTGGCAAGGGCGATGTCGGTTTCTTTGATGATCTTCTCATACACTTTAGGGGCAAGACCGAATCCCTGAAACTTGGGGTCGATGCGAACCATACTAACTGCATGAACATTACTGATTTCTTTGGTGAGTTGCATCCACATAACCCGATGCGCTTCTTGACAATGCGGCACAAACTGTACACACTCAACCCACTGACCCGCCTCTGTTCCTTTGGGATGTTTGCGATGAACAAACTCGCATGGTTTCATAAATATGTGAGTGGCACCGACAGATGCCACGTATGAGTCAAGAGGCAAGTCGGAGACGGAGATTGTCCCGAGTTCTTCGCTTTTCTCAAGTTCTGCTGTATACATTAGTATGTCCCCAACGCTTCGTCGATCTTGTTTCCGATCTCAAATATCTTTCGGTCAATTCCGTTCTGAACTGAAGACTCGACTTCACGTGAGGTATTCCCAATTGTAGTGGTGAGGATACGCTCAAGCATAGTTGGTTTTGGTCCCTGTTGCTCGGATGGAGACATACACCGAGGCACATAGACGGTATTCGTGGAAGGGTTGTAGGTTGGATCACAACCGTGGAAAGTAGACTCGACGACGATCACCTTGGCATTAGCAGGGACGGTAATCTCTGCTTGTCCAGGCTGGATCGGTTCTGGCGACTGATGCGCCGATGCGTCTAAACCGACGAAAAGTAACACACCACCTAAACAAATTTCTTTAAACATTGCAATCTCCTCAATTCAGATACTATTATCGGTCAATTAGGGTCCAAAGACAACACTGAATAACTTGAACAGAATCAATGACTTAGGAACTTGTCCAAAGACCTTCTTCTTTAAACGTTCCGCGCAGTCCATAGGAAGCAGCAGAACCGCCTCTATAATTCTGAACCACTGATACTGTCTCCCATGAACGGTTTTCGTTAACACTAGGGGAATTGGTCTTGGTTCTGACACCTTGTGGTTTTGCTCGAGAAACTCCGGTCTTACGTGCAATATAAACTTTATTATCACGGGCGAGGAAATCGCGTGTAAGTCTCTCTATTTCTGCTCTTTCTTGCGCTTTAGTCATTAAGATTATCCTCAATTTCAATACAGGAATTATACGTCAGATCCGGTGGTTCGACAAGAACTTTCTGATACTCATTTGGAATAAGCATATAACTAAAGTTATTTAAAAAACCCCTGCAATATCAACAACTTACTGAATCCCCTGTAATATCAACAACTTACGTTCGACTTCGATATAAACCCTTAAATTTATAAATAATAGTACAATTGAAAAAACTTACGTGGCGTTTTAATTGCCTTTCGCTTCGCGTGTCGCGAATTCTCTGGTTCTGTTTCCTATATACTACTGGTGACGTGAGTACTGTCTTAATTATTATTATACCCACTCACCATTGCAAGAGGAGGTTTCATGACAGATGAAAGAATTTCTGAAGTTGAGACCAAACTGTTTACCCACGAGGGGAGACTAAAGTCATCTGAGCAAGACATTGCGCAAATTGTTGGTAACATTGATCGCATCGAAGAGCATATGCTCCGTGGTGCTTCCAAAGAAACAAACTATGCGCCAATTGTTTCAGGAGTCATAGGTTTTCTGGGGGTCGTAGGTACAGCAGTCTTCGGTATAATGAACTATGTTGATCTCCAACTAACGCATGTGAAGGATTCACGTGCAGTATACGAAGAAAGAGTTCAGGAGAACTCTGAGAGTTTAAAAGATCTAAACTCTATTCTGCACGACAGGTTGGGGCGCTTGGAAGAGCGCTCTCTATCTCACGAAGAGGATATAAACGAGATCAAGGATGATCAGTGATCAACACCTCTGCGACCAACCTTGGCACCCTACGGGGTGCTTTTTTATGCTCGTCATTTGCTTTCCAGCAAAAAGTCCAAATGGTCGAGGTTCAACGGTTCCTTGTCGAACGCATCGATCATCTTGCCAAGACACCATTTGAGTTCCTCCTCGTCGTCACCGAAAGGTTCGCAGGGTGATTTTGTATACAGGGTAATCTCTCCGCTATCGTCATAATAGACTTCACGAATTGAATGTCCTTCCATGGCATTCTTACCTCTATACGTTACCCTGTAATTCCAACTCATATGCGTCCCTTAATTCTACAAACCCACCAATCCACTCGTCTCTGTGCTCAACAAACACTTGCGAATTGCCTTCACTAGAGGTGATGACAGTCACTAGTTGAGTCACTGGAGTACCAGTCATCTCCTCGTACATAACAGCGTATGCTGCTTCTTGCTTGAAATAGTTATATATTTTAGAACGTGTCTTGCGACGCGCAGAGGTCTTCCAATCAATCACAGAGAGTACACCATCAAACTCTGCAATCATGTCAACCGTGCCTGCTGTGCGTAGGTGGTCGGAGTACATCAGTCCTTCGATGACTCGAATGTTATCGATAGACTTGTCTGCCACGTCGCGTAGGCGAGTGAACATATCGAAAGCATTGGGCATTATTACACCCTCGGATTCGATCCCCTGACAATAGTCTTCGATGAGTTGGTGGACCGAAGTTCCCCGAGTCGACGCTTGCGTCGAGATCTTCTGTGCTTCTGCTTTGCCAACTCGTCGCTTCCATGCAGCGAGTCCTGCTTGCAGTTTCTTACAAGAAGATGTTATGGTTGTCACTGAAGGATAAGGAACGCAAGCACTTCCATCTTCACGAACGTAGTGGCGTTTGCCTTCTACAGTGACTCGTTTGACCTTTGGCAGATCAGTTAAATCTAGATTGAAATTCTTTGGCATTACTTTTTATCCTATAATCACATTTATCGCAGGGAGTTAAAACTCTGTTCCCTGTCCGCAAGTACATTCTATATTCTTGCAGTTCTGGGTTATTCCTGTCGTGTTCGAGCAACGATGTTTCTTGTACGTTACCCAAGACCACAACAGGGTCCCAATCATTACAGCAAAGGTTATAATTCCCTTGCCAATCGACATACAACCAGTCGAATATCTTATCACAATAATTATATCGCAAATCGGTTATGTCGACAACCCCTACAATCTCTTCAGGGACAGTACCCGCCCGAGAGTTTACCTTCGGTGGAACGTAGAAGTCATAATTGTTCTGCTTGACATAATCAAAACGGTCAACTGTCTCTCGATACTTCTCGACATTCTTCCCGTTGGTTGTCAATATCACTGTCGCCTTTGAGTTGAACAGTGGTTCCATTAATCGTTCGAAGTCATTGTGCAGAGTTGGTTCGCCTCTTCCACACACCAGCACTTCAACTGGTTCAGGAACTTCATCAACATGCGCGCAGATCTTCAGCATAGTCTCTATGGACATATGCTTGTTCTCGTTCGGGTATCCGTGAGCACGAGGACAGAACCCGCAACGGAGGTTGCACAGTTCTGTGATGTTGAGTTCTAACCTCAAACGAGGTTCTTAACCCCACCGATGCCTTCATAGATGTTCTTGACACCAGCAGTGCTCATGATAATACTCTTCGCTTTCTTCCAGTGACCTTTGTTCTGTTTGGTCCACTTGTTTGCGAGTTTGCCGTCCTGCCCGAAGTCAGCAGCAGCGAGAGCATACCCACCGTTCTGTGTCTTCAGCATGTGTACCTGAACAGGGTCACCATCTTGCTCGAAAGTCCAGATGAAGATCATGTTATCATTTGCATCGTGAGATGCAGCAGCATCTTGCTCGAAGTAGTGAGACAGTTTCTCAACACACATGAGGACTGCTTCTGGTAAGTCTTCTACCCTTTCTTTAGACATTTCCGTCTCCGGTTTCTTCGTTAGTTTCTTGCAGTCTATTTAGTTCTTCTTTCTCCTGCTTACTAATAGCGGAAATGATAAGTAACATTCCAATTATGGTGCAAAGTTTCCAAAGAATATTCATGACTACTTGACCTGAAATGTGTTGACGTCGTGTGCGTGTAGCAATTCCAGACCACAACCCAACCTACCTTCGAACTGCTCCTTGTAGAACACTCGGGAGATCCCGCTTGCCACGACCAACCTTGCACACTTGATACAAGGCGAGTGCGTCAGGAACATCCATGCGCCATCAGCAGAGGATGGACTTCTTGCCAGTTTGGCGATAGCATTCTCTTCTGCGTGTAGGACATCGTCCCGAGTTCTATACTTGAAGTATATGTGCTCGTCGTCGGGGTGCACTTTAAATGCAGGTTTATCAATCAACTCTTCGCATTGGTTCGAAGATCCAGGGAGTGTGCCATTATAACCAACAGAGATGATCGCGCCTGTATCTGGGTCTACGATGATCGCGCCTACCTTGAGTCTCTTGGCAGTTGAGCAGTTGGCAAATACCTGTGCCGTCTGCATATATGCTTCGACTAACTTGGACTTCATCCGCCTCTCCTCATGTTAGCGATATCCGTCGCTTCTTGTTGGTTGATTACCGGAACAGCGTTGCTCTTGTGCATCGTGGCGATACCCTTGATCAACGTGCCTGTGTATTCTTTCTTCTCTGGAGCAGCGCAAACACTAGGTGCGCCCAACTCAGCAGACTTGTACTGCACGTCAGCATCTCTGCGATACGGACCAGCATCAGCGACTTTGGGCGTGAAGGCAGGTGCTTCGAACTTCTTGAACCTCTCGCCATGCACAACCTTCTTCTTGATCTTGCGACCAGTGAAGTCGTGACGCATAGAACCATAGACGGGCATTATATGAAATACCCTAATGACAACCCGATGAACAACCCGAGTCCTGTGATAATAATATAACCAACAACGTCGTCTTTACTCATAACTTTCTCCTCAATTCAGACACTATTATCGCTCAAATCGGATCCAAAGACAAATGAAATAAACTCTTGCAATATCAACAACTTACGCAGAATCTGAACTTTCCTTCATGAATTCAACAATCATCTCAGAGGAAGTTATCTTGTCATACCCTGTTGCTTCACAGAATTCTTCCAAGACTTTATCCCATTCGACGGTGTGCCAAACATCTCCGGTCGAAGACAATGGCACCGAAGTGCCATATTTCTTCGTCAACTCGGAGATCAATCTGGTATCAGAAAGGTCACCGAAGTCCATTATTCTTCTTCCTGAGACCGCATGCGATCTTTCATGAACGCAGCGAGACCAGATTCGCCACCAAGACAGATGATAGGAAGTTTGAACTTCTCTTCCATCTTTTCAACTAGACCCGCTTTACTCAGCGTATAGTAGTCTTGCGGATGAAGAGGCATAGACTTTGCCTTGCCTGATTCTGCCCATCGAACCATGCGGTCATACAATGGGGTCTTGAGCATGAGTACATTTATCATAAAGTTATTCCTTAATTAGACTGAAAGAATTAGGATGTAGGCAGCTGCCCAACCCAAAAGATTTAACGCACACAGGGCAACCGCGCCCCAAAAAATTATTTTTAACCAATCACGTTCCATTACTTTCTCCTCAATTCAGATACTATTATCGCATAATTGGGGTACAAAGGCAAACCTGATTAACTTGAAGCAAATCAACAACTTACGCCTTGCCGAAGTTGAACGAGATCGCGATCCTTGCCTTGGCATGGTCGACCTTGGATTGAGTTCCCACTTGATGTTCTAACCACGGTGGCCAAACATTCATGTCTCCGGTGTGGACTTTCTGGAAATGCCACAACTCTTCTTTGAAGTTTAAGTCTGACATTTGAATGAGAACGGAGGACGGATGTTTGAACCGAATCGGGACAGATTCTTCATCCGCGTATGGGTAGTATGTGCCAGCGACAGCAGCAGCAGGGTGGTTGTGAAGGCAATGATTGTCGCCCTCGTTATAGACCGAGAACCAACAGAATGGTATGGTGTCAACCCAGATCTTTTGGGGCGCACCACGCATCTTCAGGTATTGAATCGACAACTCCCTCATTTGAGATTCCATCTCTTTTCTGTGAGGGAGGTCTTTCAACAGATCTTTGTTGAAGTCCAAATCGTAATACGATGTATATGATTTATGCGCGTCCATCCTTTCTCGGACATACATCTCGATTTCCTTATGAGGCAAGTCAGCAACTGCTTGTATCATAGGGACGTGGAACAGTCCAACTCTTTTACTTGACGAGAGTGGCATTAAAAGTCTTCACCCGCCCTATACTGGTTGCGGATGTCAGCAAGAGGATCAAAGTCAGCATTCTCTTTGGTCTTGATCGCCGCTTCCTCTTCTCCGTTGACCACTCTCTCCATGTAACCTAACAACAGGTTTGCCATAGACACGCCACGCTCTTTAGCGATTACTTTAAACTCTGCGTGGAGGTATTCAGGAACCCGAATGTTGAACAGTCGGGTGTTGCCTTTCTTATACTCGCTCATATTTGCCTCTCATCAATTAACTCGGGCAGTCCACCACTCGGGTGCTTGTCTCCCTTTGTTCCAAGTAGCGAACCGCTCCTTGTCTTCTATATAGAAGTTTCTGTATGACTCCACCACGTCGATTGTGCCATCGCGGTCTCGGACCACGCACTGTGGGAATTGCTTCATGGCAAGTTTGATTGGAGTTGATGGTACTCGTGGGATGTTATCTGGTCTTCGTGCCAGAACATCTTTCATCACTGCTGTCTTGGGCATCTTCCCGTGTCTGCGTTCGAACTCCAGCAGCAACTCTACAAAGTGTGCATAGTGCCAGTCATAGTTCTCAGCAGACTCCATAGTCCAGAGAGTGGTTGGGTGCTTGGGGTGAACCGCCAAGTACATGGCATCTTCTCGATCGTCTTCGAGTCTCCAGTGCTTCTTGACACGGAGTTTGCCTGACTTGAGATAGACCATGTTGCCCTGTTTATCCGTACTCGGGACAAACTCAACCGCACCGTCAAGTAGGCGGTGGGCAGTGGATAACATCTGCGCAGACTCTAGGTACATCTTCTGTGCATGCTGGTCGCACTGGACTCGTGCTGATTCGATGGGGCAGGGTTCACCCGATGGTGTTCTTTCTATCGGAAATATATTCATAATGTTATTCTATCTCAACTGTTACTCAAAGTCAAATCTTCGGCGTACCACCTTGCGTGTACCAACCGTCTTCGTGCTTGCGTCTTCGTATGATCTCAGTTGGGTCTTCTTCTTCTGCCACAACCACTTCATACTCAGACAGGTCTTCATCTTCTGGGATGTCGTCTTCAAATGTCATCTCGGTCAAACTATCGTCAACGTCTACAACATTGCTCGGGTGCACCTTCAGGTTGCCGTCGTCATAATAATCCTTTCTGCGATTGTTCGTGGTCAAGTCTCTGGTCGCCACGAGCAACAAGGCAATAGCGAGTGGGTCAAACACGAAGATGAGGAGAAGGATAACGACGCGGACTGCTTCGTCGAACATATTCTCTGCATCGTCACCGTAGATCAGTTCAGCGATATACTTGAGAGGACCCACTTCAACTTCAATTTCGAGTCGTTCTCTCTGCAAGGGACTGAGACTCGATTGGAGTCGCTCGATATTAGCATATGCATTATTGATGCTCTCGTTTTGAGTCGCACGTTCCTCACCTTGCGCTTGCCTTGTAGCGATCGCACCGTCCTTGCCTCTGATCCTATCGTAATCGATGAGGGTTTGAACCGTGGCGTCGAGTTGCGAGAGAACTGTTTCTGCATCCTTAATAGAACGCTGCTGGTTTCCAATTTGTCGCTGAAGGTTTTCGATCTGAAGTTCATTTGTTCCACCTGTTGATATTGAATGCTCAAGATGTGCCTTACTGAGATAACCGAAGATGCCTAGTGAAGTGATGAGCATAAGCACCACCACCGCACTGGTTAGGTACAACTTCAACCACCACTGTAGTCCCTTCCAGTTAGAGTGCAACCAAGAGGCAGTTACCAACTTGCCGACTTCGAGCACCCCTCCCATGATAGCGATAGAGATCGCAGACCCAGAGAATATTGCCATGAGTCCGACGATTGAATACCAACCCGCGACTCCCGCAATGGACAGTGAAGTTAAAAGTGTGACCCAAAACATATCATTCCTCGTTATTAGACTCCGCAACCATTCCGATCTTCTTGAGGTCTTCCATCTCTCCGGACATCTTGAAGATACGCCCATCTGGAATCATAACATGAAGAACAGTCTTCAGTATGCGGTTGCTGCTGTTAGGATATTTAGGATGCGGATGTGGTTTTAACTTAACTGCTACAACTTCTCCGTACAATTTATCTGACAGTTTGGAAGGTGTCCATGACACTTTACGACCAACAACGTCAACGGGAGGTAGGATTATTTTCTTTGCTTTTGCCATTACTCAATTACTCCATTAAAAATAGAAACATCCGTGTTCTGAACGTAATTACCAGTGTTATACGAATCCAGTGTAGAGACATATGTCTCCGTCTCGCCCTCGTGCCGGACAGGAAAGTACTCGCCGATCTTGTCTGAATACCAACGCATGCTGTCTTTACAAGATTCAATGCGGACCATTTTATCCATTACATGTATGCCTCTAATGAATTGTATGATGTATTGTCCCATGGATCTGGGGTGAAGGGTGCGACAAACTCAGTTGGAACTGCTTCCTTGAGTTTAGTGAACGACCGCCAACGCTTACTGAATGGCATGGGTCGTGTGAACTTCTGCCAAGGTTGATCGTCCCCGAACTTGCGGATGGCGACACATCGACCGTCTTCTTGTAGAAGGTAGTCCATGTTGGTCACTTCGTGTTTACAACTTGTCCAACTAGTTTTCTCACGCAACATCTGCATCATAGAACCTCTGTGCGCCGTGACGGTTGATCTTGTAGTTCCACCAGTAGTATGCCTTGGGTGTCCCGTCGTCCATGGTGAGCAAGGCAGACTTGTACTCAACACCGTCCATCAGGTGAGTGCCTTCCAGCACTGCCTTCACTGGGTCGTCATAGTCTAGAGACTTGGCGGGTTCAGCAGCAAGGATATCTTCCTTGGCATATTCTTCTGTGTATAACAAAACTCTCATGCTTGTTCCTTAATGTATTCTTGAAAAATGATGACCCCGATGCATGATGCCCCCTCACCCGACGGTGGGCAGGTCAACAGTTTTATCGGGCATGGGATCATCAAAACTCCTTAGAGATAGTTTGGACCAGTCCACTGGATCGAGTAATCTTCGCTCAGGATATTACCACGCGCCTTGTTGGTGGCAGGTGCTGCCCATCCCGCAGGTTTCAGGATATCTCCTCTCTTGAACTTGGGGGTATCTTCTTTCACAATGAATCCCCAGACCGATGTCTGATCGTCGGCGGTGTCACCCTTGATAACCTTGATGTACTTTTTACCTTCACTAATGGTCAGACCAGCATGAAATCTCTCGATTCGAGGATGATCAAAGTCCTTGGTGTATCGAGCATAGTCCTCGACGATACGGTCAATCAGGTTATCCAGTGCTACGTCCATTTCTTCATTCATATCTCTCTCCTCATTCACAATACAGATATTATCTCACAAACCATGTCCAAAGACAAGTGGAAATAACTTGAACAAAATCAATAGGTTAGAACTGCTGGTGCTGTTTGATTGCCCACTTCTCGATAACGGGAAGTCCATACTCGTCCTCGTCGACGATGATGTATGCGACAGTCTTTAAGATTCGGGCGTGACGGAATCCGTCGAGAGTCCAGAGTTTGTGTGGGTACTCTTCACCCATCCACAACAACCCAAACATATCGTCGCCGATGAGACTATACTCGTGGGTCTTCCCAAAGTCTTTCTCAACAAAAGATCCGACGACCGTATCCATATTATCCATCGTTGCTAAACCCATAACTCTCTCCTCATTCACAATACAGATATTATCTCACAAACCATGTCCAAAGACAAGTGGAAATAACTTGAATAGAATCAACAACTTACCAAAAGAGGATAACCCGATCGGGTTTGATACAGACATGGAACTGGAGGGAGATTCGCGCTTCGCCCTCCTCGAGGACGACTTCGCCGATGGCGTGTGGGTATTGCCCATGCCAGTGCCCGAGCATACCTTCCGAATAAGTGAGTATGTTCGGCGGTTCTTTTGTTATCTTATCTACAGAGTCCCACCACCAGAGGTTTGTGTCGCGATTCTTTGGCAGTTGGATCGGGACGATAAAAGACTCAATGTGTTCTTGTCTCTCGAATTCTGGGATGAAATCTGGGAAGTTGTCGAGGTGGACTCTTTCCTTTGCCGCAAGGTAATACTCCTGCGTAGAGTCCAAACCCCTGTTGTCTACTGGTCCAAAAAATATATGGAATCCTGGGAAATTCAAGTTGGGACTGAACACCGCAGGGAGTCCATACCGATCAGATACTGTCTCCACCAATTTAGTGTATAACCAACTGAACTCGGTCATCATATCTGCTCGCGCTGCGAGTTGTAACTTTGAGTATTCTTCGGCGTTTCTTCTTTTAGCGTAGAGAGCAGCAGGCAATAGAAACGCTTTGTCGATGCCACCGAATAGAGGACACCAGTGGTCTCTCAGTCTATAGATTGATTCCAATACTTCTGTCCTCTCCGACTCGGACAGGTACTCGTCAAAGATTTTTCTCGGGTGCTTGCCTTTCATATCACAACCAGATCTGGATCAAGGTAGACCCGAGCATGGCACCCATGACACCGTTGAGCAGGATGAGCGCACGGTCGTTCCACATTATGGAGACGGTGGTCCAACCGCACGTTGCGATGAACCCGATGGTGATATCCCAGTCTCGGTACTCTGGTCCGGCAGAGCGAAACGCCACGCTACTCAAGATCAGCACGGTGGATATCCACTTCATGTACCAATCAAGTCCACGTTCTTTTGTTTGCACATGCTTACTTGTCATAGATTATACATCTCTCCTGTTTGTGTACAGTGCCTTGGCGATAGGGAACCGTGGCACCCCATCCGGTGTTCGGGTGAAGTACTGTACGGTCACCTGTCCTCCGACATACTCGTCTCGCCGCGCCAGTAGGTCTCGGGCAAACTCTTGGTTACCTGCTAGACCAGACCCACACTCTCGACCGTCTTCGAGTTTGAACACGACACGCTTGGCATAACCTGCCCAGTTGCCTTGCCCTTCCTCAATGCTGATGACCTCAAACTCCATATCTTCGAAGTCCTTGCGCTTCATCAGCGTCTTGCTGCGCTTCTGTTCATAGGGTGCGTTCAAACGTATCATACCACCCTCGTAACCTTCTCCGATAAATTCTCCGAAGTGCGCGTCAACTTCCTCCTCGTTGTATGCAACCAGAGTCTTAACGACTTCCAGTGCATCGCCATCGATGCCTCTCAACTGGGCAGATCTCTCGTGGAAGTCAAGGTCCACGCTGGGCACATCATACATGTGGTATTGCACAGTCTCTGCTGCCTCAGCAGTATCTTCCTCTGTAGGTTTGGTCTTGCGTACCAGACTGATGATCTTGTTGAAGTCATCCTTCAGGTCATGGTTGTATAACTCACCATCCAGAACCAGATCGGGGTGCAACTCAAACCAAGGTGCCAGTTGCTCGATGATATGAGGGCAAGAGGTGATTGCCTTACCAGTGCGACTCCACATACCTTCTGCGTTCACGATGCAACGTACACCGTCCAACTTGGGTTGGGTGTAGACCGGATAATCGATCTTGTCCTTCAGGTCTTCCCACTTAGTGGCAAGCATAGGTTTGTAGAACTTTGCCACCGACGTGGACTCTAGAGTCTCGTGGTATTCACCGTCGAGTTTCTTGGTGTACTTGGCATCAACCTCGGCAACCGCCTGTTCTTCCGCAGTGGTAGCATTTGAACGACCTACGTTCTTGGGTTTTGCTTCCTTCCAACCAGAGATAACCTGCTGTCCACCTTGGACACCAGCAACAGTGCGATAGTTGGCACCGTCGATCTCCATACGCCACTCTCGGACTTTGCCCTTCGAGTCGACCTTGAATATTGTTTCGCGTGTAATCATATTTCTTCTCCCCTCCAGAGTTCTGTGAAAAATACCATGACGGGTTCGTCTGTGTGAAGCACCCTGACCATCATATCGACACCGAATAATGTCTCGACGATGACCTTGGCGCCAGCATTCCGGTTCTTACGGAATGGGTGGATGAAGTGGGTTTGTCCCACCTTCACGTCTTCGGGTCTCATTCCCATCCTGTGTCATTCATCAGGCACAACAAACGTGCCTCGGGTTCCCTGTCATCATAGGTTGCTACACGGATGGTGGTGCTATCCTTGCTTGCCTTCATGTGGCAGATCTTCCTTGCGAGTTCCTCGTGTTCAGTGGGACGGCATACATCCTGCCACTCACCATCTACCTTTCTTTCTATGTGATAGATAATCATCGTCCCATCTTCACTAACTGACTGACCTCGTCGGACATATCGTCCTCTTCCTTTGATACACGCCCTGCCTGAAATGCCTCACTCATCATATCGTTGATGGTGAGGACACACGCCATGACGCCGGACTGCTTATAGACCAACCGACCGTACATGGCATCGTCTTGCAGTTCACCTGTTCGATACTTCTCGATCTCGGCATCCATGCTTGTTGCCTTGTCGAGCAATCGTCTGTGTACCAGTTCCAGCGTTGCTACATTCATTGCGATTCTCCTATTCTGATCTTCTCATTCTTGAGCGTATCAACATCGCCTTGCATATGCTTGATATCGAGCATCGCGTCACCGAGATTGAGCATCACTTCATCACGAAACCCAACGAACCTATCTTCTAAATTACGCAGAATCTCCACCATCTCCCAAAAGTCTTTTGGGTCAACAACTTCGACTGCTTTGGGCGCAACACCCTGTCTCTCGTAGTCTGGGTCAAACAGTTTGGGTGCTGGTTTGACAGAAATATCCACCCTCTCTTCGGATACCTTGACGACCTCGATGCTGGTGTAGCGCATATTGCCTAAGATGCAGTCGTTGAGTATGATCGCATTTGCATGTTCACTCGCTTCCTCGAGGGTATCCCACGCGGCGATATCGTATGTATCATCAAGAGCGCCATATACGCCGACAACTTTATATTCTATTACATCCATGGTATTTCTCATCTCCAATTACCTAAGTTGTATTGGTCCATCATAAATTGGGTCTTCCTCTCTGGAATACCATTTGCTTTCATGCAGGCAAAAACGTGCGCCCAGTCTATAGGCATGTCGTTTTTAATGAATCGCCCGATGCAACGAGCAAATGTTTCTTCCTGAGATGGGTTCATTCATCTTCCCCGTGGGCAGCTTCCCACCGTTGCTCCCGAGTCGTAAACTGAGACATATCAACATCCAGTTCAAGGGAGCGAATAACTAACGATGAATCGCTGCGAGAGAAACACAACCCGCCATTTTCATCAGTGAACAATTCAGACGCCTCATCGTTGTATCCAATGCTGTAATCATCTACGTGCGTGTGTATCTCTCGCACTGCGTCATTGGCAAGTTCCAAAGATGAGTACACGGCGATAACCCTGCTTCCCTCATAAGACACTTGCTGCACCACTTGATATATTCGCATTACTTTCTCCTCAATTCAGATACTATTATCGTTCATTTGACGCCCAAAGGCAAACCTGAATAAACTGAATCAAATCAACAACTTACACTATCCAATCAGGTCTGAAGTCCAGACCTTGAATGCTGTCCTTGCGATCACGACGACTCCAACACACATCAGTATAGTAGCGGCGCTACTCTCTTGTGGGAAGTTCGTCACGACTGCTAAACAGATCAGGAAGTCCATTGCAATTCCAGCGATAACAGTTCCAAAGTTCATACTTCTTTCCTCATTGCTGTCCTTACCGTCGTCACGACTCCAACTTGGACGCAGAACTTCACACAAGAGAGCAGCACGGCACCTGCAATCGCCACGGCGACGTGGACGTCCTGTAGGAAGTTCGTCGCGACTACCAAACAGATCACGAAGTCCATTACAATTCCAGCGATAACAGTTCCAAAGTTCATGTTTCTCTCCTCATTCACAATACAAGTATTATCTCATATTTGAGGTCCAAAGGCAAACGTGAATTAGTTGAATAGAATCAACAACTTACGATGATATTGTCGTTCAGGGAGAAGTCTGTGCCGAGCATATGCTTTGTTCGGGCGGTGGGGTCATTGGACCAGACTAGCACTTCGGGGTCGTCATACAGGAAGTCGCAGTTCTTGCAGTATTCGATATCGTCGAACCGTTCTTCTGTGTGGGCAAGTCGCAGTTCTTCATACTTGTCACCCCAGTAGATTTCCTCGAAGGTCTGGTCCTCGAAGTGACCAAGGACTGACTTGGATTCGTTTGGTGGTCCCAGAGTCTGACAACACGGTGTCACTGCCCCAAGTTTGCCATTACCTCCGGCGCGGACAGTCAACTCAGGACTGAATGGTCGACCACAGGTCTTCCTCTCAGCGCCACCTCGAGCATTGCCGTTGGTGTCATAGTTCCCAGACCAGTTATGCATCTTCCAGATGTATGCCTTGGTGCCCGTCTGTTGTATGAAATTAGACTGATATTGACCCACCTCATAGTCTACCCTCCCGTTGTCAGTGATCAGGTGATAGGAGGACACCTCGGCGCTGGAGGAGGAGTTTGCGATATAGTCTTGGAGTTCTATGACGTTCTGTCGAACTTTGTGGAAGTTGTCCACGTCCATCCAGTGGCGGTACTTCTCTGGATTGTACCCGATGACCGAACAACGGATGAAGTCGATGCCAGCATCAACAACTCGCTTCATGTAGTCGCCTTCCAAACGGAATGCGTTGGTGTACATGTATGCCTTTAGTCCTCGCTTCTTGACAGCAGCGATGTACTTGTCAAGGTCTTTGGCGAGAGTCGGTTCGCCTGAACCCTCAAGGTTTATCTGGGGAGTCCCGTACTTTGGAGTGATCTGGTCAAGGATGTCCTCGAACTGCGATAGATGCATCTTCCGCGTCCACTCCTTGCCCCTCCCAGGACTGGTCTGTGGGCACATAGTGCAGGTGTAATTGCACCCACCAGATACTTCAAGGACTACTCGTTCAAGTTTCATCTTCTACTGACCTCTCGTGGATGAAAGGATTCACCTTCTATGTAATATTGGAACCAACCAGTGACAATGTATTTGTACTGTCCAAGGTCTGGCGCAGACCTATGAGGGTGGGTGTATGCTGCTGGCCATATGACCATAGTCCCCGCTGTTGGTTGAACAGAGAGATCCTGCACAGGGAAATCGGTCTTCCCTCCTTCGGTCACGTCATTCAAGTACAACATCCAGACACCCCAGCGTCGTGCACTCTCTCCTTGATTGCCGCCCTGCTCATAATGCATGTCGCAGAATCCACCTCCAGGGGGAGTCCTCTGGACCTTGCAGCATATCTCCTCGCACTGTTCAATGGCAGGAGGAGAAGCACGTGTTATGTCCCTATAGTGTGACCGCATTTCTTGTAGGCAGTGCTCAAGAGAAAGGAGAAGTTCCTCTTGCTTTACATGTAGGGATCCAAATTTGGACATGAGCAGAGAGGTGTCTATCCTCTTGTCGTTTTCTCGAAAGTAACAACCGTTTGCGTTGTACTCTCCACCTTCATTAAAGACAATGTCTCCAGTCTTCTCGGCGATCTCTATCTTTTCGTCTGTTATGCGGGTGAGGTTTTCGCACCACTCACGACTCATCGCTTCTTCCCAAACGAAGATATTATCCTCTAGGATTCGCATACCACTTCATCCTTCTATTGTGCATATACTGAGAGAACCTCTGTTCCTTCGCCAGAAACTCTGGGTCGGAGAGTCTCTCAAGGTAATCAAATATCTGTCCATCTCTAAACGCCGAGCAACTGGGCACTGTATTGGCGTGGCAGTGGGACATGTTGTCAGTGAACGTGACAAACAACTTGCCGAAGTTTCTTAATACCATATGCCACATGCCGTCATACCCAAGACAAAACGCACAGTCTCGTATCTCGTCGTGTGCTTTCTGAAAGGAGTCCCTGTATGTTAGGTGCACAAACTCATAGTCGGGGAAGAGTTCATATGCCTTCTCCCTAATATGCACCCAGTCGATACCACGGTTGGGCACCTTGTATTCTTTCACGCCCTCTCTGTTGAGTTCGAAGTCCCACATCACAATCTTTTTCGATATGGTGGGTTTCTCTGCCCATTCCCATTCTGCCTGCCCCATCTTACCACCGAATGGGACTTGATTGATATGCGGATGCAAATGCCCTCCACCCACCTTTTTAGGAAAGAAGAATTTGCGAGGTTGAATCTTCGCCCTCAGTCTCAGGTTGTTGTGTGCATTGTGGTACTCAAACACGTCTGAACCCCAAACATGCTCGACGCGAACAAGTTCTGGGTTCATCATTTTTGAATGCATCAAGTCAACACGTTCTCCCATAGTCTCTGGGTCTGCATCAACATACTTGAAGTCTTTGTCGGAGACCCAGTGGTATTCGAGTTCAACAGTAGTCTTATACAACTCTGCCCAAGCAAAGCAATTGTTAAGAGCGAGGACCATATCACCAGCGCCCTCACCTGCCCTTGCCATAATCAAATCGGGCATCTACTACAAATACTTTTCGATACTAAACTGTTCGTGTGGGAACATGCTTGCTTGCATCTCTCGGTGCATTTCCAATTCTTCTTCGGTGTATTCGGTGTAGTGATCCTGTGGAGGAGCAATTGGAATCATCATATATTCCTCATACTCTTCGACAGCAGGTAGGTCGTCGCCTTCTTTGATGAAGACTCCGTCGACCATAGTACCCTTGCGGTCTTTGATATCGTCCCAAGCAGTCTGGAGGCACTGACCAACGGTCAGGTTATTGCGCTCGGCGATATTGATGAGAACTACCATCATGTCACCGATGTCGTCTCGGATGTCTTTGCCCTTACAGATATTGTCGGAGAGTTCACCTGCTTCCTGAATCAGTTTCATGTACTGATCCTTGTCAGTAGCACCATCGATCAGGTTGCGAGCATGGTGCCATCCGCGAATGAGGTCGATCAACTCTACAACTTGTCCACTCTCACGCCGCACTTCTTCCTCCAAGATTGAATCCATAAGTACCCGAACTGCCTCGTTCACACGAATCTCATCAGGAGACAGGTTGTCCTCCCGAAGTGTGGTGGGTATTGGTCCAAGTTTTACGCACAGTGTATATAGTGCTTCTCTTGCTGTCATTTCACGCATTGTTATCATCTCTCCATTTATTCGCCCACATCTGTAGGTTCACTAACTGCTCATTTATTGATTCAAGACTCTGGTATACTTCATCACTCTTGCTGACACACTCAGTCGAGAACATAGTGCCATTAAATATATCGGTGAGACAACGGAGTCCCACCTCAAACCGTACAAACTCTAGAGGTTCTATTGTCTTCTCCCTCTCGTCCAAACCAGACAGTCCCTGTAGGATCTCTTGAATAGCAATTAGATCTTCCGTGGCGAAGTCTTGGAACAAATCTTCCAAATCTTCTGATAGTCTATACTCAGAGGCATCTCGCTTAACACGGAACTCTGACAAAGAGACCACGTTGTCCTCGTCGCTATCGCTCATATGTCTTGACTCCTGCCAACCACCTTGATGTGGGTGACGTTGCGCATATTGATGAACGACTTCTGGGAACAGATACACTTCTCGGGTGTGTTGTTGTCGACGATATGGTATCCGATGATGAATACTGGTATCTGAGTTGAACCATAGAAGGCATTCTTCATGCTCTCATACATGCTCTCATATACTCGGAATATGGTGGGTTTCTCTGCGCTGTCACAGAAATAGACTTCGAGGTCTTTCCAACCTCCCGTACAGTTTGTGTTCACTTTCATAAAAGTTCCTTTATCATTCACGATTATTTAGTCCTGCCGCGTGTCGCCGTCTGGGTTCTCGCCCGCAGTCCGCTCTGCCATATGACATCCCCACTGCCATCGTATGGTGCCGCTCTGTTCGATGATTGCTACATCAACTCCTTTCTTGACAGCGTAGTCATGCGTGTACCAAGTACCACCACGCGGTTGCCACTCGTCTTGGTATGGTATGACGATGAGAACGTCGCTCGCTTCGACAATATTTCGGTTACGAGCGAAGTGGTTTAGTTGGGGCAATATAGTATCTGAGTTGTGGTGTGCTCGGAGTGACTCGTCTACAGGAGGATGGCATACCGTATGGATTCCCACTCGACTTGCTATAACTGCTGCCTGTATGTCAACGCCAACACAATCGCCATGATGCAACTCTACGGTTGATTCCCTCACAATCACGCTTGCCACGAGGTG
>Ga0233399_1000257_pt1 | contig 22144 bp, 21 predicted proteins | sample 43DmetaG_FD_182698 | JGI IMG/M metagenome (GOLD analysis project Ga0233399, IMG submission 182698) | Seawater microbial communities from Monterey Bay, California, United States - 43D | ecosystem: Environmental > Aquatic > Marine > Coastal | place: USA: California | collected 2016-11-08 | reverse complement strand
TTGAAGTTTTTGGTGCTGGAAGAACAAATGATGTACCTAATATACCTCAAGACCAGCTATGGCTTGGTAATTCAAATGGTGTTGCAACAGCCACAAGTCATACTGTAGAAAACATATCTAATGTAACTACATCTACTAAAACAGATGGACAAGCATTAGTTTGGGATGCAACAAATAACTACTGGAAAAACGGAGACGTTGCAGCCGCTGGCGGTGAGGGAGGGGTAGAACTTTCAATTGAAAGAGATGTAGTAACTGCTACAGCTAATCAACAAGCATTTACAATATCATCTGATATAACAGCATCAAGTAATACACAAGTGTATATTGATGGGGTATATCAAGCTAAAAGTAATTATACTACAAGCGGATCTGTAATCACATTTTCAACAGGAGTTCCTGCTGGAGCAGAAGTTGAAGTTGTACACTTCATATCTGTTCTTTCAAAAGTATATACAGATACATTTACAGGAGACGCTTCTACAGTCGATTTCACGGCTTCTAAGGACGTTTCTGATGAAAACGTTACACAAGTATACATAGACGGAGTTTATCAGTCTAAAGACAATTATACGACTTCTGGAACAACTATCACTTTTTCCACCGCACCTCCAAGTGGTAGTGCGATAGAGGTCGTACATTTTACGCCTGCTACTTATTCAACACTAAATAGTAACCAGTTTACTGGGACAGGGGCGCAAACAGATTTCACTTTAACACAAGGAGTTACAATCGAAAACTCTTTTGTATTTATACAGGGTGTGTATCAAGAGAAGGATACATATTCTATAAGTGGAACAACATTAACATTTACTACGGTGCCTCTAAGCGGTTATAGCATTGAGGTTATTACAATAGGGCCAATTAGTGCGGCTGAAATTGGTATTGCAACAGGTACAACTGCACAAAGGCCATCATCGCCCACAGAAGGCTTAACAAGGTATAATACAGATACAAAAAAATTAGAATTATGGAATGGTATCGGATGGTATAATGTAGGACCAGACTATCCATTTACAGCAGACGTAACATTAATAACTGCAGATTCATCAAATAAAATAAGCGAAACAACATATTAAAATGGCACAACAATCAATTAACATTGGAACAACCGCAAATGACGGCACGGGAGAAACAGTAAGATCTGCATTTGATAAAACAAATGATAATTTTACAGAATTATATGCAGACAAAACAAAATTTACGTCAAAACAAGACATCGCCACAACAAGTGGAACAATCAACTTAGATGCTTCTTCTTATTCAATATTTGAATTAAGCGGTACACTTACAACGGTTACCTTGAATATTCAAAATATGAAGAAGGGTCAAGCAATTGATGTTCTTTTAAGCGGTACTTTATCAAGCGCGGTGATTACGTTGTCTGACGATTTTACAACTTCAGCAATCAATCGAGTGGGTGCAACTGAACTTGACACCGCAGCAACAAATATTATTCAAGTCCTTTGTGTTGACGACAATGATTCAGACGCAATTTTGACTTATGCAATCGCAGCTTACGCAGCCGACACAACACCTTAAAAACTAAAAGATGAAAGCAGTACAAATAAACGGTTCAATTAAAACATATTCAAGAATTCCTAAAACTTGGGGAACGGTAATAGGTGGGTTTGATTTATTGTCAGATTCAGACTTGCAATTTTATGGGTTTTATGATGTCGTAATTCCCGAATATAATTCAAGCACCCAAACACTTGGCGACATTGAATTCGATTCAGAAAATAATGTTTACACTTATCCAATTGAAAATTTAACTTGGTCAGAAACATTAGCTGAATTAAAAGAAGCAAAAATTGCAAGTTTAAAACAAACTTATCGCGACAAACTTGTTGAAACTGATTGGTATATAATTCGCACTCAAGAAGGAGTCGCAGCACCACAAGAAATCCTTGATGCGCGTTCAACATTAAGAACGGAATGCGACACACACGAAGCAGCAATCAACGCACTTACAACAAAGGCAAATGTGCAATCGTATGAATTTTAAAAATCAATTAAATGAATAATAAAAAATTCTTTAGTGTAGGTGGAATAGCCCAAGTTGGCACACCGCCAGTTTCTTTGATTTCGTCTTTTAGTTCAACTTCAACGACGTTCAATCCATATTATAATTTTATTTACGGGGTTTGTTTTCACCCAACTGACGGTTATTTATATACTATTGAACGTGATACAACAAATAATTCTTATTATTTTGTAAAAAGAAACGCAACAACTGGTGCATACATTTCATCAAGTCCTTCTCTTAGTAATAATGGTTATGGAACTGGTTTAGCAATTACGAGTGATGGTTCATTTTGGACGATAGCGCGTACAAATCCATCAACATTGAAAAAATACAATTCAGGTGGTGTTTATCAAAATTACGAGTTTGGTGTAACTGGATATTATGCAAATTTACTTGCTGGCGATGATAATGACATTTTTTATCTTACAAGGGAAAGCACTAACACAATTTACACTTATAACACGTCTGGTGTTGGGCAAGGGACTTTTTCGATTGGTACTTTATCTGACAAAGGACTTATGCACGCAAGTGGTACTCTACACAGGGCAACAAGCGGTACACAAGTTTATGTTCGTGACATTGCTGGTGCAACTAACGTTTCGTCTTGGAATATGCCATCAACTTATAAGTTTAGAGATACATCTGATTATGATTCAACGCTTGGCTTCGCTTGGATTAATGCGTTTACTTATGTAGAAAAATTCACCCCAAATTTTTAAAATGAACGACTTGAAGTTATACGGATTTAACGCAATAGCATTAGCATTATCAATAACAGAATAAATAAATAATTATGGCATGTGTTTATAGACATATAAGATTAGATAAAAATATGCCATTTTATATAGGTATCAGCAAAAACAATAAAAGACCGTTTAGTAAAAATGGTAGAAGCAATTATTGGAATGCAATTGTGAAAAAAACAGATTATGAAGTAGATATATTATTTGAAGATGTTGATATAGAGTTTGCAAAGAAAAAAGAAGCAGAATTTATAGCTTTATATGGTAGAAAACATAATGGGACAGGTTATTTATGCAATTTTTCTAAAGGCGGTGATAGCATGCATATTGGAGGTGTTGAAAAATTATCCAAAGAGCATAGAAAAAAAATAAGTAAAAAATTGGAAGGAAAAAAGTCCTATATGTATGGAATAAAAAAAACAGATGAAATAAAAGAAAAAATAAGCGTATCAAAATCTAAAAAAGTAATTGATATAAAAACCATGAAAATATATAAAAACACAAAAGAAGCTTCTATAGACACGGATTATAGTTCCCGTCACTTAGGGAGATTTTTAAGAAATGAATATTTTAACAAAACGAATATGATATATTTTGACGATTATAAAACTTTAAATAAAACATCATGCCTATAACTAAAGTAACATCAGCAGTATTAGCAGACAACTCTGTTGATTCAGATAACTATGTAGATGGAAGTATTGATACTGCTCATATAGCAGACTTAAACGTAACAACTAATAAAATTGCTAATGATGCCGTAACACACGATAAACTTGAAGCACGTTTCACCGCTAAACAAGATATTACTGCAACAAGTGGAACAATCAACTTAGACTCATCTTCTTATGGTATTTTTAAATTAACATCTGCACTTACGGGTGCAACGACATTAAACATTGAAAGCATAAAGAAGGGACAAGTGATTGATATCCTTGTAACGGGATCGCAAACCATTACAATATCAGATGACTTTACAACTTCAGCAATCAACCAAGCGGGAAGTGGTGTTTATGACGGTGCATCTTCAAACCATATTCAAGTGGTGTGTGTTGATGATAACGATTCAGATGCAATATTGATTTATTCGGTTGCAACATATACAAGCGACACCGACCCATCTTAAAAATAATATAAAATGAAAGGAATAAACTTAAACGGTACAATAAAAACATATTCTTCAGTTCCAAAAACTTGGGGTAATATCCTTGGGGTAAATTATATGTCGGACGAAGAATTGAAAGGTCTTGGATTTTACGATATTGTATATCCTGATAAAAAATTATCGGAAGAATATGGTGAAATTTATTTTGATGCTGACAACGAAGTATTCACACACCCAGTTGAATCAATAACATATTCAGAAACGGTTGCGGAATTAAAAGAACAAAAAATTGCTGAATTAAAATATTTTTACAATACAAAACTTGCAGAAACTGATTGGCACATAATTCGCGTACAAGAAGGTATTGCAGCACCGCAAGACGTTATTGATGCAAGGGCAACTTTAAGAAGTGAATGTGCGACACACGAAACCGCAATAAATGCCAAAACAACAAAGGCAAGTGTAATTGATTATAATTTTTAAAAAATGGGTTTTAACAAAAGACTTATAAGCCAAGCGGATGGTGAAGCAATCGGGGACAGGGTATTAAGTGTTTCAAATTCGACTCAGATTGCAACCGTACCTAAGCCTGGTACATATAATGGATACTGCAGAGGGATGGCATTTTATAATGGAACGGTTTATTCTGTTGAATCACAATACGACACTAGCAATTTATTATCTACATATATAAGAAAAAGAAATACAAGTGGTGGGTTAATTTCAAGTTATATAATTCATTCTGAGGCAGGGGGTGGAGTTCCTTATCTTGGTGGCGCACCTGATGGAATTTTTGTTGACAATAATGGAAATATCTATGTTGGCGATGAAAAAGATAATATTAATTCAAATGCTGAATTAAGAAAATATAATAATTCAGGCGTTTTCCAAAGTAAGTTTTCTATTGTAAGTAATTTTTATTTTGCAGGGCTTGCATACGATACGGACAGAAATTATTTTTTTCACGGACGACACTCAAATAATACAGTATATGTTAAAGATTTAAGCGGTGCTACTCAATCAAGTTTCAATAGTGGTGGCGAACCAAATTATCTTTTTTATGCAGAAAATCAATTGTTTCGTGTTAGTTTTTCGGGTTCAAATGCAACATTAACCCCTTATGATATACAACTTGGGTCACTTGAACCTTCAATAACAGTGACTGGCAATAATTATTTTAGCGCATCAAGCGGTTATGATTCGGCTAATGGTTATTTGTTCCACGCAAGAAATGAAAGATTATACCGTAGTGATGTGACGATTGGATAAACAATAATTAAATAAAATGAATAAAATTACATCAAATTTAACCTTAGCCCTATCAATCCTTTTTTTCAACATAGGGTTGTCTCAGCAAAATGAACAACATATAGTTAAGTCTCCAACAAAAGAGCTTAAGATGATTCTTTACTCTAACGAAAAACCTATAGTTGAAGGAAACGTAGTTGTTGTGGGTGACAAGTTAATTAATCACGGTATGTTTGTTGTCTACAAACCAGATGGATTTATACATCAAACCATACACTATGATATGGGAAAAATAATTAAAATCACTACCTTTAGTGAGGAAGATAAAATATAATGAATTACATTAGAAAGATTTCAGTTGGCGCTGACTATAAGAATGCCATGCACTACATAGTTAATCAAGAGGTTCTAGGAGGATCATACACAATAAGTGATATAGCTCAAGAGCAGGAAGGATTCAGTGTTTGGGTCAAGAAAAATGAAGAGTCTGTTAAATGGAAAGAGTTTAAAGACATTCCAGTAGTAGTTGAATACAATATAAATTTAATATGATACCAAGATGGGGTTATCTGGTAAAGCCACTAGGAAAGGAATACAACAACACAAAAACAATAGCAAACCAAGAGTTCACGATAAACACGTCAATAGAGGATGCCAGTTATGTGAACAGAATGGGAATTGTGTGTGCGACACCAAAGGGCGGAGAGATACCAGTTGGTAGTATAGTAGTTGTTCATCACAATGTGTTTAGAACATATCTAGATGCCAAAGGCAAGAAAAGAAAAAGCAACGAGTTCTTTAGGGATGGCGAATATTTAGTCAATCCTCAAAGAATATATATGTACAAGGATGACAAGGGGTGGAAAACTACAAAAGATTATTGTTTCATTTCTCCTATCGATCATACTCAAGATAGTGAGATTTACAGATCGGACAAGAAAGAAGAGGAGCATGTGGGACTTGTAAAACATAGCTCTGTATTCAAGCAAGGGGAAAAGATAGGGTTCACTAAAAACTCAGAGTATGAGTTTACAATAGACGATCAAAAGGTTTATAGGATGAATCATAATGACATTTGCATTAAATTTAATTAAATGGAAGAGTATTGGGTAAGCACCATAACATGGGAGAATTATTGTTTCACTTATACATACACCGATGAGTGATACTAAGGATACAATATTAAGGGTTATATCGGCAGGAGAAAGAGCTGTAGATGAACTTATAAAGGTTGCCGAAGAAAAAATAATCACAGGGCATAAGGATGATGACTTAGCAGCTGATAGATTAAAGAATGCGGCAGCAACAAAAAGACTAGCTATAGAGGATGCATTTGCTATTCTACAGAGAATAGAAAACGAAAGAGATAAATTAAATGGCGAAGATCAGACTAAAGACGGCAAAGGAAAAGATAAAGGATTCCAAAGCTTTGCAGAGTCCAGAGGACGAAAATCTTAATTTATGTAAGGTTGTCTCTCACATCAACGATAAGACTAGAGAGAAGCTAAATAAAAAGAAAGCTTGGGACTATGGTTATAATAAGGATCATGATGTTATTGTTATCTCTAAGTCTGGACAGATTGGTGAAGTTGTTGAGATACAGAACTTAAAAATAGCATTACCTTTGCAGCCGAAAAAGATTTATTCTAGAAGTGAGAAGGATACGGAACAACACTGGGAGCCATTTGAATACCCAAAAGAACTATCAAGGATTAAGACCATTTTCCAGTGGAATGAGTACCAGAGTGCATTCAAAGAGTCATGGGTCGATTACATTGAAGATGAGTTCGATAGAAGGGAGAGTGGTTTTTGGTTTAAAAATAATGGTGTTCCTACTTATATTACTGGGGCTCACTACATGTACCTCCAATGGACAAAGATCGATGTTGGGCACCCAGAGTACAGGGAGTCAAATAGAATATTCTTCATTTTTTGGGAAGCTTGCAAAGCAGACAACAGGTGCTATGGAATGTGCTACCTTAAGAACAGGCGTTCAGGATTCAGCTTCATGTCATCAGCAGAGACAGTTAACCAAGCTACAGTCACCTCCGATGCTAGGTTCGGTATTTTATCCAAGAGTGGTGCGGACGCAAAAAAAATGTTCACAGACAAAGTCGTGCCTATTTCAACAAACTATCCCTTCTTCTTTAAGCCAATCCAAGACGGTATGGATAGACCAAAGACAGAGCTCGCATACAGAGTGCCAGCATCAAAGCTTACAAGAAGGTCTATTGCAGACACAGAAAAGGATGACGATCTTACAGGACTCGACACAACGATTGACTGGAAGAACACTGGGGATAACTCCTACGATGGTGAAAAGCTACGGTTGCTCGTACACGATGAATCTGGAAAGTGGGAACGTCCAGATAATATCCTTAACAACTGGCGTGTCACTAAAACTACACTTAGATTAGGTAGAAGAATCATAGGCAAGTGCCTAATGGGGTCTACCTCAAACTCTCAAGACAAAGGAGGAGGAAACTTCAAAAGACTTTACAGAGACTCTGATGTGACGCAAAGAAACGCAAACGGACAGACTAAGAGTGGAATGTATTCTTTATTTATTCCCATGGAATGGAACTTCGAAGGGTTTCTAGATCAGTACGGACAACCAGTTTTTAGAAAACCAAATAAAGCCATTTTAGATTACTATGGAGACGTTATAGATGGAGGAGTACTAGATTACTGGGAAAATGAAGTAGAGAGCCTTAGAAACGATTCTGACGCACTAAATGAGTTCTATAGACAGTTTCCTAGAACAGAGGGTCATGCTTTTAGGGATGAGGCTAAAAATAGTTTGTTTAGCTTGACAAGGATATATGAGCAGATAGACTTTAATGATAACTTGCAAAGGCAACGTGTTGTTCAAAGGGGAGGTTTTTCCTGGAAGAATGGTGTTAAGGATACAGAGGTTATATGGACACCAGAGAAGCATGGAAGGTTTTATGTTAGTTGGATACCGCCACGAGAGCTTAGGAATAGAGTTGTAAATAAGAATGGATTCAAGTATCCTGGCAATGAACACATAGGTTCCTTTGGATGTGACTCTTATGACATATCTGGTACTGTAGGAGGTGGAGGATCTAATGGAGCCCTTCATGGGTTCACTAGGGTTAATTTAGATGGTCCAAGTAATATGTTCTTTTTAGAATATGTATACAGACCACAGACAGCAGAGCTATTTTATGAAGATGTTCTTATGGCTATGGTGTTTTACGGAATGCCAGTATTAGCTGAGAACAACAAACCAAGACTTTTATATCATTTAAAAAACAGGGGGTATAGAAAATGGAGCATAAATAGACCAGATAAACACAGAAATGATCTATCTAAAGCCGAAAGAGAGCTAGGTGGTATACCATCATCTCCAGCGGTGATATCAATTCATGCTGAAGCAATAGAAAGTTATATTGAAAACAATGTAGGATTTAGTGACGAAGGTACTGGTAATATGTACTTCAATAGGACATTATTGGATTGGGCTAACTATGATATTAGTAATAGAACCAAGTTTGATGCAACAGTTAGTTCAGGTCTTGCTATTATGGCAAACCAGAAATACGTCATTAAGGCTCAAAGAAAAGATACAGAAATAAATGTTAACTTTGCAAGGTATAATAATACAGGCACGGTTAGCTCTATTATAAAGTAATAATATGCGAGGAACTTCTGGGAAGTACGTTATTGGATTTCCAAATCAATTAGCTTCAGATGCTGAGAAAGCGTCTAAAGAATATGGTCTTATGGTAGGGCATGCTATAGAGTCTGAATGGTTTAGAAAAGAAGGTGGACAATCAAGGTTTTATAACAACCGAGACACCTATCATAAACTGAGGACATATGCAATGGGCGAGCAGTCCGTTAGAAAGTATAAGGACGAACTTGCAATTAATGGAGACATATCCTATCTAAATCTTGATTGGACTCCCGTGCCTATTATACCAAAGTTTGTAGACATTGTAGTTAATGGCATTTCAAATAGATTGTTTGATGTAAAGGCTGAGGCAGTAGACCCAGTATCTTCAAACAAGAAAGCGATGTACAAGAATCGTATTCAAACAGAAATGCGAAATAAAGAAGACTTCGAGGAGATCGGAGCTATGCTAGGAAAGGATATGTTTAGCGTACAGCCAGACATGCTTCCTGAGACAGACGATGAGCTTGACATCCACATGCAAATAGACTACAAGGATGACATCGAGATTGCCGAAGAGAAGGCAATTACATCTGTGTTAAAGCATAACGACTATGAGTATGTTAAAAAAAGATTAGATGAAGATTCTACGGTTATTGGAGTCTCTGCCGCAAAGCACACATTCAATACACACGATGGAATTAAAGTTGACTATGTAGATCCAGCTGACTTAGTGTTCAGCCCAACAGAAGATCCACACTTTCAGGATTGCTATTACTTTGGAGAGGTTAAGAACGTCAACATTACGGAGATCAAGAAAGTTGATCCATCGATAACACAAGAAGAAGTTCAAGAGATTGCCAAGTCGGCATCTAAGTTTGATTCGTATCAAGGAATGAGAGGTGGTTATAAAACTGATTCATTTGATAAGAATACTGCAACATTATTATATTTCTGTTACAAGACTGACAAGAATATCGTATATAAGAAAAAGAGAACAGCGCAAGGCGGAGAAAAAGTTCTAAGAAAAGACGATCAATTCAATCCACCCAAAACAGAACAAGCACGTTTTGAAAAATTATCTAAAAGAATTGATGTATGGTACGAAGGTGTTCTTGTATTAGGAACGAACAAAATTCTCAAGTGGGAGCTGATGAAAAATATGGTGCGTCCAAAAAGTTCAATGGAGAGAGTGTACGCTCCCTACGTTGTGTCTGCGCCAAAAATGTACAGAGGTCAGATTGACTCACTTGTAAAGAGAATGATTCCCTTTGCGGATCAAATACAACTTTTACACCTTAAACTTCAGCAAGTTGCTGCCAAGATGATTCCAGACGGAGTCTTTATTGATTTAGATGGACTATCTTCCGTTAATTTAGGAAATGGTAACACATACTCTCCACAGGAGGCATTAAATATGTATTTCCAAACTGGGTCTGTATTAGGTAGAAGCTTAACTGAAGAAGGAGAGTTTAACAGTGGAAAGATACCAGTACAAGAGCTAACTTCATCTGGAGCTAACTCAAAGATATCTTCTCTGATTAACATGTACAACTACAATCTCAATATGTTGAGAGGCGTGACAGGCTTAAATGAAGCTAGAGATGGGTCTATGCCAGATTCTAATGCACTAGTTGGTGTACAGAAGCTAGCAGCACTAAACTCTAATACAGCTACTAGGCATATATTAAAGTCTGGATTGTTTATGACAGAAAGACTAGCTGAATGTATTGCATATAGACTATCTGATGTATTAGAATATTCCGACATGAAGGAAGACTTTGTGAAGAATATTGGAAAGTACAGTGTAGATATACTAGACGAAATCAAAGATCTTCATTTGCATGACTTTGGAATCTTTATTGAAATGCACCCAGACGAAGAAGAGAAGCAGATGTTAGAACAAAACATACAGACTTCACTCTCTGCTGGTAAAATTGATATTGATGATGCCATTGACATTAGGAACATTAAGAATGTAAAGATTGCATCACAGCTTCTTAAGGTTAGAAAGAGACGTAAAGAAAAGCTTGACAATAAGAGACAGCAAGAAAACATTGCTTTACAAGCAGAAGCTAATCAGCAAGCAGCTATGACAGCTGAACAAGCTAAACAGCAAACAGCATTAGCTAAAATGGAGGCAGAGGCTAAGATTAAACAGTTAGAGGCTGAGATTGAAATGCAGAGAATGCAGCAAGAGTTTATGCTTAAGGCTGAACTTATCAAGATGCAGAAGGGTATTGAAAGCCAAATAAAGTCTTCTGAGCTACAGATGCAACAGAATAAAGATAAATACAAAGAGGATAGGAAAGACGAGAGAACAGCTAAGCAAGCATCTCAACAGTCGAAGTTAATACAGCAAAGACAGCAAGACTTAGACCCTATCGACTTTGATGGTCAAGACGCGTTAGGCTCAGGTATGGAGGGAATCGTGGGTATTGATTAATTTAATAATTTTGCAATAATCTAATTTAATTAAAATGGAATGGAAACTAAGAGCTTTGGATGCCGAAGGTAATCCTATAGAGCCAAAACAAGAAGAGCAGCCTCAACAAGAGGAAGTTCAAGAAACAGTGCAAGAGGAAACTCAAGCCCCTGTTCAAGAAGAAGAATTAGTTAAAGAGACGACAGATGCCGTATCCGAAGAAAACATCCAAGAGCAAGTCCAAGAGCAAGCCGAAGATGTACAAGAAAAAGAAGAAGTAGTATCCAAGCCAGTAGAGCTGGATGATCAAAGTATATTAAACTACTTAAAAGAAAGACGAAACGTAGAAGCGGAGTCTTTAGACGTTCTTTTAAATAATGACAAACAAGAAGCGCAACCTTTACCAGAGGATGTGGCTAACTTCATGAAGTACAAGCAGGAGACTGGTAGGTCCTTTGAGGATTATGCTAGGCTTCAGCAAGACTGGAGTGCTATGGATGATACTAACGTTATTCGTGAGTATTACAAGCAGGAAAAGCCACACCTTGACGCTGAAGAGATTGACTACCTTATTAATGAGGAGTTCAGTTTTGATTCAGACCTTGATGAAGAGAAAGACATCAAGAAGAAAAAGATTGCGTACAAAGAAGAATTATACAAAGCTAGAAACCACTTTGAGGGTATGAAGGAAAAATATAAAGCTCCTCTTGAGTCAAGAGAAGCCGATATTCCTGAAAACTACAAGGAAGCTTTTAACTTTTATAATAAATACCAAGAAGAATTAGATCAAGAGTCTGCATCGCAGAAAGATAGATCTCGCATCTTCCAAGAAAAAACAAATGCCCTATTCAATGATGAGTTCAAAGGTTTTGAATTTAAAGTCGGAGATAAGAAGCAAGTTTTTAAACCTAATGATGTAAGTAAGGTTAAAGAGAATCAGTTAGACATAAATAACTTCTTTAACAAGCACTTAGATGAAAAGGGGATCGTGAAGGATGCGTCATCTTATCATAAAGCTTTGTTTGCAGCCACAAATGCTGATGCTTTATTCCAGTTCGCTTACGAGCAGGGGAAAGCAGATGCAACAGACGGATTAGTGAAGGAGACCAAAAATATAGACATGAGTGTCAGGTCAAATACACCAACCGATAGTGGAGGAACAAAGTTTAGAGCAGTAGATTCGGGAGATAATTTTTCGTTTAAAATTAGAAAACGATAATTAATCACTAAAAAACTTTTAAAATGAGTGTAACTATTTCTGGAGTACAAGGCGCATTAACGCCATCTCCATCAAAGTCGACTTTATCGACTAACTATCTAGGTTCTGCTATTGAGTTTACTTCTCAATACTTACCTGATGTATACGAAGCAGAATTTGAAAAATATGGAAACCGTTCTGTATCTGCTTTTTTAAGAATGGTAGGAGCTGAAATGCCCTTCCAATCTGATGTAATTCAATGGTCTGAGCAAGGAAGACTTCACTTGGCTGTATCTGGCGCAACTAGATCTGCCGATGTTATCACGTCAAATGGACACCCTTTCCGCTTAAACCAAACAGTAATCATTTCTGACGGAACTGACCAAGACAAAGCTATCATCACAGGCGTAACTACAAACACATTTACTGTTGCTTCTTATTCTGGAGCAAACTTAGCTGCTGCTGTAGGAACAACTGGACTTAGCGTATTTGCTTTCGGTTCTGAATTTAAGAAAGGAACAAGTGGAATGAGTGGTTCTTTAGAAGCTGCTAAAGACATCCAAACTACTAACCCTATCATCATCAAAGACAAGTATGAAGTCAATGGTTCTGATATGGCGCAGATCGGATGGATCGAGGTAACTACTGAGAACGGTGCTACTGGATACCTATGGTACTTAAAATCAGAGCATGAAACTCGTCTACGTTTCGAAGATTACATGGAATTATCTCTTATCGAAGGAGAACCTGCTGCTGCTTCATCTGGCGCTGAAACTGCTGGATACAAAGGAACAAAAGGTTTATTCTATGAAATCGAAAACAGAGGAAACATTGCTACTGGTTCAATTGCTGCTCGTACTGACTTAGAAGAGCTTATCAAAGTTCTTGACAAAGAAGGAGCGATCCAAGAGAATGTTCTTTTCGTTAACAGAACTAAATCTTTCGAGATTGACAAAGTATTAGCTGACCAAAACAACAGCGGTGCTTCTACAAGCTCTTACGGTTTATTCGATAACGATGAAGAAATGGCAATCAGCCTTGGATTCAAAGGATTCAACTTAGGATATGATTTCTACAAAACTGACTGGAAATACTTAAATGACGCTACAACTGGAGCCTTAACTTCTGCTGTAGACGGTGTGTTAGTACCTGCTGGTACAACTACTATCTACGACCAAGTTCTAGGTAAAAATGCTGTACGTCCTTTCTTACACGTGAAGTACAGAAAGTCAGAAGCTGAAGATCGTAAGTACAAGTCTTGGATTACTGGTTCTGCTGGTAATGCTGGAATGACTAGCGACTTAGACGCTATGGAAGTACACTTCTTAAGTGAAAGAGCTCTTTGTGTACATGGAGCTAACAACTTTATCTTAATGAAGTAATATTAATTAGGGGGATGGGATTCTCGTCCCCCTTTTTTTTAATTTAATCTAATTATAATAAAATGGCAAAAAGTAAAACGGCTACCCAGCCACAATGGGAAGTAAAGGATAGAATATATATCTTAAAAGGTAATAGAACACCAGTTAACTTTATTCTACGTTCTAGACACCACTTAAACAAACCACTACAATATTTTGACTGTACAATGACAAGGTCTCTAAGATTTGCGTCTAATCAAACTTCTGTGTTTGAGGATGAGCAGTATGGAGATGTAACATTACCAGCAATTATATTTAAAGATGGAAAGTTAGTTATACCAAAAGAACAAGTGCTTTTACAGCAGTTTCTTTCTTTATATCACCCTGACCTTAATAAGGAGTATGAGGAGTTTGATCCTAATAAACTTGCAGAGGAAGAGATTGCATCTGAGGAAGAGAAGCTTGATGCACAAAACCTTGTTCGTGAAATGGACATAGAAGACCTAGAGGCTATTGCTCGTGTGGCATTAGACGGATCTATATCTGATATGACATCTAAAGAATTAAGACGTGATATGCTTGTCTATGCTAGAAAGAATCCTGCAGAGGTGATGGATCTAGCACAAGATGAGAATATTAAGCTGAGAAACCTTGCAGTTCGTGCAGTAGAAACGGGAGTCATCTTCATCAAAGACGACAACAGAACTGTATGCTGGAACAACAAGGCGAAAGATAAGATTGTAACTGTACCCTATGGGGAGAACGTATATTCAGCACTAGCTGCATACTTTAAAACAGACGATGGTCTTGATGTCTTACAAGGCATCACCAATAAACTGTAGTGTTTCCACCCAACACTACGACCAAGGGGAGTTACGAAAGTGGCTCCTCTTTTTTTTGTATTTTTGTGGAAAGAATTGCTAATGATAGATCACGTTAGAAGCACCGTACTTAGTGTGCTAAATAAAGAGAATAGAGGGACGCTAACAGTGTCTCAGTTTAATGAGTATGCAAAGCATGCACAGCAGCTTATCTTTGACCAATACTTCTCTGAATACTCTAGGTTATCTACATTAAAGAACTCAAGAAGACTATCGAGAGATCAAGGGGACAAGCTATCAATACTTCGCTCTAACATAGACAAGTTTATGAAGACAGCTTCAGAGTCAATTTCTAACACATATGTCACCAAACCAAATGACATGTACACCCCTATAAGCTTGGTGTATAGCGGAAAGTTAATGGAATACGTTCCAAAGTATAAAGAAACTTATTTAGAGTCTTCTAATATAGCTGGTCCATCAGCATTGTATCCAGGATACTGTGATGAAAATGACAAGTGGTATGTAAAGCCAAGTACGCTCACAGGAGAGGTCAATATAAACTACATAAGAAATGTTGTAGACCCAAAGTGGACATACACTATTGTTGGAGAGAACCCAGTTCACAATCCATCAGCAACAGATTTTCAGGATTTTGAGCTTGGATTAGATGATCAGACTAGTATAGTTATAGAGATATTAAAACTCGCTGGTGTAACAATCAGAGAGGCGGAGGTGGCTCAAGCAGCAGCTCAGATAGATGCTGTCGATACACAAAAAGAAAATGTATAATAGATGGCACTAACAGATCAGCAATATTACGACAACAGCACAAATTGGGGAGAAAACCAGTTTGTATTACTAAAGGATATCATCAATAACTTTAATGCATTCTATGTAGGTGACGATAAGGTAATAAACGATGTTCAGAGATATGATGTTGTTTTCCACGCAAAAAGAGGACTACAAGAGCTTCACTACGATGCCTTAAAGGACGTTAGAGCCCTTGAATTAGAGTTGCCTGACGATTTACAGTTAGAGCTTCCAAAAGACTTTGTAAGGCTCGTTAGATTGTCTTGGGTAGACGATAGGGGTAGACTTCATCCTATGATGATGGATACAGAAACAACTATTGCAAAGGCATACCTACAAGATGACAACTACAATATTATATTTGATAATGACGGTGCTGCTACAGAAGGTACTTCAGTTATTGATACTAAACTATCACAAGTGTCAACGGTTGACAATGACCAATTTACCAACTTAGACTATGAGTTCTTTGGTGGTCGTTTTGGGATGGCTACAGAGAAAACAAATGTTAATGGCAAATACAACATAGACAAGAATCTAGGGTATATTAGATTTAGCTCTGAAGTGAAAGGTAAGGCAGTAGTAATTGAATATATTACAGACGGTCTAGAGTACCTTGAAGAAGACGAGCTAAAGGTAAATAAGCTTGCCGAAGACTTTTTATATAAGTATATTGCACATCAAGTAATTCAATATAAATTTGGCGTTCAAGAGTACATTGTTAGACGGATGAAGAATGAAGCATTCGCAGCGATGAAGAACATGAAGATTAGAATGATGGATATACATCCATTTGATTTAGTTCATGCCATGAAAGGACGTAACAAGTGGATTAAATAATGAAGATACAAAACCTGTTTACATCTGGGAAGATGAACAAAGACCTCGATGAGAGGCTTCTTCCTCAAGGAGAGTATAGAGATGCTCTTAACATTAAGGTTGCTAACTCAAATGGTTCCGATGTAGGGGCTATAGAGAATGCTCTTTCTAATGAGGCATTAACCTCCCTTGACTTTGGTGCAAACCCAACTTGTATAGGGGCAGTATCAGATGATAAAAACAGGAATATTTATTGGTTTGTAAAGTCAGACACAGGGTCTTATATAGCAGAGTATTCAGAGTTTAAGAATAGTTCTGCATTTGTTTTAAAAGATACAAGGGCTACAAGTGTCTTGAATTTTAAAAGGCATAAAATGATTACTGGTGTCAACGTCTTAATTAATGACAATGACAGCAAAGCATACATATACTGGACAGATGGTCTAAACCCACCAAGATATCTAGAGGTTGAGGAGGCAAAAGCTTACGGTGAAAATAACTTTGAAGAGGATGATATTTCTGTAATTAAAGCACCCTCAAGAGTTGAGCCGAGTGTGTCTTTGTCTAATAGTGATGCTATAGATGATAACTACATAGAGGACAAACTATTTACATTTGCATACAGATATAAATACAAGGATAACAAGTACAGTGTCCTTTCTCCGTTTTCACAAGTAGCATTTTTTCCAAATAAAGATACCTTCAACGATGCTCCATACGATGTGTATGCTATGACCAACAAGTATAACACGATAAATGTGTCCTACAATTCTGGGTCAAAGAGAGTTTTAGAAGTAGAGGTTTATGCTAAAGAAGAAGGCGTTCAAAACCTATATCTTATAGGTAAATTTAATAAACAAGAAGAGGGTTTTTTAGATAATTCAAACTATAACATAAAGTTTCAAAACAATAAAATATATAGAGTTTTAGATGAGAATCAATTCAATAGAGTTTATGATAATGTTCCGTTAAAAGCATATGCTCAAGACTTTATTGGCAATAGACTTGTCTATGGTAACTATGAGGAAAATTACAACATCACAGAGTCTATAGATATAGATTTAGAAATACAATCTACAGCAACAACCACAGAGTGTTCAAATGAAACTTTTTACGAGCTCTATAATACACAAACTATTGATAAAGTAGTAGAATATCAGCTATGTGGTGAGACAGCCTACAGAACAATAACTATACCTCCTCTTGAAACAAGGTATGTTTGTGCAATAAACATTGCCTCGCAAAATGGTTTAGTTGTTGACACAGTAAGATCCTGTGCTGGAATTAATCCAGAGAAAACACTGAAGAGTAACAGAAACTATATCGTTGGTCTTGTTTACTTTGATAAATATGGAAGAAAATCTACAGTATTAACAAAGAACGACACTTCTATAAATATTCCTTTTTCTAGTAGCGACCTATCAAATAAGCTAAAGGTGACGATCAATAACAATCCACCTCAGTGGGCTGATAGATATAAGATAGCCATTAAGGAGGTTAAAAAAGACTATATAACTGTAAAGACCAAAGGGAAGATACATGTTGTTGAGGAAGGAGATACTTCAGATTCAACAAATAAATCATACACTTATATATACGTAAGGATTGATGAGAATCAAAAAAATAAATTCTCTGATGGATCTAGAGTAATACTCAAGGCATACGATGGCACAGTGTACAACTCTATAGATATGTATGAGGTAGAGTCTGTTGCTTCTTATGGAGAAGGTGATATTTACGATAATACAGCTAATGTTGCTACCGACCTTAATGAAGCAGGTTTATACATGAAGCTTACTGGTGAAGGTGTATTAAGCACACTTAACACAAACAATGCATATGCCTACACTATATTTGAGGCTATAACTGATAAGGAAGTTGAGACAGCATTCTATGAAGTTCCAGGAACATACGATATAGTTAACCAACAACATAAAGGAACCTTTCAAGATCAATCAGAAGTAAATTCAGCAATAGTAATCTCCGAGGCGTTCAATGCCTTTACATTTGGTAATGGAGCAGAGTCTGATAGAGTTAAAGATAGCATTGTTTTGGGTCAATTTGATATAGGGGTTAGAGTTAATGAACAGCTTGAAAACTATAAGAAAAACATTAGAATTGCCTCATTAACATATAGTGATGTTTACGAAGAAACAACTAACTACAACGGTTTAAACACATTCAATTTAGCTCAAGCAAACTACAAGGATATTGACGAAAAATACGGTCAGATAACTAAGATTCATTCTAGAGATAACGATTTAATTGTATTCCAAGAAAACAAAATACATAGAATACTATTTAATAAAAATGTTCTTTTTACCGCATCAGGAGCAGGAAGTGTAACCCAAACAATAAATGTGTTGGGGCAAGAAGTTCCTTATTCTGGTGAGTATGGCATAAGCGGTTCTCCTGAGTCTTTTGAGTCTTGGGGTAATAGAATGTATTTTTCAGATGAAAGACGTTCAGCAATCCTTAGATTATCTCAAGATGACATAACTGAAATCTCTGAATACGGAATGAGAAGTTGGTTTAATGACAACCTAAATAAGAACTTAAATGTTCGAAGTATAGGTGGTTATGATCCGATAAACGATCAATATGTTTTGTCTGTACAGGACAAGCCTGTTGAGTGGAGAGAGGATACTTCTCAATGTGCTAACTACGAATGGCTGCCCGATGAATATGTGTGCGATTCTGGACCATCAGTTACAATAACAGGCAATACTACGGCTACAGGAGGGGATACGGTTACCTTAACCGCTAATGCTTCTGATCCTGATGGATATATCACTAAGTATGTTTGGTCTACAGGAGGAAGCACATCTACAGAGAATGTGACAAGCAATTCACCAGGCGATGTAACTTATACTGTTACTGTTTATGATAATTATGGATTCCAAGCATCAGACACTCACACTATAACTTGGGCTGCAGCAACAACAACAACGACAACTCAAGCTGGAACAACAACTACAACGACACAACCGCCATCACCATTTGTTAGTATTAATGGTGTAACAGCTGCTCAAATTAATGATACAATAACATTGACAGGTGAAGATTACAACTTTACAGGATCAACATGGTCTTGGACTGGTGGAGCTGCTGCTGGATTAACGTCTAAAACGATTAATATTAGCGAAAGCTCAGCTGGAAGCGTAACTTATGGTGTTACTGTTGATGGTACATATACCGACACTCATGCGGTTACATGGAGCTCTACACCAACTACAACAACCACAACAACAACTGCAGCTCCTACTACTACAACAACTACTACAGCACCACCAACTACTACAACTACAACCCAAGCTCCTTTAACTGCATTTTCAACTAACTCTACTTCAGAAACATCGAGCTCATCAGCCTGTAGTACTTCGGCTGGAGCAACTAAGTATCATGATGGATCAGGTACTTATCCTACAGTTGGAGACTCAGTATATGACACGTCTAGTGGTTCATCTAGTACAGGCGGTGGGTTTTATAAAGCAGGAGCTCTTTGGATTGAAATTAATCCATCTGGCACTGTTATTAATGAAGGAATTTGTTAAAAATGAAATTAAATGAAATACATATGCGCTCAACCTGCCACTCAGTACTATGGGTGGCAGATAGACACAATGCTATACAGCTTCAGAACTGTAGGTGTTAATTTACAGGATGTACACATAGTTTGTGCGATACATGGTGAAATAGACCCATACTTTGACTCACTGATGCGTAAATACACAGGGGTTGTGTTTTCATTTTACGAAGATACTAGGCATGACAAGTCCTACATATCATCAATAAGACCTCATATACTTAAAAAACACTTTACTGCATATCCAGACTTAAAAGACGAGCCTATATTTTATCATGACTCTGATATTGTGTTTACAAAACCACTTAATATAGATCATCTTTTAGAAAACGACATATCTTATCTCTCAGACACGATCTCTTACATAGGGTACAACTATATCCACTCAAAGGGAGAAGATGTCTTAAAACGCATGCTAGAGGTCGTAGGAATAGACGAGGAGGTTGTTAAAAGAAACGAAAATAACTCTGGTGGCGCTCAGTACCTTTTAAAGGGTATAGATAAATACTTCTGGTATGATGTAGAAAATGATTCTACGAGGCTATATAAAGACCTTACTGCACTGAATGAAGAAAAGAAAAAAGAGGATCAAAACTACCATGAGCTACAAATATGGTGTGCTGATATGTGGGGAGTTTTATGGAATCTATGGAAGAGAAGTAAACAAACACAAGTTGTTGATGAAATGAATTTTTCGTGGGCAACATCAAGCGTCAATGAATGGCATAAAAATGCCATATACCATAATGCAGGCGTTACTTCAAACGATACAGATATGTTTTTCAAAGGAAGGTACATTAGTGATTTACCAGACTTAAACTTAGACATTCCGAATAAAAAATGCTCATATAACTATTACAAATTAATACAACAAGCTTTGATATGAATTTCATTGATTATGATTTTATAGAAATAGGCACTAGTGATTTTGACACTATTATACAAAATAGTCGAGATAAAATAGGTCTATCAATAGAGCCAATAAAGTATTATCTAGACAGACTACCTGACAAGGAGGGTGTAAAAAAGATACATTGTGCCGTCTCTTTTGATGACATAGAAAGGGATTCTAAGGTGTTCTACATAACGCCAGAGGATATAGCAAAAAACGGACTTCCAGATTGGATAAGGGGTTGCAACACCTTGAACAAATACCATTTACAGCACGAAATTTATAACGCACAGGATATAGTTACGGTTGAGTTGGTAAAAGAGGTTCCTATATCGAAAATACTAATTGAAAATAAAGTAAGAAAAATAGGCACGCTAAAGATAGACACTGAAGGTGGCGACTGCTTCATATTGAGAAATCTAAAAAAATACCTAATAACAAAAACAAAATCATTTTACCCGAAGGAAATAATATTTGAATCGAATGAGCTAACAGACGAAGAGCTAGTAAAGCAAACTATTATAGACTATGAAGAAATAGGATACAAATTAAGGTACTCTGACGGCTACAATACATGCTTAGATTTTATGCCGAAAAAAAACACAATAGGAATCAAAGTGTTGGCAACAAACGGATACTTCCTCCTTGGATGCAGATTCATTAATAGATTCCATCACTTATATGAGGGCGATCAGGAGATAGTTTTTTATTTTTTTGGAGATAAACCACCGTATGAGCACACACCTGTAGGCGCCAATATTAAGTATTACCACATAGAGAACTCTGATTGGGTTCAAGCAGTAAATACAAAGTACTCTAATGTTTTGAAAATAGAGGACGATCTGGACTACTTGTACTTTTTTGACGCAGACACAAATATATCAAAAAAGTTTACAGAGGACTGGTTTATAGGAGATTTAGTCGGTGGTGTGCATTGGGCACACATAAACACACCAAAAGACGAGTTGCCTTTTGATAGGAATAAATTATCCTCTTGCTATATACCAAAGGACAGCACGCTAGATCATACATACTTTTATGGTGCGTTTTGGGGAGGCAAGAAGGAATTGGTTAGGGACTACTGTAGAGCAATGGTTATTGCTCAAAACAGAAACAAGCTAATAAACCACGAGCCACCAGTGAATGATGATAGCTACACAAACCACTATTTTCATTACAATCCACCAACAAAAAAAGTGATGCCAAAAGACTTTATGTTTGATATAAGTTGCAAGGGTGGTTTGCACATAGAAAGAAATCCGAAGGTATCTTTTCCTAAGCACGAATATATATTTAAAGAAAACAAGGAGTTGCTTTTGAACATACAACACAACGAGGTTGTCATTTCAGTGCTTTAATGTTAATTTAGTATCTTTGTAAAAAATATTCTATAATGGGATCTAACACAGGAATGAAGGTCGTTTTGACCCTAAGAAAATACATTGATGGTCAGTCGACAGATGAGAC
>Ga0233399_1000246_pt1 | contig 22705 bp, 23 predicted proteins | sample 43DmetaG_FD_182698 | JGI IMG/M metagenome (GOLD analysis project Ga0233399, IMG submission 182698) | Seawater microbial communities from Monterey Bay, California, United States - 43D | ecosystem: Environmental > Aquatic > Marine > Coastal | place: USA: California | collected 2016-11-08 | reverse complement strand
TCGGAACTTGCAAATTCATTAGGATTGTGCGCGTCCATATACCTATTAAAATACCACGAACTCCCCGCCCATCCTGGCATGGTGTTGAGTTCCAAAGGAAATATGGTTTGATGGTCTATTTTATGGTTTTCTACAACCGCATTTAGAGTGGTATCCCAAGCCCAAACTGCCGCTCGGCCCAAAGGTGGCTCGCCTTCTTCGGTTGGTAAATATTTTTCAACTTCTGGAAGACTAATTGGTAAATGTTCCGTGGCAATCATTTGAGGCAATCCATTCACGTAATATACTGGGAACGGTTCGCCCCAATACCGCTGTCTGGAAAACACCGCATCTCGGAGTCGGTAATTTGTTTTCCCTAGTCCAAAACCCTTTTCTTCTAAAGCTTCAATGGCTTTTTTGGACGCTTGTTTATAATTCAGTCCATTTAAAAAATCACTATTGGCAATGATGGTATTGGTTTTATCTGTAAAGGCTTCTATACTTATATCAACCTCTTTAAAAATGTTTGGGATTTCAATATTAAAATGTTTGGCAAAATCATAATCACGTTGGTCCCCACAGGGCACTGACATCACAGCTCCAGTTCCATATCCTGCCAACACATAATCGCCTACCCAAACAGGAACGGGTTTTTTTGTAAAAGGATGCTCGGCATAAGCTCCTGTAAACACTCCCGAAATGGTTTTTACATCTGCCATTCGATCGCGTTCGCTACGTTTTGCAGTTGCTAGAATATAGGCCTCTACTGCTGATTTTTGAGCTGCTGTGGTGATTTGACTTACCAATTCATGCTCAGGTGCAAGGGTCATGAAAGATACCCCGTATATCGTATCAGGTCTGGTAGTAAAAACTTCAATCGTTGAGGCATGATCTTTAAGTTTAAATTCTACAGATGCACCTACTGATTTTCCAATCCAATTTCGCTGACTTTCTTTGAGAGCATCCGTCCAGTCAATGCTGTCAAGTCCTTGTAAAAGACGTTCGGCATAAGCAGATATTCGCATGCTCCATTGGGTCATTTTCTTTCGAATTACTGGGTAGCCCCCGCGCTCAGAAACGCCATTAATAATTTCGTCATTCGCTAAAACAGTTCCCAATTCGGGACACCAATTCACTTCGGTTTCTGCTAGGTATGTTAATCTGTATTGTAATAAGATTTGTTGTTGACGCTCAGAAGACATGGCATTCCATTGGTCCGCAGTAAACACTTCAGTCGCTTCGTCACAGATTGCATCTACAGTTGCATTTCCATGAGCAGAAAATACGTTTATGAGCTCATTAATGGGCTCTGCTTTATTAGAAGCATTATTATACCAAGAATTAAATAATTGGATAAAAATCCATTGGGTCCATTCATAATATTCTGGCGAGGACGTGCGTACTTCTCTAGACCAATCAAATGAAAACCCCATTTGATCGAGTTGGCGGCGGTATGTTTTTATGTTTGCTTCAGTCGTAACTGCAGGGTGTTGCCCTGTTTGAATGGCATACTGTTCGGCAGGTAATCCAAAGCTATCATACCCTTGAGGATGTAATACATTAAAGCCTTTGTGGCGTTTGTAACGTGCATAAATATCAGACGCAATATAACCAAGCGGATGTCCAACATGGAGCCCTGATCCACTAGGGTAAGGAAACATGTCTAAAACATAATATTTGGGTTTCGTAGAATTATTATCTGCTTGAAATGTTTGAGATTCAGCCCAATATTTTTGCCATTTGGCTTCAATTTCATTGAAATTGTATATCATATTACTGTCATTAATAGGCGCAAATTTACGGTTTATTTGGCAAGTAAAAAACTCTGTACAACAAAACAACACTTCAGGAAATGTTAATTTGTTTTCAGTGAATTACTAGTCATTTAATTAAGTTTTTTTATACTTTTACGATTGTAAGACATTTGCTATGAGTTCATCGTTTGAAAAACATCAAAAACGCCGTTTAATTTCGTCCTATTTTTCGGTTATACTTAGCATTGCTTTGGTGCTTTTTATGTTAGGCGTTTTGGGTTTACTGGTTCTCAATACTAAATCAATTTCTGATAATTTTAAAGAGCAGGTTATACTTACCATATACTTAGAGGACACTTCGAAAGAAGTTGAAATAAAACAACTCGAAAAAAGCTTGGCGTTTACGGACTACGTAAAACAGACAAATTTTATTTCCAAAGAGTCTGCAGCCGATTTTATGAAATTAGAATATGGCGAAGATTTTTTGGACGACATTGGATATAACCCTTTAAAAAATTCTATTGAAGTAAATCTTAAAGCCGATTATGTGACTGCCTGGCGCTTGGACAGCATCTCTGAAAGCACACTGAAAAAAAACTTTGTTGAGGATATTAAATATGATAAAGATCTTGTGTCGTTGATGAATAGTAATGTAAAACGTCTTAGTTTATGGATTTTAATTATTAGTGGAATTTTTACGGGTATTGCGGTACTCTTAATAAATAGTTCCATTCGTTTGGCGGTGAACTCCAAACGCTTTTCAATCAAAACCATGCAGATGGTTGGGGCAACAAAGAAGTTTATTCGCAAACCTTTTATTTGGCGCAGTATTCGGCTTGGAATTATCGGGTCACTTTTAGCATTAATTGGTATGGGTGCAGTGGTGTATTATGTCAATAAATCGTTTCCTGAATTTAATTTGATACAAAATCAATTGTCTATTGGAGCCTTATTTGGAGTCATATTTGGTATTGGAATTTTTATTACTTGGTGGAGTACTTTTTTTGCTACACAACGTTTTTTAAATCTCAAAACCGATCAACTTTATTATTAAATACACCCAACTACCTCTTAGACTTCGAGTCACAATTTTAATTAAACGAACCCTTTACATTCACAAAACTTGATTAATTATGGGAGAACAAAAACGAAAAGAAAGCACAAAAAAGACGTTTATTTTTGGGAAACAAAATTATAGATGGATGTTTATTGGTCTTACGCTTATCGCTTTAGGATTTATCTTGATGGCGGGTGGTGGCTCCAACGACCCCAATGTATTTAATCCTGAAATATTTAGCCCTCGAAGAATTCGTGTAGCACCAACCCTTATTTTGATTGGATTTGGAATTCAGATTTATGCCATCCTTAAAAATTTCAAAAAATAAATGGATCTTTTTGAGAGTATTTTACTTGGAATTATACAAGGCCTAACGGAGTTTCTTCCTGTATCTTCTAGTGGACATTTGGAAATTGGCAAAGCCCTTTTGGGCGATGATTCCATTCCTGAAAATAGTTTGATTTTTACGGTAGTTCTTCACTTTGCCACAGCATTAAGTACCTTAATTATATTTAGAAAAGATATCATTACTTTATTTACGGCTTTCCTTAAGTTTGAATGGAACGAGGACACCCAGTTTATTATAAAGATAATGATCTCCATGCTGCCAGCTGGATTTGTAGGCATTCTATTTGAAGCGGAGTTAGAAGCTCTTTTTGGAAGTAATATTCTTCTTGTTGGAGTCATGCTCATTTTTACTGCTTTGCTATTATTTATGGCAGACCGGGCTAAATCAACAGTTAAAAATGTAGGGTTTTGGGATGCTTTTATCATTGGAGTAGCCCAAGCAATTGCCATGCTTCCAGGAATTTCACGTTCTGGCGCAACCATTTCAACCTCTGTACTGTTGGGAAATGACAAATCAAAAGCAGCACGCTTTTCTTTTTTAATGGTAATTCCTCTCATTTTTGGTAAAATTGCCAAAGATATTATTAGTGGGGACTTGAGTTACAATGTGGACAACTTTAGCAGCCTAGCCGCAGGGTTTTTGTCCGCCTTTTTTGCTGGACTTTTTGCGTGTACATTAATGATTCGTTTGGTTAAAAATAGTAGATTACGCTATTTTTCTTATTACTGTTGTATCGTTGGAATTATAGCAATTATCACAACCCTTTAATTGAAATGAAAACAGCCCAAGATTATTTAGATGGCCAACTCGTATTAATCGACAAGCCTTTAGAATGGACCTCTTTTCAAGTGGTCAATAAATTGCGTTGGCACATTCGTCAGGCGTTTAATTTAAAAAAGATTAAAGTGGGTCACGCAGGAACATTGGATCCCCTAGCAACAGGGCTTTTAGTGATTTGCACTGGTAAGATGACAAAGCAAATTGACACGTTTCAAGGGCAAATAAAAACCTATACAGGTACATTTGTTTTGGGTAGTACTACACCTTCCTATGATCTCGAAACAACTATTGACAAAGAATTTCCAACATCACATATTACAACGGAACTAATTCATGAAACTACAGGGCAATTTATTGGTGAAATTGATCAATATCCCCCTGTGTTTTCTGCCTTAAAAAAAGAAGGTAAGCGGTTGTATGAATTTGCACGTGCAGGAGAATCTGTAAAAATCAACTCTCGAAAAGTAACCATCAAGGAGTTTAAAATCACCAACATTGAAGGGTTAAAAATTGATTTTAGTGTCACTTGTAGCAAAGGGACTTATATTCGTTCATTAGCTTATGATTTTGGAAAAGCGTTGAATTCTGGCGCACATTTATCTGTACTTAGGCGAACAAAAATCGGTGATTTTTCTGTCGAAAACGCCATTTCAATCGATGCGTTTATTTCTAATTTGAGCTAAGGCTTCATTTTTCATTCTTTTATAAACTGAGATTTTTTTATATTTAGAGTATGATAACTCAGAAAAACCGTTGTGGATGGTGTGTGGGCGACCAACTCTACGAAGTCTATCACGATGAGGAATGGGGCGTTCCATTGTATGATGATTTAAAGTTATTTGAATTTTTAGTTTTAGAAACTTTTCAGGCTGGTCTAAGTTGGACCACCGTTCTAAGAAAACGTGAAAATTTCAGAGCTGCTTTTGATGCATTTGACTACACAAAAATAGCACAGTATGACGCTTCTAAATTTGACGCTTTAATCAATAATAAAGGGATTATTCGGAACAAATTAAAAATCAAAGCGGCAATTTCTAATGCTCAGGCCTTTATTGATATTAAAAACGAGTTTGGTAGTTTCAGTAAATACATTTGGACATTTGTAGGAGAAACTCCCATAAAAAACAAGGTTATAGATTACAAGAAAGCCCCGGCAAACACACCTTTAAGCGATCGAATAAGTAAAGACTTAAAAAGTCGTGGATTTAAATTTGTAGGCAGTACTGTTGTGTATGCACACATGCAAGCTACGGGAATGGTCAACGATCATGAAGTCGATTGTTTCCGTTATAACGAAGTGTAGTTATTTATATGGAACAAGCTCCAGAAGTTTTTCGATAGATTCTATTCTAGCTTTACTTTTTTTGTTGGCCTGAATAATAATCCAAGGTGCAATATCGGTGTTTGTTTGTTCGAACATTTTCGTTTTATAGGAGGTATAGTCATCCCAAAGTTTAAGAGCAGATTCATCTACTTTACTAAATTTCCATTTTTTAACAGGACTTGTTTTGATGTCTTCAAAACGTCTTGATTGTTCATCTTTGGAAATAGAAAAATAAAACTTCACAATCCGAATCCCAGAATCTATAATCATTTTTTCAAATTGATTTACTTGACCCATAAACACTTCATATTCTTTTTGTGTACAAAATCCGTTTACAGGTTCTACAACCGCTCGATTATACCAACTTCTATCAAAAAACGTGATTTGACCGTTACGAGGTAAATTTTTAATATAACGTTGAAAATACCATTGATTTCTTTCTTCATCAGTTGGTTTTGAAAGAGCCACAACGTTAAATTCTCTTGGATTTAAATGTTGTGTTATACGCCTTATTGCTCCGCCTTTACCAGCAGCGTCTCGACCTTCAAAAATAACAACTAATTTTTCTCCTTCTGCCTCAACCCATTGTTGAAGTTTAATCAATTCTTCTTGGAGTCGCTCCAGTTTTGCTTCGTGATTCAAAATTCGTAACGCTTTAGAAATCGTCATATCGTCCTGATTCAGAAACAATTTGACCCCTCTTTTACTGTTAAGTCTTTTTAGATTTTTTGATGATAATTTTTCCATAACTAATCGATTTGAGTGATCATTCTGTGATAGCGCTGCACAACATTTGGATCGGGAAGAACAGTTGTATTAGAACTTCCTTTTCGGTCATAATCAAATTGCGATAAAACGTGTCGAATACTTTCTAAACGCGCTTGTTTTTTGTTGTTGGATTTTATAATAATCCAAGGGGTTATTGAGGTGTGTGTTTTACTAAACATTTGTTCTTTGTAAAACGTGTATTTGTCCCATCTGTTCTGTCCTTCTTTGTCAACTGGGCTAAACTTCCACTGCTTTAAAGGGTTTTTCAATCTGGAGTTAAAACGTTTTTTTTGTTCTTTTTTTGAAATTGAAAACCAAAATTTGATAATAATCACACCATCCTCGTAAAGCATATGCTCAAATTCAGGGACTTGTAACATAAACTTTTTATATTCTTCTTCGTTACAAAAACCCATCACAGGTTCTACAACAGCACGGTTGTACCAGCTTCGATCAAAAAATACCAACTCACCTGGTTCTGGAAGTTCTTTAATGTAGCGTCTAAAATACCATTGTCCTTTTTCAATTTCTGTAGGCTTTGTAAGTGCTACAACACGCATTGACCTAGGATTTAAGTGCTCCGTAAAACGACGTATAGCGCCTCCTTTTCCAGCAGCATCTCGACCTTCAAACAGTACGCAAACACGTTTTTTGTGTTTGGCAGCCCATTGTTGTAGGTCCACTAATTCTGCTTGAAGCTTAACGAGTTCTGACTCGTAGTCGATGGTTGTAATAAGCGCCTCATAGTTAGTCTTTGTTATTTTAGACTTTACTAGTTTTTTAAACGATTCTTGTCCAGAATACGATTCAAAATCTTTTTGAGTGAGCATAATAAGTTAATATTAAATTATTTATCTAATAATTTATGGCTTTAAATAGTCCATAAATTTTAATCTTGAAATAGGTTCAGCTCCTAAACTTTCAAGATAATTTGTGTGTAACTGACAATCTATAATTGTGTAGTTTGAGTTTTGCACAAAACTAATAAATCCAATTTTACTCGCATTGCTTACATAACTAAACATACTTTCTCCACAAAAAATTGTGTCATTCAGCTCAATACCATACAATCCACCGACTAATTTTTTGTTTTGCCATACCTCTACAGATTTTGCAAACCCTCTTCGATGTAATTCACAATACGTTTCAATCATTTCGTCGGTAATCCATGTCCCAGATTGCGCTTCACGTTTTACGGTTGCACACGCTTTAATAACAGCTTCAAAATTACGATTAACAGTAATTTCAAAGGGGGGATTCTTTAAAATCTGTTTTGTGCTTTTTGAAATCTTCAACTTATGAGGATATAACACAAAACGAGGATCTGGGGCCCACCACAATATGGGTTGATCTGATTCGTACCAAGGAAAAATTCCATTTTGATAGGCGTACAGGACGCGCTCTTGAGACAAATCACCCCCCACTGCCAAAAGCCCGTCTGGATTTGCTTCTTTTAATGGTGGAAATTCTAGAGTTTTATTCAACCACTTCATCTAATTTATTTTGAAGTGTTTCTTGATTTAACGCGTGTTAAAATGGCAAATCATTAGGCTCATCTGCTGACAAGTCCGTTGCAGGTTCAAAGGCTTGTGCAGGAGGTACAGGTGCAGCATTGACAGGTGCAGCTTGCTGTAAATTCTCGATTCGCCATCCTTGAATTGAATTAAAATACTTTGATTCTCCTTGAGGGTTAATCCACTCTCTTCCTCGCAAATTGATTCCTACCTTGACTTGTTGTCCAACTTGGTAGTTATTCAAAAGTTCTGTTTTGTCTTGAACAAACTCTACCATGAGGTGTTGTGGATACTGTTCTTCTGTCGTCACTACTAATTCACGTTTTCTGAACCCATTTGACCCAATAGATTGTGTTTCGCCAATAAGTTTGATTTTTCCTTGTATTTCCATTTTAGTATTAAAATTGTCTATTAAAATAATATTTTTTCTAAATAATTACAAACTTAACAAATTATGTGTCTAACCAAAAGAAGAAAGCAATAATATAAAACAATATATTCACTATAAATACATTATATTTAGGATTGAAAAAAAATAGACCAATGAAAGTTTCATCAAAACAATATGTTTTACGCTGGATAATGATTGCCATTTCATTTCTTATTGTTTCATTGATTTTATGGAACACCTATCGCTTTTTTCAAACATTTAAGGAAGAAGAACGCATCAAAATGGAAAATTTCTCTCAAGCTCAAATCGAGCTGGGAAAGATTATTGACCTCAATGGAAATATTAGCGATTTTCCTTTGAAAATAATTCAAAGCAATACCACTACCCCAATGATTATTGAAGATTCTGAAGGGCGTTTTCAATCTAAAAACATTCATCAATCTCAGAGTAATAAACAAGAGTATCTTGAAAATTTAAGCTTAAAATTTAGAAATGAAAACACCCCCATTGAAATCATTTACGAAGGCAAAACGCTATCGACAATCTACTATGGGAATTCCGATTTACTAAACAAACTAAAATATTATCCTTTTGCACTTGTCTTGATTTTTTTATTGTTCAGTGGGATTGTCTATTTTTATTATAAGAGCTCAAGAACTGCCTCTCAAAATAAACTTTGGACAGCAATGGCTAAAGAGACAGCTCATCAAATTGGAACGCCACTTTCTTCCCTTATCGGCTGGACAGAGCTTTTGAAAACAGAAGCTGTTAATCCTTCCTACATAGATGAAATTGAAAAAGACATTCATCGTTTAGAAACCATCACCGAACGCTTTAGTAAAATTGGGTCAATACCTTTACTAAAAGCAACCAATATTATAACGGCAACACAAGAGTCTTTCAACTATTTAGAATCCAGAAGCAGTAAATTAATTACCTTTAAAATGAATGCACCAAAAGGTGAGATTCTAGTCGATTTGAACCCCGAACTTTACAGTTGGACTATTGAAAATTTGGTTAAAAATGGGATTGACGCCATGAAAGGTGAAGGCCATATTGAGTTGCTTATCCAGACTACAGATGCAATGGTTTTAATTGACATTAGCGATACGGGGATAGGGCTTTCAAAAAAATTATTCACTCGAGTTTTTGAAACAGGATACACCTCCAAAAAACGAGGTTGGGGATTAGGGTTGTCACTTTCCAAACGAATTATTGAGGAGTATCACAACGGAAAAATTAGGGTCTTACGTTCTGAATCTGGAGAAGGAACTACACTAAGAATTAGTTTGAAACGCTTATAAGAACGAAGCGATTTTTTTGGCGAGTGCTTCAAATTCCTCGTGAAGAAGTGTTTCTTTTTTTATGAATTGCGCATCCTCCATAGTGTTTAATGGAATTAAGTGCACGTGAACATGTGGAACTTCTAGTCCAATCACACTCATTCCTACTCGTTTGCAGTCCACTGCTTTTTCTAAAGCCAAAGCAACTGTTCTTGAGAATTCCATTAATTCTAAATAGACTGATTCGTCTAAATCAAAAATCTTGTTAACTTCTTGTTTTGGAATACAAAGTGTATGGCCCTTAGTGTTAGGGTTAATATCTAAGAATGCTAAAAATTTTGTGGTTTCGGCAACCTTATAACATGGAATTTCTTTAGTAATTATTTTGCTGAAAATTGAACTCATTATTGGATGGTAAGTATTAATTTATCTTGAAATGTCCATGATTTCAAACTTCAAAATACCATTAGGCACTTGTATTTCAGCTACATCTCCTATACTTTTCCCTAACAATCCTTTTCCGATGGGGGAATTTACTGAGATTTTACCAGCAGCTAAATCGGCCTCACCGTCAGCTACTAAAAGGTAATCTAATTCCATTCCGTTCGACTGATTTTTAATTTTCACTTTAGACAGTACCAATACCTTTGAAGCATCGAGTTGAGATTCGTCTATCAAACGCGCACCAGCTAAGGCATCTTCCAGTTTCGAAATACGCATTTCTAACATTCCTTGAGCTTCTTTGGCAGCATCGTATTCGGCATTTTCACTTAAATCGCCCTTATCTCTTGCTTCTGCAATCGCTTTTGAAGCTTTGATGCGTTCTACGTCTTTGAGCTGCTTCAACTCGCTTCGTAATTTTTTTAACCCTTCGGCTGTATAATAAGATACATTACTCATAACTTATAGTTTTTAAAGTAGTTGTTCATTTGGTTTTTGAGTGGTCTAGTTTCTATTTAGAACTAAACACAAAAATCTCGTTTTCACGAGATTGCACCACAAATATACAAAATATTTATCTTACTCTAGTTTTTGTCGTAAATTGTGCATTCAAATTATACAAACCTTAGACCTCTTTAAATGCACTATACATCTGTGAAAAATAATACATTAAAATTCTGTGTTGTACTGCTCTTTGTTTGTATGGGGTGTACAAAAGACAATACCACTAACGAAAATTGTAATTTTTTACTCAATCTTAATGTATCCACTTCATTAAACCTCAACCTTTCGCAGTACAATCAATTGACCTTTCCTAACAACCCTGTGTATGTTCCTAACGAAGGAAATGGTGGTATCATTGTGAATAATACAGGAACTGGATATGTTGCCTTTGATGCTGCAGATCCCAATCATGTTTTTAGCAATTGCTCGGTGCTTTCTATTGTTGGACTTGAGGGCGTTTGTGGCTGTGACGATGCTAATAAATATAGCCTTTTTACGGGCCAACCTTTAGAAAACCCCGCGCTAAGGTGTGGACTTAAAGCCTATGTTGTGGAAAGTAATGGCAGTACACTTTTTGTGTCTAATTAAAAAAAGCGTACCGAAGTACGCTTTCTAAGAACCCGTAAACTATTTTTTAAAACACTAACGTCATTCCAACTAAGAAATTACGGGTTGCCTGTGGGTAGTACCCCTGTACTTCAGAAGCTATTGGACCACTCCACGTGTCCAAATAAGTGTAACCTCGGTCTACGTATTCTGCATTAAACAGGTTGTTAATCATACCACTAAATACAATAGTCTTAAAAACTTTATTAAGTTTCAACTCATAATTCAAATTAAGATCTCCAACAAAATAGCCTTCTAATTTTGAGGCTTCCGTATCCGTGTTGCTTAGGTATTGCTCGCCTACATACTTACCAATTAATGCGGCTCTAAACTGGCTATTCGGCGCATATTCAATCGCATGGGTGGTAATCAGATTTGGTGATAATGCAATGTTGGTATCCCCTAAGTTTTGCAATCCACCATCGCGATTTATAATCAATTCTTGAATTTTATTTTGACTTAAAGCTAGGTTTGAATTTAAAGCAACTTGAGTGCTTAAAGCAATTCGCGCATCCAATTCCAATCCTAAACGGTAGCTGTTGTCAACATTTTCTCTAAGATATTCTCCAACATTATCAAGAGCTCCTGTGAGTACCAATTGATTTTTATACTGCATATAATACACATTGGCATTCAAGCTGAAACGCTTTCCTTGGTGTCGCCATCCCAATTCAAAATCATTTAAACGTTCAGGTTTTACAGCTGCAACATTACTTTCAAAGTCGTTTCTGTTGGGTTCTTTATTTGCGCGTGCATAAGAAACATACACACTATTGTTTGAGTTGAACGCATAGGTGAGTCCAAGTTTTGGGTTGAAAAAACTATAGTTTTCATCAATAGCAATAGGCACTCTATTGGAAGTTAATCCTGTTGTGGAGTAATTGATAAATCGACCTTGCACATCCAAAAAAGCTTGTAAGGAATCGGACATTCTAAACGTGGCTTTAGAAAAGACACTAAAATCAGACTTATCCGAAACACTCAAATAATAACGGTCTCTGATGCTTGTCCCTACAACCAAATCGCTTCCCCAAATAAGTTCGCCATAGTGGTCATTAGTGTAGTCGCTATACGATAATCCAGAGGTAATTTCAAGGCCATTTTTTTGGTAGGTTGCATTGGCATTCACCACATAAAAATGATTGTCCAACCATCGACGTACAATCACATCGCTGTTATCAGAAATCAAATTGTTATAATCTGCTGCACTTCTACCCTCTTTGTATTGCTCAAAATACCCTTTTCCTCTAGTATAATTCAGTCCTACAGTTGTTGACCAATTTGAATTTAACGTTTCATTCCAATGCAATTGGTAGTGATCTTGCCAATAATTATCCGTTTCATTATCATAGGTATATGGATTTTGAGTACGATCCTCTTCTAGTTGGTCTTTACTTAATCCATACCATGCTTGGTAGGTTTTCTCCTTTCCTCCAAACATCAATGCTTTTATTAAGGTATTTTCGTCCACATAATTTCCTTGAAGAAAGTAGGATTTCATATCTGTGAATGCACGATCAACATACCCATCGGAATAAATTTTTGATAAGCGCCCTGCAAATTCAAAATGCTCATTGAGCAATCCAGTGGTGAATTTTAGACTGTGTTTTCTTGTGCCATAGGACCCAAAAGAATTTGAAATTTGTCCTCCGGATTTTTTTGAAATTGCATCGGTTAAAATGTTTAAACTGGCTCCAAAAGCAGCAGCACCATTGGTAGATGTTCCAACTCCTCGCTGCAATTGTATGTTTTCTACAGAGGATGCAAAATCACCAAGATTCACCCAAAATGTTCCCTGACTTTCGGCATCGTTGTAGGGAATTCCATTAATGGTTACATTGATACGGGTTGCATCTGACCCTCTAACTCGTAAATAGGTGTATCCAATACCTGCCCCCGCATCGGAGGACGATACCACTGAAGGTAAATAATTTAACAGAACTGGAATGTCCTGTCCAAGATTGCGTTGCTGTAATTCTTTTTTAGAAAGATTGGAATGAGTGATGGGCGCATTGGGTTTTACGCGAACGGATGTCACGAAGACCTCATCTAATGTTTGAATAGCGGTAGAATCTTTGGGTTGATTGTTTTCTTGTGCAACTATTGGCATATAAGCCATTGCTAGCAGCGCAAAATAAAGAATGTAATTTTTCATACGATTGTTTTAAAAATCGAATAAAAAGAGGTGATTATTCTTTGTTAAAAATTAAATAAAAACGAAGCATAGCTTCAAAAGTTTCCCTAAACAGCATTACCTGTTCTAGGTTCTATGGGTATGATCTCAGCCGATCTCGGCACCCCTTTTTTGAGAACAGTGCAAATATAGTTCAGATTTAAAAAATTGAAAAGCGTTTTTAAATTTATTTGACTTGATGAGTAAACTTTAAAAGGTCATTGACCGTCTTAACGGGGTTGAATGTAATAATTGGAACTTCCACAAATATAGTGTTCCAATTGGCCATACTTCCATTCCATAACCCTGGTCTTTCTAAAGTTTTGAGCTTTCGACCATGTTTTGTTTTGGTTGTTACAAAGTAAGTGTTGGAGTCCACAAACTGCTCTAAATCAAAGGCTTCTCCTTTGTAATTTTTAACCCCACAAACAATATCAACTGGATTAAAGTGCGTGGCATTATTTAAAATAGCTTTCTGATTTTTAAGGCTTACATCAACCTGACTTGATTCTACTATTTGTAATGACACTTCGCCATTGTCATGCTTGACCCAAAACGGGCCGCCACCGGGTTCATTTTCATTTTTCACCATCCCACAAACACGAATTGGACGGTTAATTTTTGATTTTAAATATTCGATTTTATGCTTCTTAGCATATTTTTCGAACTGAGAATTTATTACAATATTTAATTTTTGGACTAAAAATGTTGTGATTTCATCTATTTTCTCTTTAGAAAGCTCACTTGACTCTAAAGTTTTCGCATAAATAAATGCCTGTTTCTGCGTATGCAACAACATGCCTGCAAGAGCCTTTTTGTAAAGTGCTATCTCATCCAAATATTTACTAACAACCACATTGTCAACGTTTTTTATAAAAAAAATATCGGCATCAATTTGGTTTAAATTTTTTATCAAGGCGCCATGCCCTGAGGGCCTGAACAGGAGCGTGTTTTTTAGCCTAAAAGGCTTGTTTTTTTGATCTACGGCTAATACGTCTGTAGTTGATTCTTGATTGGAAAATGCGATTTCGAATGTCGTATTTGTTTTAGATTCTACCAATTTTTGAATCGTTACTAATTTATTCTCAAATTGTTTTAAATGTGTTTTTGAAATCGTAAAGTGCAGTATGGCTTTGCAGTTAACAGAAGCATATTTTGCTGCTTCAAACAAGTGTTCTTCAAAGGCTGTTGAAATATGATTTTTATACTTGTGGAAAGGTAATAACCCTTTGGGAATATTTGAATAGTTTAAGGACGTTTCTTCCAAAATTGTTTTTACAAATAGAAGTCGTCTTTGATCCAAAGTAAGTAAGTCGTAATCGGGGTTATTGTGACGTATTAAAGCAACTGCATCGTCATGGAACGGAAGTTTTTCAATGGTTACAAAAAACAGAAACAGTTCTGTAATTTTGTTTTTATTTATATACGAATTAATAGACTGTTTTTGAGGGTCATACTCCGCCAAAAATTCATGTAACATTTTAAACATTCGGGACGCTGCTCCAGAAGCTGGTGTAAATTTAACAACTGATAGCGCATCCTTTTGTTCCTCATAGTATTGAACTAAACTATTTAACTCTGATTCAGAAAGCTTCACAATTCCATAGTCTATGGTTGCAAAAGCTTTTAAATTTACATAAGCTGGCGGAAACTCATAGTGCTCTAATTGCTTGTTAACATCCGCCAAACTAAGCCCGATGTTTTCAATTTGTTCAATATCTAAGTTGGAAAAATTCAAGTTTTTGGTATAATAAGTTCATTAATATGGCTAACCGCATTTTCTAAACGCTCTTGTTTTGACCCCCTTAAAATCACATAAGGAAGGTCTTGTTTTTTTAAAGCGCCTTCAAATGCCGAAAACATTTTTTGGCGTTCATTGGGCTTGTCTCTTAAATCATCAGGAACCCAAGGAATATCAATATCACATAATAAGTGCAATTTATAACAATTTTTTTTAGCATAGTGATCGATCAAAGGATCACAATATCCATTATAATACACTTGAGAATAAACTTTTGTTACTAATAGATTTGTATCACAAAACAGCAGTGTGTTTGTTTTAGCTGCAGCCGCATTCTCTAACTGCATTTGCCCGATTGCTATTGGAAGTAAATCAGAGGGTTCACAGGTTTTTTGTTCTAAATCCCATTTGTTTTGAAGGTATTCACGTGCATATTCTGCAACCCAAAGTGTATCAAAATGATCTGCTAGGGCTTTTGACAGGGTTGTCTTTCCAGTGGATTCTGGCCCGAATAAAACTACTTTTATGCAGTCTGAATGTTCTTGTTCAAGAGTTTTTTCCATGCTAAAAATCCAAATATAGCTATAATTGTAAAACCTAAATATTGTAAACTTGAAAATGTCAAGCCTTTATAAAAATATAAAGGAACTGATATTATATCTGCCACAATCCAAAACATCCAATGCTCTATTTTTCGTTTTGCCATCAACCACATCCCAACAAAAAACAATGCTGTTGTAAGTGTGTCTACATACGCAACCCAGCCAATCCACATATCAAAAAACTGATAGACTAAAAATACCAAAAATAAAGTCGCTATAAAAATAATAGAGCCTAGTAGTTGTTCTTGTTTAGTTGTTTTTGAAATTGGAGTTACATGTGCTGAATCAATTTTTCGTGTCCAAATGTACCATCCATATAAACTCATTACAAAGTAATACCCATTAATCATCATATCGCCAATGAGCTGCCATTTGAACAATAAATATACAAATATGGAGGTACTTATTAGCCCTGTTGGAAAGACCAAAATATTATTTTTCTTTGAATACCATACAGATGCAAATCCAAAAATTACGGCGGTTATTTCTAAAAACACATCTTGAGAGTCGTAGCTGTTATATTGTTCAAACAAAAAATTAAAAATATGGCTCATAATCGCAGCGGGTGCTTTTTACAGTATGTGTGATTAAAAAAATTAAAAATTAGGTTCAACAATTGCACATCCAAACCCTTCAAATTCCATAAAAATAGCTTTATATTTAGATTTCTGATGGTCTTTGATAATCCAAGCAGACGTTCTGTTAGACTCTGTTCCAAAAGGCAGAACCAAAAAATGGTTTTTAAACCCCATTCCTGGAGTTGAATATAATTTATAAAGCGATTCTTTTATGCACCATATCCAAGTTAATTTCTGGATTAACCGAGAGTCAGTTTCACTAAGATAAGTCATTTCATAACCAATAAATTTAGGAGCTATTTTGATGATTTTATGTCGCATTTTTTCAATATCAACCCCAACTTTTTTTGAACTTACTACCACCGCAGAAAATGTATAAGAATGTGTTATGGAGATGTATTTACCATCTTTCAAGTGAGGCTTTCCAGATGCATCATATACCAAATCTTCATCTGCATATCCAAATTCAGAAAGTAACATTCGCACACTTAGAAATCCACGTTGATGTAATTCACTTTTCATCCCATTGATACGCTCTAAACTCTCTGTTTTTAACACAAGTTGATTAATGAAAAACTCTTTAGATTCTGTAATCTTCCAAATTTTAACATTAGTTTGTGAGTTTAAATCAAGTGATTTATAAAGTGGCATTTAGTTTTTAAATAGTTAATAGTTATCTTTGCATCGAACAATAATTTAAAAACGAAAATACACTAATTTATAGGTTAAAACCAAACTAGAGTATTTAAAAAACACCCTTATGACCGTAAAAACAATTCCTTACACACCCTACAAAGTAAAAGATATATCTCTTGCAGATTGGGGCCGCAAAGAAATTGAACTCGCTAAAGCTGAAATGCCAGGTTTAATGAGTCTTAGAGAAGAGTATAAAGACAGCCAACCTTTAAAAGGTGCCAGAATCGCAGGTTGCTTGCACATGACCATACAAACCGCAGTTCTTATTGAGACCCTTGTGGCTTTAGGTGCGGATGTAACTTGGAGTTCATGTAATATATTTTCAACACAAGATCAAGCAGCAGCAGCAATTGCAGCCGCCGGAATTCCTGTATATGCATGGAAAGGTTTAAACGAGGAGGAATTTGATTGGTGTATCGAACAAACACTGTTTTTTGGTGAAGACCGCCAGCCTTTAAACATGATTTTAGATGACGGTGGTGATTTGACCAACTTAGTATTTGATCATTACCCAGAACTAATAGAAGGTATCAATGGATTAAGTGAAGAAACGACTACAGGGGTTCACCGTTTGTATGAGCGTATGAAAAATGGCACTTTAGCAATGCCTGCAATCAACGTAAATGACTCCGTAACGAAAAGTAAATTTGACAATAAATATGGATGTAAAGAAAGTGCGGTAGATGCGGTACGTCGTGCAACAGATGTCATGCTTGCTGGAAAGAGAGTTGTTGTTTGTGGTTATGGAGATGTAGGAAAAGGAACTGCCGCTTCTTTTCAAGGCGCTGGAAGTATTGTTACAGTAACCGAGGTCGATCCTATTTGTGCATTACAAGCAGCAATGGACGGATTTGAAGTAAAAAAATTAGAAACTGTATTACCCAATGCTGATATCGTTGTTACAGCAACAGGAAATAAAGACATCGTTCAAAGCGTTCATTTTGAAGCAATGAAAGACAAAACAATCGTTTGTAACATTGGTCACTTTGACAATGAGATTGACATGACATGGTTAAACGATATGCATGGAGCAAGTAAAGTTGAAATCAAAGCGCAAGTAGATAAATATACTATTGATGGTAAAGATATTATTGTATTGGCTGAAGGGCGTTTAGTGAATTTAGGATGTGCTACAGGTCATCCTAGCTTTGTAATGAGTAACTCCTTTACAAATCAGGTTTTAGCTCAGATTGAACTTTGGACAAATAGTGATGCTTATGCTAACGAAGTATATATGTTGCCAAAACATTTAGATGAAAAAGTAGCTAAGCTACACCTTGCCAAAATTGGTGTTGAACTCACAGAACTCCGTCAGGATCAAGCGAGTTATATTGGTGTCAAACCCGAAGGTCCATTTAAACCAGAATATTACCGATACTAATAACGTAAATTCTAAAAAGCCAAAGCCTATGCTTTGGCTTTTTTTTTAAATTCATTTCATGAATAAAACATAAATGATGAAATTGCTAGCTGCTAAAAAAGAAGATTTATTTGCAATTATGCAAATCATTGAACAAGCTCAGTCCTATTTGGCTGTGCAAAATATTGAGCAATGGCAAAATGGATACCCAAACGAAAAAGTCATCTTAAAGGATATAAGAAATAATGAAAGCTATATTGTAAAATCTTCTGATTTTACTTTATTAGCATCCGCCATGTTTAGCACAAGAAATGAACCGACATACAAAACGATTCAAGGGAATTGGATTACTGAATCTAATGCTAAATATGGCGTAATTCATCGCATGGCCGTTAACGAAAACTTTAGAGGGACTGGTATTGCAAAATTTATTTTTAATCAGTGTGAACAGATCCTAAAACAAAATACCATTCATTCGATGCGAATCGATACGCACGAAAATAATATAGGGATGCAAACGTTACTCAAAACATTAGGATATACGCTTTGTGGAATTATTTATTTAGAAAATAATGACAAACGACTCGCTTTTGAAAAATTAATCTCCTAGTTTAAAACATAAAAAAAGCCCCGCATTTGCAGGGCTTTTTATTATAAAATTATTAGAAAATTATGCAACAAAAGGAACAACAGATACATAAGATTTGTTGTCTCTCTTTCTTGTAAATTTTACTAAACCGTCCACTTTAGCGTGAAGCGTGTGATCTTTTCCAGCATACACATTCTCACCAGGATTATGTGCAGTACCACGTTGTCTTACGATAATGTTGCCAGCAATAGCTGCTTGCCCACCAAATATCTTAACACCTAGACGTTTTGATTCTGATTCTCTACCGTTTTTCGAACTTCCGACTCCTTTTTTATGTGCCATTTTATTTCGATTTTAATGTGTTATAAATTCTAACTTAAAGCTGAGATTAAATCTGATTTTTTCATTGCTGAAATTCCAGTAATTCCCTTAGCTTTTGCTAATTCTTTTAATTGTGCAACTGTCATTGCGGATAAATCTTGAGCGGCTTCTGCTTTTGGCGCAGCAGCTTTTGCAGCTGGCTTAGAAGCTTCTTTCTTAGCTGCTGGTTTTGCTTTTGGTGCAGCAGCTTTAGCTGGTGCAGCTTTTTTAGCTCCTGAAGCAGCGATACTTTCAATTTGAATTTCTGTTAAAGATTGGCGGTGACCATTTTTAACTCGATATCCTTTGCGTCGTTTCTTTTTGAATACGATCACTTTGTCACCTTTTAGGTGTTTTAAGACTTTGGCTCCTACTTGAGCGCCGTCTATAGCTGGGGCGCCAACAGTAACTTTGCTACCATCTGCTAGGAGAAGAACATTGTCGAAAGTGACTTTTTTTCCCTCTTCAGTTTGCAAACGGTTTACAAAGACTTTTTGGTCTTTTTCAACTTTGAATTGATGCCCTGCTATTTCTACAATTGCGTACATAGCGTAAAGTTTTTATTAATAAGTTTAAATTAAACAAACCATACCTTGAAAGTATAGCGGGTGCAAATATAATTCTATTATCTTAATCTGCAAATAATTTTCAGCTTATCCTCCAATAATACTTGGTTAAGAATTTGACTTCAAAAAAAAATGTTATTTTTGGTAACATATTTTGTAACAAAATAAGACCTCAAACGTCTTATCTATTAATATTAATTAAAAATTGACTCATGAAAAAATGCTTATGTTCTTTAGCTACCTTGTTTATGGTGACCATAATGGTGTCAGCGCAAGAAGTTAAATTTGAAGAATACGATTTAAGTAACGGTATGCACGTTATTTTACATCAAGACAACACAGCTCCTGTTGTGACAACTTCTGTCATGTACCATGTTGGTGCAAAAGACGAAAATCCAGAACGTACTGGTTTTGCACACTTTTTTGAACACTTATTGTTTGAAGGGACTAAAAACATTCCTAAAGGAGAATGGTTTACAATTGTAACTTCTAATGGAGGAAGCAACAATGCCAACACTACTGATGACAGAACTTACTATTATGAAGTCTTCCCTTCAAATAATGTAGAGCTAGGACTCTGGATGGAATCGGAACGTTTACTACACCCTGTAATTAATCAAGATGGTGTTGACACACAAAACGAGGTTGTAAAAGAGGAAAAAAGATTAAGAGTTGACAACAGTCCTTATGGGAAATTCCTTGAAATGATCAAGGTTAACATGTTTAAAAAACACCCTTATAAAGGAACTACGATTGGAAAAATGGCGCATCTAGATGCAGCAACTCTTGAAGAGTTTCAAGCATTTAATAAAAAATTCTATATCCCTAACAATGCTGTATTAGTAGTTGCTGGTGATATTGATGTTGCAGCGGTTAAAGTTATGATTGAAGATTATTTTGGACCAATTCCAAGAGGTGAAGATATCGTAAGAAACTTTCCAAAAGAAGATCCAATTACAGAGCCAATGCGCGCAAAAGCGTATGACCCAAACATTCAAATTCCTGCTGTAATGGCAGCTTACAGAACGCCTTCATTTAAGGATAGAGATTCTTATGTATTGAGTATGATTTCAACTTATTTGAGTGACGGAAAAACATCAAAACTTTACAAAAAAATAGTTGATGATAAAAAGATGGCACTTCAAGTGGGTGCAATTGACTTTAGTCAAGAAGACTATGGAACTTATATATTATATGGATTGCCTTTAGGAGATGTTTCATTGGACGATCTTGTTGTTGAAATGGATGAGGAAATTGCAAAACTTCAAAACGAACTTATTTCTGAGAGAGATTATCAGAAAATTCAAAATAAATTTGAAAACAACTTTGTAAGTTCAAATTCTAGCATTGAAGGAATTGCGAATTCATTAGCACGTTACTACATGTTGTATGGCGATGTAAATTTAATTAATAATGAAATTGACATTTACCGTTCCGTAACACGTGAAGAAATTAAATCAGTTGCCAATAAATATTTAAACGCTAACCAACGACTGATATTAGAATACTTACCAGAATCCGACAAGGAATAATAACTAAAAGATTTAAAAATGAAAACTAAATTATATACACTAATTGCTGTGTTTTTTATGTCTCTAGGAGTGAATGCTCAGATTGACCGCTCACAGCAACCAAAACCAGGCCCAGCTCCAAAGATTTCATTGGAAAAGCCACAAGAATTTGAATTAAAAAACGGCCTTAAAATATTGGTTGTTGAAAACCATAAATTGCCAAGAGTATCTTTCAACATCGCTTTTGACAGAGAACCCATAGTGGAAGGCGAAAAAGCAGGCGTTACAGGACTTTTAGGAGCCATGTTAGCAAACGGGACCACCTCTATTTCAAAAGATGATTTTAATGAAGAAATTGACTTTTTAGGGGCGCGATTGAATTTTGGTTTTGGTGGCGGTTCTGCAAGTTCAATAACAAAATACAGCAACCGTATGTTGGAGTTATTAGCAGATGCAGCTATAAATCCTTTACTAACTGAAGAAGAATTTCAAAAAGAAAAAGAAAAACTTATCGAAGGCATCAAGTCAGATGCTAAAAGTGTTGATGCAATTGCAGGACGTGCTGGAGGCGCATTAGCCTACGGAAAACACCATCCTTATGGAGAATTTGTGACTGAAGAATCTGTGGAAGCAGTAACACTTGCAGACGTAAAAGCATATTTCGAAAAATACTTTACACCCAACAATACCTATTTAGTAATCATTGGAGATGTTGATACAAAATCAGTAGTAAAACTTGCAAAAAAGCATTTCAAAAATTGGGAAAAAGCTTCAACTACAAACACTGAAATTGTAGAGCCAAATGCAAATCCTGAAGCTTTAGAAATCAACTTTGTTGACATGCCAAATGCGGTACAATCAAACATTTCTTTGACAAGTAATGTCAAATTAAAAATGAGTGATCCTGACTACCATGCAGTTCTAATTGCCAATAAAATACTAGGTGGTGGATTTAATAGTTATCTAAATATGAACCTTCGTGAAGAGCATGGATATACATATGGTGCGCGATCTTCTGTTGGAACAGACAAGTACATCTCTCGTTTTAGAGCTGGAGCTGCCGTTAGAAATGCTGTCACTGATAGCGCTGTAGTTGAAACTATTAAAGAAATCAAACGCTTTCAAACAGAACCTGTAGAAGCTGATGCCTTAGCAAACGCCAAAGCAAAATATGTTGGTGATTTTGTGTTAGCATTAGAAAGACCAAGTACGATCGCTCAATATGCAATCAACACAAAAGTAAACGAATTACCAGAAGATTTTTATGCCACATATTTAGAAAAAATAAACGCAGTAAGTATTGAGGATGTAAATCGTGTTGCAAATCTTTACTTTACTGCAGATAAAGCCCGAATTATTGTGGTTGGTAAAGGAAGCGAAGTAATCGAGAATCTTGAAAAAACAGGAATTCCAATCAATTACTTTGACACCTTTGCAAACCCTGTTGAAAAGCCTGAATTCTCAAAACCAATTCCAGCAGGAGTTACTTCTGCAACAGTAATCGAAAATTATATTTCTGCCATTGGAGGTCTTGAAGCTGTCAATGCAGTTAACTCTGTGATGACTGCTGCAGATGTAACAATTGAAGGCATGCCATTTAAACCAACTGCTGTAATGAAAACAATGGCACCAAACATGTCTTCAATGGAAATGTCTATTGAAGGAATGGGAACTGTAATGAAACAAAAATTTGATGGTTCTGAAGGATATGTAGAACAGCAAGGGATGCAACAACCAATGTCTGAAGACGAACTTGCTGAAAAAGCAGAAGAAAAAGGC
>Ga0233399_1000245_pt1 | contig 22776 bp, 17 predicted proteins | sample 43DmetaG_FD_182698 | JGI IMG/M metagenome (GOLD analysis project Ga0233399, IMG submission 182698) | Seawater microbial communities from Monterey Bay, California, United States - 43D | ecosystem: Environmental > Aquatic > Marine > Coastal | place: USA: California | collected 2016-11-08 | reverse complement strand
TTCCGCGGATCGCGCTGCGCCGCTCGTGATCCACTACCACCGAGCAGCCGATCCCGGGTTGCAAATGCCCGCTGGTAATTTCTGCATAATGCAGGAAAACACCCGCCACTTTCTTGGTATCGGTGATCCTCGCGGTGCCGGTTTCACAGCTTAGCACCCCCTGATCACCCACCTGACCACCGCTTTCGGCGTAAAACGGCGATTGATTTAACACCACAAGAACGCTTTCGCCGATTTGCGCCTGCGCAAGGTTTTTACCATCGCTCACAAGGTTCAAAATTTGCGCCTCGGCGCTTTCGGTATCATAACCCAGAAAATCGGTGGTGCCATATTGCTCAGCAATATCGAACCAAAGGCTTGAATCTGCAGCCTCGCCCGTGCCCGACCAAGCGGCGCGCGCTTTTGCCTTTTGATCGGCCATAGCGGCCTCAAACCCCGGCAAATCAACGCTTCTGCCTTTTTCGCGCAACGCATCTTGGGTTAAATCAAGCGGAAACCCATAGGTATCGTAGAGTTTAAACGCTGCTTGGCCAGACAATTCAGCGGCTTGCGGCAAACCGGCCACCTCATCATCTAACAGCTTCAAGCCGCGCTCTAACGTTTGCCGGAAGCGGGTTTCTTCTAACTGCAAGGTTTCTTCTATCAACGCTTGAGCTTGCACCAATTCAGGATAAGCGGCGCCCATTTGCGACACCAGCGCCGGAACCAACCGATGCATCATCGGGTCTTTCACCCCCAGAAGATGCACATGCCGCATCGCGCGGCGCATAATACGGCGCAACACATAGCCGCGCCCATCATTCGAGGGCATAACGCCATCAGCCATTAGAAAGGAAGTCGAGCGTAAATGATCGGCAATGACCCTGTGATGGGTTTTCCCCGGCCCATCGGGATCATTGCTCGACGCATCGGCGCTGGCTTCAATCAGCGCGCGCATCAGATCCGTATCATAATTATCATGCTTACCTTGCAGCAGCGCCGCAATCCGCTCAAGCCCCATCCCGGTATCAATCGATTGTTGATCCAGCGCCGTCATCGATCCATCTTCAAATTGTTCATTCTGCATGAAGACCAAGTTCCAGATCTCGATAAAGCGGTCACCGTCTTCTTCGGGGCTGCCGGGAGGCCCCCCCCAAATGTGATCGCCGTGATCATAAAAAATCTCAGTGCACGGGCCGCAGGGCCCCGTGGGACCCATCATCCAAAAATTATCATTCGTGGCAATGCGGATAATCCTATCATCGCCTAAGCCCGCAACTTTCTTCCAGATTGCGGCAGCCTCTTCATCGGTATGATAAACCGTGACCAGCAGCTTGGATTTATCGATGCCAAACTCTTTTGTTAACAGCTCCCACGCGAAAGGGATCGCCTCGGTTTTAAAATAATCGCCGAAACTAAAATTTCCCAGCATTTCAAAAAATGTATGATGGCGGGCGGTGTAGCCCACATTATCAAGATCGTTGTGTTTGCCCCCAGCGCGAACGCATTTCTGCGAAGTCGTTGCCCTCTGGTAATCGCGCTTTTCAACGCCAGTAAATAGGTTTTTGAACTGCACCATACCGGAATTTGCGAACATCAATGTCGGGTCATTGCGCGGCACCAACGGGCTGGAGGCCACAACCGCGTGATCATTTTTGGCAAAGTAATTCAAAAACGTACTTCGGATATCATTCATCGTGGCCATAAGCTGCCCTTTTCATTGCGCATTCTCTGCCGCACCCTCTAGCCTTTTGCCCAGATTTTGTCCACCGGTCCTGCTGTACTCGTAGGGGTATATTCCAAATAAAAAAGGCCGCTGGCGCGCGCCAACAGCCTAACTTACCTTTGGTTCTAATTGGGCCCTAGCCTTCTAAGACGCTGTCTCCACCATCGCTGAGCGAATTATCGGCTAAATTTTTCTCTAAATCAAAATCAAGCCCATGCGCAGCGCGAATTTTATCTTCAATCTCAAACGCTATTGCTTTGTTTTCGGATAAAAACACTTTTGCATTTTCGCGACCTTGGCCAATACGCTCATCCCCGAAACTATACCAAGCCCCAGATTTATCAACGATTCCAGCTTTCACGCCCAAATCCAGCAATTCCCCATTCTTGGAGATGCCCTCGCCGTACATAATATCAAATTCAACTTGTTTGAACGGAGGCGCAACTTTATTTTTAACAACTTTGACCCGCGTGGCGTTTCCAACCACTTCATCACGGTCTTTGATCGCGCCAATGCGGCGAATATCCAGCCGCACTGAACTGTAAAATTTCAATGCATTGCCGCCCGTGGTGGTTTCAGGGCTGCCAAACATCACGCCGATTTTCATCCGAATTTGGTTGATAAAAATCACCATGCAATTGCTGCGGCTGATGGATCCCGTTAATTTGCGCATCGCTTGACTCATCAAACGCGCTTGAACGCCAACGCTGCTATCCCCCATATCGCCCTCTAATTCTGATTTGGGCGTTAAAGCCGCCACAGAATCAACAACAACCATATTCACCGCCCCAGAGCGCACCAGCGTATCGGTGATTTCCAACGCTTGCTCGCCTGTATCGGGCTGGCTGATCAATAATTCATCAAGATCAACGCCAAGCTTTTTTGCATATTGGGGATCCAACGCGTGTTCCGCATCGACAAAGGCGCAAACGCCACCTTTTTTCTGTTCTTCTGCAACGCAATGCAAGGTTAACGTGGTTTTCCCCGAGCTTTCAGGACCATAAATCTCAATGATCCGGCCTTTGGGCAAGCCCCCGATACCAAGCCCAATATCCAGCCCAAGCGAGCCGGTTGATGTGCTTTCAATCTGTTGTATTGCGTTTTCGCCGCCCAACTTCATGATCGAGCCTTTGCCAAACTGACGCTCAATTTGGCTTAATGCGCTGTCTAATGCTTTTTGTTTGTCATCATTTTTTTTATTGGTCATGGAAAGTAAATCTGCCATTTCGTTTACGCCTTTTCCGGTTATTTCACAGCCAAGGCCCCACGGCAATCACTGCTTTGTTCTGCTCATGTTCCTATATGGGGGTAAAAAGAGAACATTTCAACAGTTTTCTCAGTAAGGGTCTCGCAAAAGGGTTAATCAACCCTTTATATTTTATCAAAAACTTTTTGCGCTTTCGGCAGTTTTAGCCGAAATTTAGGGCCTTAATGAACCTATGCGCAGCGCAACCCTTCGCCGGCCCTCCCAAAAATTTGGCAAAGCAATCAGCACTTGCGACAGGCGCAGGTGGGCTATTTGGCAAATCACGGCATTTGCGATTCAACCGCAGAGGCCAATTGAGTCAGAGAAAATGGCTTTGCTAAAAAAATTGAATTTGGCACGGATGATTGATCGGCCGTTAACTTATCTTCTGCATATCCTGACATGAAAATAATTCGTATATGAGGGCGGGTTTGCAAAGCCTCGCGCACCCAACTGGGCCCGCCACGCCCCGGCATCACGACATCTGTGACAAAAAGATCCAATTTTACGGTTGGGTTTTGCGCAATCTCTAACGCCCTTTCACCCGATTCAGCAACCAAAACGGAATACCCGCATAAACGCAGGGCTCGGGCCGCAAACGTCCGCACAGTGGCTTCATCCTCCACCAATAAGACGGCGCCGCCCTCCGGCCTATTTGCAACCAGTTTGATGTCCGAAGGCGGGGAGGCCGCTTTTTGAGATGGCAAATCACTGGCTGGCAAAAGTAAAGTGAAGATCGTACCCTGCCCAACGCTGCTATCCACGAAAATATAGCCCCCCGTTTGCTTAACAATCCCATAGACGGTCGACAAACCTAACCCGGTGCCTTCGCCTGTGCGTTTGGTCGTGTAGAACGGTTCAAAAATTTTTTGTAATTTATCAGAGGCAATCCCACAGCCTTTGTCTTGAATGGAAATACTCACATAAGCGCCCTTGGGAACCGCCACGCGATCACGCAGCATGGGTTCGCAAATCTCTGTACCGGCTGTTGAAATTAATATTTCACCACCCTCTGGCATCGAATCCCGAGCATTCACAACAAGGTTCATAACAACCTATTCTAACTGGCGTTTATCGGCCCGCACGGCGCGTTTCACTGGATCATATTCCAACCGTAACTGCACTTTCTCTCCAACAAGCCGGTCTAACAAATGCGTCAGATCAGACAGCGTTTCCCGAATTTCAAGGTTTTGCGGCCGCAAGGTTTGCTTGCGGGAAAACGCCAAAAGCTGGGAAACAAGTGCCGCAGCGCGATTGGCGTTTTGATTGATTTGCAACAAATCATCGTAATCCTGATCCGTTTTTTTGTGGCGCAAGAGCAGCAAATCGCAATGCCCAGTAATCGCGGTTAATAAATTGTTAAAATCATGCGCCACGCCGCCTGCCAATTGACCGATCGCTTGCATTTTTTGACTTTGAACAAATTGCGCCTCCAGCGATTTAAGTTCGGTTGCATCGGTAAACACAGCGGTCAAACTGGACCGCCGGTTGGCCATGTCTTTATGCAACGACACTTGCACAAAGGTTTCACGCTCAGGTCTCGACAGACGCAGAAACTCGGGTTGCTTCAAACCTCGGCCCAAGGTGGCATCGCGCAGCCAATCCGCCAAAGCCCGCCCCAGCCCCTCCATCACCTCTTCAATCGCAGGCGTTTCACCGGCCCGCAGCCCCAATAGCCTCGAAGCTTGAGAATTGGCGCGAATGATCACGCCCTGAGGCGATAATTCTGCCATGGGAACGGGAACCCGCTCAAAATCATCATGAGGGGTCGGTGCGACCCCTTCTTTCATCCAGTTTGGCACCAAAAAAACTTCATGCTCCCCAGTCTCCAACCGGTTTTGCAAAAAGCGAAATGTACCAGAGCAGCCATTCAAGTTCAGCGTCTTGGGGAAGAGAGGCGCGCGCTTTAAGGCCTGTGTAATCTCTGTTTGGCTGTGAGCCTGTTTCAAAAGCTTGGTTGCCGCCAGATTGCTAAAAAGCACCTGCCCGTTTTCATCAAGACGAAAAAAAGGAAGACAATCACCGATCAAGTGGCAGCGGCGAGCATGAAAGCTGCTGGCCGAGGGCGTGGAAGTCGAGGCAAAATGCCCGAGGGTAAATTTTCTGCGCAGCCAGGTAAAAATATCCGCGATCTTATGCCAAGACATTTTAAAAATCGCTTATATCCTTAAAATGAAGCTGGTTCTGCCGCCCTCTCATTGAAGCGTGCAGAATAAGAGCCACAAAGCCTGCACCACCCCGCTGCGCAAAGCGATTATGAGGCCTGGCAAAATCTGCTTTCGAACAACTTTGGCCCAATGGTTTGCACGCGCCCAAAGATGGGATGCGGCCTCTCATTTGCGGCTTGCCTTGATGGAGGCTTTTTAACGCTGCAGAAAAATAGGCCAAGCTTACCCAAAAGGGCGAAGATGCGCGAAGGCGGATCCTAAACAGACGCGGCCCAATATCCCACACGCCCTGAGCGGCGCGGGTTGTTTCTTGCGCACCATAGGACGGCACGAATAGCGCAAGCGTCAGCTCATACATCTTTGCCCCAAAAAACCAACTGGGCGATAAAAATACCGGTGATGCCATATTTCAACATGGCAGAAATGTCTTTAATTTATGTAAAGACTATAGCCGAGATATGTCACTCCGTACAAATCAATCTTTCTGTAATACAGCGTAATAGAAACCATCGCCCTGATTTGACGGAAAAAATTGCTTCGAATTCAGGCAAGACCAAGACGGATTCCCCGCGATAAAGCTTTCAATTTGATCGCTGTTTTCGCGCTTTAATACGGAACATGTCGCATAAAGCAGCATACCACCCGATGCCACCAAAGCACTGGCTTGCCCTAAAATTTCGCTTTGCAGGTTTTGTAAATCGCGCAGACGGGCTGCCGTTAACGTCCATTTCCCAGAGGGATCACGGCGCCAGACCCCACTGCCAGAACAGGGCATATCGCAAAAAACAAGGTTTTGAGCGGGACCATCTGCAAATGGCGGCTGATCGAGCAGCACCACCTCAGCTTGCGCGCGCGCTGCCCGGATTGGCAGATCGCGCATGCGCTCTCCTGCACTATCAAAGGCGAAAATTGGTTGTTTCAACCACGCGGCCAAGGCCAGCGTTTTACCGCCTCCTCCCGCGCAATAATCCAGCACAGGGCCCGCTGTTTCGCGCGGCAAAACCGTGATGCTCGCCTGGCTGGACGCATCCTGCAACTCTACCAAACCGGCTTCATAAGCCTGCGAGGTTTTGATTTTGCGCGCACCCTCCAAAACCTGCAGCGCGGTTTCGACAAAGGCGTGTGAAGCGGTAATAATCTTTTCTTTGCGCAACGCCTCTGCCGCCTCATCCCGGGTGGTTAGGGTTAGGTTCACACGTAAAAACACGGGCGCACGCGCGCGCAAATTTTCTGCTACCGAGGCGGCGTCTTCCCCAAGATCCTGCTGCCAGATAGGCCATAACCAATCCGGCAAATCCGCTTGCTCAGCGGCAGAAATATGCGCCTTAGCCTTGCCCTCTTCGGCCGCTAACAGCGATGGTGCATAGCCTTGTGCAGTGAAATAATCCTGCGGGTCCAAATTCTGCCGTCGCAAGGCTGCAATCAGCAACGCGCGGCCCGTCTCGGCTCCACCCCAAGCCGCGTAAGAGCGCCGACAGCGCAAAGCATCATACACCCAATCACGAATCGCCGCGCGATCCTTTGAGCCTGCATAGCGGTTTTGACGCCCCCAACGGGTCAAAGTTTTTTCAGCGCTCTCCCCCGACAAGATCAAATCAAGCAGGGTAATTGCAGCCTGAACGCGCGCAGCGGGAGTCATTTTTAACTACATAACTCGGTAATTGGGGCTTTCACGGGTGATTTGAACGTCATGCACATGACTTTCCTTCAAACCGGCCCCCGTGATTTTTACAAAGCTGCAATTGCGTCGCATTTCGGCAACCGTAGCGCAACCGGTATATCCCATCGCGGCGCGCAATCCCCCCACCATTTGATGGATCACTGTATTTGCAGAACCTTTGTAAGGCACTTGCCCTTCGATCCCTTCGGGAACCAGCTTATCGCTGGCCGCATCCTTTTGAAAATAGCGATCCGCAGAGCCGCGCGCCATCGCTCCAAGCGAGCCCATCCCGCGATAGGATTTGAAAGAGCGGCCCTGATAAAGGATCACATCACCGGGGCTTTCATCAGTGCCCGCGATCATACTGCCCACCATCGCGCAAGACGCCCCCGCGGCAATCGCCTTGGCAAAATCACCAGAAAATTTTATGCCCCCATCCGCGATGACCGGAATATCGCCGGCCGCGCCCGCGCAATCTAAAATGGCCGTCAATTGCGGCACACCAACCCCCGCCACCATCCGGGTTGTACAAATGGACCCCGGCCCAATACCCACTTTTACCGCATCTGCACCGGCGCCAATCAACGCTTTGGTGGCTTCTGCGGTGGCCACGTTGCCCGCAACCACTTGCACCGCGTTTGATAATTTCTTGATCCGTTCAACCGCGTGGGCCACGCCTTCTGAATGACCATGCGCGGTGTCAATCACGACCATATCCACACCGGCATCGATCAAGGCCTGCGTGCGATCAAACCCAGCATCGCCTACCGTAGAGGCAGCGGCAACGCGCAACCGCCCCAGATCATCTTTACAGGCTGTGGGATTCAAAACGGCTTGTTCAGTGTCTTTTAACGTAAGAAGACCCGTCAACCGGCCTTGGCCATCTGTCACCAGAAGCTTTTCAATCCGCCGTGATTTCATAAGGCTGATCGCCTCTTGCCGATCTGCTGGCTCGCGCAAAATCGCCAGATTTTCCGAACTCATCATCGTTGCCACGGGCGTGGCATCATCGCTGGCAAAGCGCATATCACGATTGGTGACGATCCCAACCAACAAGCCGGCTTGGTTCACAACCGGAAAACCGGTCACGTTATAGCGCTCTTGCAGCGCTTTGGCATCAGCCAAGGTCTGATCGGGTGTCAGCGTAATAGGGTTATAAACAATGCCGCTTTCAAACCGCTTCACGCGGCGCACCTGACGGGCCTGTTCCTCGGGGTCAAAATTGCGATGGATCACACCCATTCCCCCGGCCTGTGCCAGCGTAATCGCCATGCGCGCTTCTGTCACTGTATCCATGGCCGAGCTGAGCAGTGGAATGTTCAGCGCAATCGCCGACGTCACGCGGGTGCGCGTATCGGCTGTGTTTGGCAAGACGTTAGACGCCGCTGGAACCAACAAAACATCGTCAAAGGTAAGTGCCTCGCGAATCTGCATAAGATCATCCTTTTATTGCAGGTATCGTTTGACAGGTTGCTATTCCATGATCCGGCCGAAAAGGAAAGAGGCTTTCGAGAGAAGTTTCAAACCCAAAAGATTATGATGTTTAATTTCGCGCAAAAACCCTCTAGCAACGACGCGCAGAGGAAGCGCGCGCGCCAGCCAGTTGCGCGCCTTGAAACCATAAGGAACCGACATGAGCACACATGGCTATGAAAGCGGGCGCTTGGACCTTCCATTTGTTGGCATATCCACCTTTGGAAAGCGCCCATATCAGCCCGATTGGAGCAATCTTGAGGCAGATATTGCAATTTTAGGCGCACCGTTTGATGCGGGCACGCAATGGCGCTCTGGGGCGCGCTTCGGGCCACGCGGCGTGCGCGACGCGTCAACCTTGTTCAGTTTTGGGCATGCCGGCGCCTATGATCACGAAGACAATCGTGTGTATCTGCCGGGATCTGTGCGTATGGTCGATATGGGCGATGCGGATATTATCCATACCGATACGCAAAAAAGCCATGCCAATATCGAAATGGGCGTGCGCGCAGCGCTTGCGGCAAATGCCTTGCCCGTCACCATCGGTGGCGACCACTCGGTAAATATTCCTTGTATCAACGCGTTTGACGATCAGGGCGATTTTCATATCCTGCAGATTGATGCGCATCTCGATTTTGTCGATGAACGCCATGGTGTGCGCGTCGGCCACGGCAACCCGATGCGTCGCGCCGCTGAGAAACCCTATGTGACCGGGCTAACCCAGATGGGCATTCGCAATGTCAGCTCAACCGCCAAAGAAGGCTATGAGGCGGCGCGGGCGATGGGATCGGATATTATATCGGTGCGCCAAGCGCGGGCTTTGGGCCCAAGCTCCCTCGTCGCACGGCTGCCAAAGGCGGCGGCGCTTTATATTACCATCGATATTGATGCATTTTGCCCCTCGATCGCCTCGGGAACCGGCACTCCCAGCCATGGCGGCTTTCTCTATTATGAGGTGCTCGAAGTGCTGCAAGAAGTCAGCAAGACGCATCGGATTATCGGCATTGATCTGGTCGAAGTCGCCCCCGATTACGATCCCAGCGGATCCACCAGCATATTGGCGGCGCAACTGCTGCTAAATCTGCTTGGGTTTATTTTTGATGCCCGTCAAAGCCCCGCAGCCCCATGACGCACAAAAACATTTTAATGACGTTTGCGGCCGATTTTTCGACCAAAAATCACGATAGATTCGCGTCAAGGTTTGAACTTTTTGAATAGGCCCGTTTGAATGACCAAAGACCCTCTTGTTGTTTTCACCCCCTCTGGAAAACGTGGCACATTTCCCAAAGGAACGCCCGTCCTAAGCGCAGCGCGCGCATTGGGCGTGGATCTCGACAGCGTTTGCGGTGCCCGCGGCATTTGCAGCAAATGCCAAATTTCGCCCGCCTATGGTGAATTTCCCAAACATGGCGTGAGCGTGGCAGATACTGCGTTGTCAGAATGGAATTCTGTTGAACAACGCTATCAAGAGAAACGCGGGCTTAAACCTGGCCGGCGCTTGGGGTGCCAAGCCCAAATTCAGAGCGATATCGTGATTGATGTCCCACCCGAAAGCCAAGTGCATAAACAAGTGGTGCGAAAAGCTGCAAGCGATCGCGCAATCGAAATGGAGCCTGCCACCAAATTATATTTTGTTGAGGTTGAGGCACCCGACATGCATGAGCCTACGGGCGATCTTGAACGGCTGGAACGGGCGCTGAGCGCGCAATGGAGCATCGCGGGCATCCAGATGGAGCTGACGGTTCTGCAACAGCTTCAGCCAGCTTTGCGCAAAGGCAATTGGCAGGTAACTGTGGCCCTTTATCAGGATCATACAAGCCCCAAAGCACAGGTTCTTCAGGTTTGGCCCGGGCTGCACGAAGACGGTATATTTGGTTTGGCCATTGATCTTGGTTCAACCACCGTTGCGGCGCATCTCACCGATTTACAAACGGGCGCAGTCGTGGCCAGTTCGGGCGTAATGAACCCTCAAATTCGTTTTGGCGAAGACCTGATGAGCCGGGTCAGCTATGCCATGATGAATTCTGGTGGCGATCAGGAAATGACAGCTGCCGTGCGCGAGGCGATCAATGCATTGGCCGATGATTTGGCAAAACAGCTGGGCTGCAGCACGGCCCAGCTGTTAGAAGTTGTGTTCGTATGCAATCCTGTCATGCATCATTTGCTTTTGGGAATTGACCCTGTGGAATTGGGCCAAGCGCCGTTTGCATTGGCAACATCAGACTCTCTGAGCCTAAAAGCCGCTGATTTGGACCTCACCGCGCTTAATCCGGCTGCGCGCTGTTACATATTGCCCTGCATTGCAGGGCATGTTGGGGCGGATGCTGCGGCGGTGGCTTTGTCGGAAGAGCCGGGAAATTCAGAGGATCTGGTTCTGATCGTTGATGTTGGAACCAACGCCGAAATTCTTCTGGGCAATCAGCAGCGGGTTTTGGCCTGCTCATCCCCCACGGGGCCCGCCTTTGAAGGGGCGCAAATCAGCTCGGGGCAGCGCGCGGCCCCCGGCGCGATCGAAAAAATTGAAATTGATCCGATCACAAAAGATCCGCGGTTTCGCGTGATTGGCTGTGATCTTTGGTCGGATGAGCCCGGCTTTGCGGAACAAAACCCCAGCGGCATTACCGGAATTTGCGGGTCGGGCATCATCGAAGCGGTTGCTGAATTGCGTCTGGCAGGCTTGCTGGATGAAAGCGGCTTGCTTGGCTCGGCCGAGGCAACGCAAACCGCCCGAATGGTGCCGGAAGGGCGCACGCATTCCTACGTGGTTTTTGACGGCAGCGCCGATGATGGGCCGGTGATTAGCGTGACCCAAGGCGATATTCGCGCCATCCAACTGGCCAAATCGGCGCTTTACGCCGGTGCTCGCCTATTGATGGATGAAATGGGCGTTGAGAAGGTAGATCGGGTGGTTTTGGCCGGCGCGTTTGGCGCGCATATTTCGAGCAAACACGCAATGGTTTTAGGCATGATACCCGATGTGCCGCTAGAGAAAGTATTTTCCGCCGGCAATGCGGCTGGAACCGGAGCCCGCATCGCTTTGAGTAATCTTTCCGCCCGTAGAAAAATCGAAGCAACGGTGCGCAAGATCACCAAAGTGGAAACCGCGATTGAACCGAAATTTCAAGAACATTTCGTTGCCGCGAACGCCATTCCCCACAAAACCGATCCCTTTCCCGAACTCAACGCGGTGGTCGACTTGCCCAAAGTCTCGTTCAACGCGGGCAGTGGCGAAGGCCAAGGCGGGCGCAGGCGGCGGGCGCGCAAACCCGCCCTGTGAGCCCCGCAAAAAAGGCTTTTGAAGCTCAGGCCTTGGGCAGCGCTGAGACCCGATGCGCAAAACAGATCGCCCGATTGCCGCGCAGCTTTGACCACGCTGCCGCACGCGGCCAAAACCTGCTCGGCCGCGCTTCTTTCGGCCCAGTTCAAAACGAAAATGGCGTAATGCAGCCGCATGATACGCCTTCAGGTTTAACGCCCCAGAACCAGTTTTCAAAAAGAATAAGCGCAGGGTCGCGAGCAGCAGCTGGTTCCCAAGGCGAAACCGACAACAGCGGCGCAAAGCTTAAAGAGACAGCAAAGCTTGTAAGCGCATAAATCTCTAAGCGGGGTTAAAACCGAAGGCTATTTATCGGGCTTAGAGGCACAAAAAACCGCTAAAAACCCGCGAATTGTAAATGGTTGGGCAACATAAAAACGCCATTTATTGCCGCTAGACTTGCAGTTAAACCTGCCTTAGAGCACTGTAAGCACAGATAAAAGGGGTGCGTAAATGGCCTTAGCCAACAAGGTTCAATTAACATATTGGGGCGCAGCAGCGGCAATCAGCGGAGTGGTGTTTTGGGTGCTGGGGGATATGCTCTTACCCTTCTTAATCGGGATCGCAATTGCCTATTTTCTTGATCCCGCGGCGGATACACTTGAACGCTGGGGCTTGTCGCGCAGCCTGGCCGTACTGGCGATCACGCTGGCAAGCCTGGTTATTCTTTTGCCCGTTTTGCTCTTCATCACAACGACGCTGATCGGACAGTTAAGCGCATTGAACAATCTTTCCTTCTCTGAAGAAAAAATCATCGAAATCGAAGCGCAGCTTAAATCGATCCTGCCCGCTGCGATTGGAGAAAGCCTTGATCTGCGCGCCCTCTTTCATAAGGTAAGCGCTTTTATCAGCGCGCGCGCCACACAATTGCTGGATGGCTTTGCGCAGCAGATGTTTGGCGCATTGGTCTCTTCAGCGGCTTCTTTGATCAACTTGGCCGTGCTGTTTTTGGTGGTGCCCGTGGTGGCTGTTTACATGCTGCTCGATTGGGATCGAATGACCGCGCATTTGAAAGGGCTGCTTCCCCGCGATCACGAAGGTACCATTTGCATGCTGGCAAGTGAAATCGACCGGACATTGGCGGCCTTTATCCGCGGTATGGGCTCTGTGAGCCTTATTTTAGGCAGTTATTACGCGCTTGGTTTATGGGCCATCGGTTTGGATTTTGGATTGGCGATTGGTGCTTTCGCTGGTTTGGTTACATTTATCCCATATCTCGGCGCCATTATCGGCGGCGGTTTGGCGCTTGGCTTTGGGGTTTTTGAATTCTGGGGAGACTGGTCAAAACTTTGGTTTGTTGCAGGAATATTTATATCCGGCCAAATCATTGAGGGCAATTTTCTAACCCCCAAACTGGTTGGCACGTCAATCGGCCTACACCCGGTTTGGCTGTTATTCGCCCTATCCGTATTTGGCGGCTTATTTGGATTTGTGGGTTTGTTAATCGCCCTGCCGGTAGCGGCAAGCGTTGGCGTTTTGGTACGGTTTTTTACCGGCGAATATCAAAAAAGTCGCCTCTATAAAGGCAAAAGTGACCTCTCGTGAGCAAGCCCCTTTCTGCGCAACTTAGCTTTGATCTTCCCAGCCGGCCCTCTTTGCAGCGCGGAGATTTCTTTATTAGCCCAAGCAATGCGCTGGCCTTGTCCATGCTTGAAGAATGGCCTTCCTGGCCCAATAATTGCCATATTCTAAGCGGCCCGGAAGGCGCCGGAAAAACCCATCTTGCGCATGTATGGGCCGCCACCAGCGGTGCCCAAATTATAAATGCCAACGATCTGCCAAACCAAGAGATTGCAACGCTTTCTCAAAGCTCGATAGTGGTCGAAAATATTCCAAATATCAGCGGTGATCGCGCCGCCGAAGAGGCTTTATTCCATCTCTTAAACCTTATTAAATCTGGGCCGGGTTGGTTGCTGATGACCGGGCGTGAAAACGCGCTTTTTTGGGGGATTAAACTGCCCGATCTAGCCTCTCGACTGGCCGGAGCCCGCAGCGCTGAATTACACGCTCCAGACGATATTTTATTCGCAGCACTCCTGGTGAAACTCTTTGCAGACCGGCAGCTATTTCCCAGCCCCGATGCCATTCAATATCTGGTCACGCGTATCGAACGCTCGTTCAAATCCGCGCAGATAATCGTAGCGCAAATCGACCGTATCGCACTGAGCAAACAACAGGCTGTTACGCGCAGTCTGATAGGCAAAATTTTGGCTTCTGCGGACCATTCAAGCGATTGACCTAGCGCATTCTGGCCGCCATAAAGCGAGACAGATAAACCACCCGCGGGGGGCCTTGTAATGGTGTCAAACTATGCGCCTTCCAAACAGGAGCAGGCAAACTTTGACTCGCGCCTGCGCAAAAAAGGCGATCTGGTCGCGCTGTCGAAAGTGGGTGTTGTCGATATCGGGTCAAACTCGGTGCGTTTGGTGGTGTTTGACGGGGCTGCGCGTTCGCCCGCCTATTATTACAATGAAAAAATAATGTGTGCCTTGGGGGCGGGGCTGGCAGAAACCGGGTGCTTGAATCCCGAGGGCCGCGCGCGCGCGGTGGCGGCGATTTTGCGCTTTACTTATTTGGCAAAAGCCATGGGCATACCGCGCTTGATCGCGGTGGCTACAGCGGCGGTGCGTGACGCGCAAGACGGCGCCGCTTTCGTTCAAGAGCTAAAGGAGAAAACCGGTCAGGCGGTCTTGGTGATCAAGGGCAAAGAAGAGGCCCGCTTATCTGCACAAGGCGTGTTACTGGGCTGGCCCGGCGCCTATGGATTGATTTGTGATTTGGGCGGTTCCTCGATGGAGCTGGCCGAAATCGGCGACGGCAAAGTGGGCAAGCGCATCAGCGCAAGAATTGGCCCGTTGAAGTTGCGCGAGCTTCAAGGCGGTGCAGCGGCACGCCAGCAGTTGATTGCCCGCAACATGGCCAAGTTAACGGAGAAAATGGGGCCGCAACATAACCGTTTGTTTCTGGTGGGTGGATCCTGGCGCGCGCTGGCGCGTATCGACATGGAGCGCCGTGCCTACCCGTTACACGTGATTCATGAATACCGCATGGATAAAGACGCAGTACAAAAAACGGCCGCTTTCCTACGCCAATCGGATCCTGAGAAATTGCGGATCAAATGCGGCATCTCGGGGGCACGCATGGCGCTGCTACCTTACGCGATTGAAGTTCTTGATGCGCTGGTTGAGAGTTTTACACCGATAGATATTGCCCTCTCCAGCTATGGTATACGTGAAGGGCTTTTATACGAACAAATGTCAAAAAAACTGCGCAAAAAAGATCCGCTGATTGAAGCCTGCGCCTTCGCAGAAATGAAAGATGCGCGCGCCCCCGGCTTTGGCTTGCAATTGTTCAAATTTGTTTTGCCGCTTTTCCCTACCGCGGATGACGAGGCAGCGCGCCTGATCAAAGCCGCCTGCCATCTGCATGATGTAAGTTGGCGCGGCCATCCCGATTATCGCGCCGAAATCTGCTTTGACAACGCTACACGGGCCAATTTGGGCGGGTTGAAACATGCCGAAAGAGTATTCCTGGGGCTTTCGTTGATGCATCGCTATCGCAATCAACGCAAAGGCCATAAATTCGAAAACCTGTTTTCTTTATTGTCTCAGGAGCAGATGCGTATGGCAGAAATTTTGGGCAAAGCGATGCGGCTTGGCGCCATGATGTGGGTGAATAAAGAGGAAACCAACGCCAAATTATTTTGGGCCCCGGATGCCAAAGCCTTGCAGCTGGTTTTGGAAGGCGATGCCGTAAGCCTTTATGGTGAGGTGGCCGAAGCCCGCTTGAAATCGCTTGCGCGCGCGATGAATGCCAGCTTTGCCTTCCAGGCAAAATAATCTATCCCCAAAAAGCATTGCGGCACTTGCGCAGAGGCGCTTTTTGCATCGCTTAAACCACCGCGCGCCGCTGACAGGAAAGGCTCGGCGCGAGCTGCCCAGAAAGGTTTAGCTTCACCGGCCTGCCTTCGAAGGAGAGGCGACCGGCAACGCGCAAGCTATGCCACCCGCTGAGGCACTGTGAAACACTTTATCTTCTCTGATTTGGGCAGATCCGGGCTGCGCGCTGATGATTGCGGGTGCCGCAAAGGCAAGGGGGGCCGATCAGCTTTTGGCGTTTTTAATTTTCTCAAAGGCTTCATTCACCCGGATCAAGCGTTTTTCGGCTAATTTCACGGCTTCTGCGGGTACCCCGCGCGCGATCATCAGATCGGGGTGGCTATCGCGCACCAGCGCCTGCCATTTGGCCTTTATTATGGGAAAGGCCTCCTCCTGAGATGCCCCCAAAATTGTGTAGGGATCCGCAGCATAGCCGCTCACGCAGCGGGCGCGAATGGATTGAAATTGCATCCCCTCAAGCCCAAATAAATCAGCCACTTTTTCTAAAAAGACGTTTTCTTTCGGGTGATAATCGTCATCAGCAGTCGCAATGTGAAACAGCCCTTCCAGCAAATCCTCTAAAATTTTACTACCGCTGCCAAACATAGCGCCAATCCGCCCAGCGTAATGTTCATACCCCGAAACATCCTGTCGCGCCAAATCGAAAACCCGCGCCGCTTGTTCAAGCGCCTCGGGGGGAATATGGAACACTTGTCGAAACGCCTGCACCTCTGAGCGCGTGACATGTCCATCGGCCTTTGCCATTTTTGCACCCAGCGCAATCACGGCAATGGTAAAGGCCACGGTTTGCTCGGGCGGCTTGCTCCAACGTGCAAAGACTTCGGACAAAGGCGCACCCTTTGCCAAAGCCGAAAGAACTTCAGAGATACGAGACCAAAGCGACATAGAGCTTGAATACCCTTCCCGATTTGAAATGTCAGCTTCTGTTCACAAAATTTTTTGCATCAATATCAAATCCAGCCAAGTTTCAAACTTATACCCCACCTCGGGAAGCCGGGCTCTTTCTTGAAAGCCCAACGCTTTGTGAAACTTCAAGCCCGCTAAATTTGCAGCGCTGACCCCGGCCCAAAGGCTATGCACCCCATTTTTGGACGCATGGCGGCAGAGCCGCTCCATCAACTGACGCCCGATCCCTTGGCGCATCGCCCTTGGGGCCAAAATAATGCTATGCTCCATCGTATGGCGATAGCCTGGTCCCCCGCGAAACTGAAAATAGGTGCAAAACCCCAACAGACCAACCGCATCCTCGGCGATAAAATACCCACGGTTTTCCAAGCCTGCAGCAGAAATTGCTGTTTCAAGCGCAATGATGGTTTTTTCTTCAGTGGTGAAGGTGTTTAGCGTATCGCGAATAATAGGGTTCCAAAGATCAGCGATTGCAGGGGCATCCTGCACATTGGCGTCGCGCAGTCTCATTCCAACACCACCTCTCCGGTTGGCGTTGTCAGGCAAACGCTGAGCTGTGGTTGATCAGCCTTTTCGATCAAAACCCGATCATCCTGCAGCTGCGCAGCCAAATAAGCCGCAAGCAACTCAGCTTGGGGATGCGCAATTTTCAGCTGCCTCAAGCGACAGCCCCGATCAGGCAGCTTTTGGGCGGGTGCGGGATTGCCCAGCCAATCGATCAAAGCCGGGGCCATATTATCAAGCGGCAAAATACCGGTCTCGGGTACGCTTATCAACCAGTTCAGATCGCCGCGGCTGACCGCCACACTGGGGCCCGTTTGGGGCAGCGCAGCCTTCAAAGCCAGGCCCATCGCCTCGGTGCGGCAAATCCAGTTGGTGGGTCTGGGGCGACCGGAAAACCGATCTAGATCGAACCAACGGGGCGCAAACGGGGCTTCGGCCTGCGGGTCGATCGCGATAACCTCCAAATATAGCTCGCCCAGATTCAGCAGCCGATTATGGGTTCCAAAGCGCAAATGACGCCCGCCAGCCTCTAAGGGCACGCCCAGAGCGGCCTCAACATACTCAACGCCCTCTTGCAAACGGCCGGCGCTGATTGCGATATGATCTATACCAAGCACCATAGGTACCATCTCACGCTTGCTTTTCAGGTCACAAAACCCGTTTCTGTTGCATCATTGCCTTAGATCAGCGCCGATTGGCGCGGATTAAGCTCAAAATATCTTGCGCCGCCGAGGGTATATTGGTGCCCGGGCCAAAAATCGCCTTCACGCCGGCATTTTTCAAAAAATCATAATCCTGTTGGGGAATAACCCCCCCACAAATCACCAAGATATCGCCCGCGTCGCGGGCTGCTAAGATTTTAATCAGTTCCGGAGCCAACGTTTTATGCCCCGCCGCCTGGCTGGATATACCGATCACGTGCACATCATTGTCAATCGCATCTTGCGCGGCTTCCTCTGGGGTTTGAAACAAGGGGCCCACATCGACATCAAAGCCGATATCGGCAAAGGCGGTGGCGATCACTTTGGCGCCTCGGTCATGGCCATCCTGCCCCATCTTTACCACCAGCATACGCGGTCGCCGGCCTTCTTCCTCGGCAAAGGCTTCTATATCCCGCTGAATGGCGGCAAAGCCTTCGTCATTCTCATAGGCTTTGCCATAAACGCCGGCCAAGGTTTTAACCTCGGCGCGGTGACGACCAAATATTTTCTCCATTGCCATACTGATCTCTCCAACAGAGGCGCGGGCGCGGGCAGCCTCAACCGCAGCTTCCAAAAGATTGCCACCCGCTTGCGCCCGCCGTTCTAATTCTGCCAACGCCGCGTCGCAGGCCGCCTCATCACGGGCTTCGCGGATCTGCTTCAAACGGGTTACTTGCGCCTCGCGCACGGCTTCATTGTCAATATCCAATATATCAATCGGATCTTCCTCAGGCAGCCGGTATTTATTCACCCCAACAATCACCTGATCGCCACGGTCAATATCGGCTTGACGGCGCGCCGCGGTTTCTTCGATGCGCAGCTTGGGCAAACCACTGGCCACGGCCTTGGTCATCCCGCCCATATCATCCACCTCTTCGATCAATTTCCAGGCGGCCTCAGCCAAATCCGAGGTCAACTTTTCCACATAATAAGAGCCGGCCAGTGGATCGACCACATTGGTCACTCCGGTTTCTTCTTGCAAGATCAATTGGGTATTGCGCGCGATACGGGCGGCAAATTCGGTGGGAAGGGCAATCGCCTCATCCAAAGCATTGGTATGCAGCGATTGCGTCCCCCCCAAAACCGCGCTCATCGCCTCATAGGCGGTGCGCACAACATTATTATAAGGATCTTGTTCCTGCAAACTGACGCCCGAGGTCTGGCAATGGGTTCGCAGCATTTTGGATTTTGGCGTTTTGGCACCAAGCTCTTCCATAATACGATGCCATAACAGCCGCGCGGCCCGCAACTTCGCCGCTTCCATGAAGAAATTCATCCCAATGGCAAAAAAGAAAGACAAGCGCGGCGCGAATTGATCAATATCCATCCCGCGCGCCATCGCAGTTTTCACGTATTCTTTGCCATCCGCCAACGTATAGGCCAGCTCTTGCACCAAATTCGCCCCGGCTTCCTGCATATGATAGCCCGAAATCGAAATCGAATTGAACTTGGGCATATTGGACGAGGTATATTCGATAATATCCGCGATAATGCGCATCGAAGGCTCGGGCGGATAAATATAGGTGTTGCGCACCATAAATTCTTTGAGAATATCGTTTTGAATAGTGCCCGAAAGCACCTGGCAATCATGGCCCTGCTCTTCACCTGTGACGATGAAATTGGCCAAAATCGGGATCACCGCACCGTTCATCGTCATCGAGACGGATACTTTATCAAGCGGGATTCCTTCAAAAAGGATTTTCATATCCTCAACGCTGTCAATCGCAACGCCGGCTTTGCCCACATCGCCTATAACGCGCGGGTGATCGCTGTCATAGCCGCGATGCGTGGCCAAATCAAACGCCACAGAAACGCCCTGCTGCCCCGCAGCCAAGGCTTTGCGATAAAATGCATTGGAGGCTTCCGCTGTGGAAAATCCCGCATATTGGCGGATTGTCCAAGGGCGTCCAGCATACATCGTGGCCTTAACGCCTCGGGTAAAGGGTTCTTTCCCTGGCAGCCCCTCTAAATGGGTAAGCCCCTGCAGATCATCCGCCGTGTAAATGGGATCCACGGCAATACCTTCTAACGTATTCCAGGTTAAATCTGCCGGATCACGGCCGCGCAATTCTTTCGCCGCGATCTCTTGCCATATCGCTTTTTTCTGGGTCATTTTTCATCGCCCTCGCATTTTTCGCCGCGCCAAACACGCAGAGTTGAGTGAAAATTTTTAACGATCATAGCGAACCCCTCTTCGCAAACGCTTTCAAGAGACCTATATCAAACTTAAAGGGAGTCATCATGAAATCATTGATCGCCGCAATTTGTGTTGCCGCGCTGCCCAATTTGGGAGGCGCAGAAAGCCTTAAAACCATCTTCGTAGACGTCACAAACGAAACCACGATCGACGGATATTTATGGCTAAAACGGCCGGTGATTGTTTTTGCCAATACCGATTTCGATGTAAATTTCCAAACCCAGATGAAATCTTTGCACCAAGGCGCAGAGGAATTGGCCGCACGCGATGTGGTGGTATTGGTCGATGCAAATCCCGCCGAAGAAACCGCCCTGCGCAAAAAGTTCCGGCCACGCGGATTCGCGGTGCTGCTGATGGGCAAAGACGGGCAAATAAAATTGCGCAAACCATTTCCTTGGGATGCCAGAGAATTAAGCCGCAGCATCGATAAAATGCCTATGCGCCAGCAAGAAATGCGTTCAAAATAAACCAGCCATATGGGCCCGCCATGCTGGGCTGACCCCTGCAGGCCCAAGCGTGGTAATCTACAGATAATTGCCCTCGGCCTTGGGCAATCAATTATATGTGAATGCGTCGGGCTCAACGGCTTACTCGAACTCAATGATAACGTCATCCACGGCCAAACTGTCTCCGGCCAGGGCGTTCACTTTTTGAACCACACCTTTGCGCTCGGCGCGCAGAATATTCTCCATTTTCATCGCCTCAATCGTGCATAAAGCTTGCCCCTCTTGAACCTCTTCACCTTCTTCAACACTGATCTTCACGAGCATTCCAGGCATCGGGCACAGCAACAGCTTTGAGGTATCAGGCGGCAGTTTCTCGGGCATCAACAGCGCCAATTCTGCGTGGCGGGGGCTGCGGATTGTGACCTTTAAATCCGCGCCGCGCGTGCGCAAGCGAAAACCACCTGATATCTCATCGACCTTCATCACCAACGGCGTCTTATCCACCAGCATATCGGCCAATTTTATACCCGGCGTCCAGGCTCCAATTACATAATGCGCCGCGCCATCCTCAAAGGTGACCAAAGCCCCATTTGGATCCGCCGCTACGGTTACAGCATGCGTTTCCCCCTGCAAGCACACCACCCAGTGATCGCCAACTTTGCGCGCATGATTGTCGAGGCGTCCGGAAATCTGAGCCCGCCGTATTTCGCCAACGCGGTACATCGCAGCGCTGGCCGCAACAACCCGTCGCAAAGCCGCAGCTGGCAGCGTAACCCCTTCAAAACCGTCCGGGTATTCTTCTGCGATAAACGCCGTTGTCATATCACCAGAGGTGAATTTTGGATGATCCATCACCGCGCTGAGAAAGGGCAAATTATGGCCAATACCTTCAACTTCGAACCGGTCAAGCGCCAAGCGCATATGTTCAATCGCCCCGGCCCGGCTTGGCGCCCAGCTGCACAGCTTTGCGATCATCGGATCATAATACATACTGATCTCGCCGCCCTCATACACCCCCGTATCGTTTCGGATAATATGATCATCTGAGGCTGTTTCGGCAGGCGGACGATAGCGGGTAAGCCGGCCAATAGAGGGCAAGAAGTTTCGATAAGGATCTTCTGCGTAAAGTCGGTTTTCAATAGACCATCCATTGATCTGAACCGCGTCTTGGGTTAGGCCAAGCGGCTTGCCCGCCGCCACATTGATCATTTGCTCCACCAGATCGATGCCGGTGATCAGCTCGGTCACCGGATGTTCAACCTGCAAGCGCGTATTAATTTCCAAAAAGTAAAAATTTTGCGCGCTATCGACGATAAATTCCACGGTACCGGCGCTTTGATAGCCCACAGCTTGCGCCAAAGCGCAGGCTTGTTTGCCCATCGCGGCCCGGGTTTCTGGCGTTAAAAATGGGCTCGGCGCTTCTTCCACAACTTTTTGATTGCGCCGCTGGATCGAGCATTCGCGTTCGTTTAGATAAATGCAATTGCCATGGCTATCCGCCAAAACCTGAATTTCAATATGGCGGGGTTGGGTGACGAATTTTTCAATAAAAATGCGATCATCCCCAAAGCTGCTGGCAGCTTCATTCTTAGAAGATTGAAAGCCTTCGCGTGCCTCATCATCCGTCCAGGCGATGCGCATGCCCTTGCCGCCGCCCCCGGCCGAGGCTTTTATCATCACCGGATAACCAATTTGTTGCGAGATTTTAACCGCCTCTTCGGCATCGTTGATCAAGCCCATATATCCAGGCACGGTTGAAACGCCGGCCTCTTGGGCAATTTTCTTCGAGGTGATTTTATCGCCCATTTGCTCAATCGCGGCGACAGGGGGGCCAATAAAAGCCACATTCGCCGCCGCCAAAGCTTGCGCGAACCGGCTGTTTTCAGACAGAAACCCATAGCCGGGATGTACCGCCTGCGCCCCTGAACTTGCAATCGCCTTCATCACATTTTCAATCACGATATAGGATTGATTGGCCGGAGATGGGCCAATATGCACGGCTTCATCAGCCATTTGCACATGCAGCGCCTGACGGTCAGCATCCGAATAGATCGCAACTGTTTTGATTCCCATTTTGCGGGCAGTTTTGATGACGCGGCAGGCTATTTCACCGCGGTTGGCTATCAGAATTTTCTCAAACATCGGAACAGTCCTTTTTATTCTGGATCAAACGCATCAGCAAAATTGGCGTGGATCAAATTCAAATCGAGGATCAGCTTGGCCCCATAACAGGCTGGATCAAACGGATCATCATAGGGTTTCACTTCGCGCTCGAACAGCCAATTGAGCCGCCCTGCATCCAGATTTCCCCGCTCAAAGGGCTGATCCCAAAAATGTTCAAGCAGCGCGCGCACGAAGCCCGTATCGGCCCGCCGATCCGGGGGGCGACGGTCTTTAAAGCGCTCAAGCCGTTTCAAAGGCGTCACGCCTTTGGGGTTGGGCCGGCGAATGGTGAATTGAAAATCTGTACCCGGCAAACGCCCCGGGAAGCCACGATGTTTTAGCATGATGGGAGAGCTTTTTGTTTATGGCAATGGGGGCCGCGCGTTGCGGCA
>Ga0233399_1000235_pt1 | contig 23455 bp, 21 predicted proteins | sample 43DmetaG_FD_182698 | JGI IMG/M metagenome (GOLD analysis project Ga0233399, IMG submission 182698) | Seawater microbial communities from Monterey Bay, California, United States - 43D | ecosystem: Environmental > Aquatic > Marine > Coastal | place: USA: California | collected 2016-11-08 | reverse complement strand
TCTGCACTAAACACTTTTTCATTTAATGCCTCTTCATTAAATGCTGTTGAGCTGTCACTTTGGAACACATTTCCGTCTAAGAATGGTGCTTTTGAAAAGTATCCGATGTTCATAAACACATTGTTTGTATCGTTGATGTTATAGTTAGCACCCCCTTTGATACTGTAACCAAGGAAGTCAACATCGTCTGACTCACGATTGGGATCGTTAGGAGCATAATACATAAATTCTTTTTTACTGTATGTAGTGTTAGATACTGCAGCTGCGACAAAAGTGGATAATTTTGTACTTGGCGAATATTCTGCTTGTGCAAAAAGACCACTTCTTACAACTTTACCGTCGTAATCTTTGTTAAAGCGATCACCAACTTTTAAGGCTTGTCCAAACGTATTTTCATCGTCGCTTTCGTTAATATAAAACTGACCTCCTAAAAGATCTGCAACCTCATACCAATGAGATCCTACATAATAACGTGCATCAACACCTCCTGAAAGTACAAGATCATCACTAAGGTTTGTTTTCAAAGTTGATAACAACCCATACCAGTTGTGTGCATTTCTAGAAGATGCAAAGATATCTGAAGATCCTAATGCACCTCTGTCCTTATTTTCTTGAGCAATTTGATCAAAATCTATTGGCTGATCTACGTCTCCTAAACGGTAGTTGTCATCATAAAATTTAGATCCTCGTTGTCTTCTTCCACCACCATCTCCAAATGAAGCATAAAGTGCCGTTGTAACTGAGGTATTATCATTGACATCCCAAAAGTGGTTTAAGGCTATTTGTGGTTTGTGGTAAAAGTTATACGATAGGTGTTCTACTTCTCCATTTCTAATTCCCCAGTCTGGGTTAAATCGTTTTCCTCCTTGTTCAGTTGCTCTGTTTTGAGCAATGGTTCGTCTGTTGTAACGTTGTCCATGGGTTTGTTTTGCACCAAAAGCCGTAAATGAAAGTTTATGATTGTCATTTATTTGCTTAGATAGATTGACAAAATAATTAAACCCATCAAATTCAGTTCCATCTACATAACCATCTCCAAAGATTTTAGCAAGCGATACTGTAGCAGCAAAACCATTGTCCATTAAACCTGTTGAGTAGGTCATTCCATATTTTTGGTAGCCATCATTTGCAGTTCCCATACGTACAGAACCACCAGCTTCAACGTCTGTTGTTTTAGTTACAATATTAATTGTTCCACCGATAGAAGGTATCGCAACTCTTGATGCTCCTAAACCTCTTTGTACTTGCATTGAGCTTGTAACATCTCCTAAACCAGCCCAGTTCGACCAGTATAGTCTTCCGTTTTCCATGTCATTAACTGGAATTCCGTTGATAAGCACCCCTACATTTTCTGAACTAAATCCACGTAAGTTTATACGTCCGTCTCCATATCCACCACCTGTTTTAGTTGCATATACGCATGGAGTTGATTTCAAGATTTCTGGAAATTCTTGAGTTCCAAGTTTAAGCTCAATATCAGCCGCTTTGATTGTTGAAACTGCTACAGGTGTTTTTCTGTCTACTGCAATAGATGCAAAAAGTTGAACTTCTTCTAGGCCTAGTTCACTAGCTTCTAGGGATAAGGATCCGAGATCCAAGTCTCCAGAAAAAGCTATTGTTGTTGATACAAAGCCAACATAAGAAATTGTAATTTCCCCCGTTGAATTTGAGGTAGTAATTGTAAAGTTTCCATCGAAATCAGAAGATACGCCATTAGACGTTCCTTTCTCTACAATAGTAGCTCCCGGTAAAGGTGCTAACTGTCCACCATCGATAACTGTTCCCGTAATAGTGCTTTGAGCAGCAACTGAAAACGTACACATCACCAAGGCTAAAGATAAAAGTTGTTTGATCTTTTTCATGTTTTAATTTTGTTTAATAATTCAATTGATTAGTCTAAACAAAAGTAAGTATTAAAAGACGTAATACGATTATCTTATTATTAACAATTCAGGCCTGTTTGTTAATAAATATGTAGAATGTACTAGCTGTTATGCTGATAGTGCTTAAGAAGGTTAACAGTGGAGGAATCATGGTTACTCACAACACCAGAATTGATTTCATCCAGAATTTTTGTTGCGAGTTGCTTCCCTAACTCAACTCCAAACTGGTCATAACTAAACACATTCCAAATCACACCTTGAACAAATATTTTGTGTTCGTACATCGCTATTAACTTTCCTAAACTTTCGGGAGTTAATTGTTTAATGAAAATAGTATTAGTTGGCTTATTTCCTTCAAATATTTTAAAAGGAACAATCGCATCTGCTGTTCCCTCTGCTTTTACCTCCTCTTCTTTTTTTCCATTTAACAAGGCTTCTGTTTGTGCAAAAAAGTTGGAGATTAATTTATCTTGATGGTCTTTATTGCCATGTAAAGATTGTGTAAACCCAATAAAATCTGCAGGGATTAATTTTGTCCCTTGGTGTATTAATTGAAAAAAGGCATGTTGCGAATTGGTTCCTGGCTCACCCCAAACCAAATTTCCGGTTTGATAACCTACTTGGTTCCCTGAACGGTCGATACTTTTACCATTACTTTCCATAATAGCTTGCTGAAGGTAGGTTGCAAATTGATTCAGATATTGAGTGTATGGAATGACTGCTTCACTTTCTGCTTCGAAAAAATTATTATACCAAATGCTCAAAAAGGCTAAAACAGCAGGGATGTTTGATTCAAATTCCTCGGTTTTAAAATGTGTATCCATTTTATTAGCCCCATCTAAAAGTGCTTCAAAATGATCGAATCCAACAGCCAAACTAATGCTTAATCCTACGGCACTCCATAGAGAAAAACGACCACCTACCCAATCCCACATTGGAAAAATATTTGAAGCTTCAATGCCAAAGGCTTGTACTTTGGCAGTGTTCGTAGAAACCGCAACAAAATGCTTTGCGACATCTTTTTGGGTTGCGTGTTTTAAGAACCACTCTCTTATTGTGTTTGCATTGGAAAGTGTTTCTTGAGTGGTAAATGTTTTAGATACTATGACAAAAAGTGTCGTTTCTGGGTTGAGTTTTTTTAGGACTTCATTGACGTGGTCACCATCTACATTGCTTACAAAATGGGGTTTAAGGTGGTTGCCATAAAATGCCAAGGAATCTACAACCATAGCAGGCCCTAAATCCGAACCGCCTATTCCAATATTTACAATATCGGTAAATGCTTTGTTTGTGTATCCTTTTTTGCTCCCATTAATGATTGCCTCAGAGAAGTCTTTTATTAGAGTTTTTGCTTTATGAATTTCGGGAATAACGTTTACATGATCTACTAAAACTTTCGCATCTTTAGGTGTTCTGAGTGCTGTGTGAAGTACGGCTCTACCTTCAGTTTGATTGATAATATCGCCTTCAAAATATTTTGAAATTGCATCCTTTAGCTTTAATTCGTTTGCCAATTCTTTAAACAAAAGCATGGTTTCAGAATTGATTCTATTTTTTGAAAAATCGACATAAAAATCGTCCCATTGAATTGTGAATTCATTTGCACGCCCCGAGTTTTCAGCGAACCATGTTTTCATGTGCGCATCTTTGATTTGTTCAAAGTGAGCTTTTAATTTTGTCCATGATTTTGTTTGCGTTGGATTGATTGATTGTAATGCCATTGGATAATTTTATATATATAGTGTTAATTGATTGAATCGAGTTGTTGCTTCAAAGGTCTGATAAATTCCTCAAAGTTAGCTTTTAAATTGGATGGCAGTGCTTTTGCATCGGGTAGTTTTTGACGAAATGGATCAACTTGTTTGCCATTTTTCCAAAACCGATAACATACATGAGGGCCTGCAGTGTTTCCGGTCATCCCTACTTTTCCAATTACGTCGCCTTGTTTGACATAGTCTCCAACTTTTACTAAGCGTTTGCTCATGTGAAGGTATTGGGTACTGTAAGTTGCATTATGTCTTATTTTTACATAGTTGCCGTTTCCGCCTTTTCGTCTCGATTCAATGACTGTTCCATTGGCGGTGGCCAAAATAGGAGTGCCAATTGGGGCTGCAAAATCGGTTCCTTTGTGAGGTCTAACTCGATTTCCGTATAATGGAATTCTTCGTTTTAGATTGTAACGGGAAGAGATACGACTGAATTGCAGTGGTGCTTTCAAAAAGGCTTTTCTAAGACTTTTTGCATTTTCATCGAAATAATCGGTGCTGTTCTTCGATTCTTTATTCATGTAATTGAAAGCGTAAAACGATTCGCCTTTATGCTCAAAAAATGCAGCCTTAATACTTTCAATTCCTGCATATATAGAGTCATCTACAAAGCGTTGGTTATAAATTACTTTAAAGTTATCTCCTTTTTGAAGCCTTGAAAAATCGATGGTCCAAGCATAGATATCATCAGACATGTCATAAATCAATTGTGTTGGCAAACCTTGATCCTCCATGGTCTCGGATAGTGTGTTTTCAATAAAACCAAAGCTTTCTTTTTCAATAATTTTAATGGACTTTCTTTCAATACTAGCACTAATTAAATCGCAAAACTCAACAACTAGATATTCAATTTTGTTTGGTTGGTATATAAAAACTAAAGGGGTATTAGCTGCTTCTTTAGAAAACAAAATGGTATAAGGTTTACCTATTCTTAGGCGACGCACATCAAATACTTCTTTTGTTTTTTCGGCAATATGATGAATTTTGGGGTAGAATAAGTGATGTTTTTCGAGCAGTACGCCAAAGCTATCTCCACTTCTAACAGTATCATTTACGACATGATAATTTGAGAGGTTATATCCAAACTTATAAGTGTCTTGTTGAGAAACTTCAATTTTATTTTCTTGCAAAGGGTCGTCTTCTGAACAGCCTTTAATAACAAGACTATAAAAAACTATCATTACAAACCCAGAAAAGAAAAATTTTATATTGAAATATTTTTTATAGTTACTCAAGTCCATGTCCCCAATTATCTTTTTCATCTTGGCTCCAAAGTTCTGGAAAAAATATTCTTTTTTGGTATTTTGGATGCATATATTTTTGCCAATCACTTCCGCCTGTTGCTTCTCCATCGCCTTCTTTCCCTAGGATATAGTGTTTTGCAGCATTGTAGTGTGCCATGACCCATGTTACGTTAACTGTATAGTCATAGTGTCGCATGGCTTCAATTAAACTTTTATCCTTTTGACTATCAACTGAAAGTTCTTTGAAACGTGTCCATATATTTTTGGTGTTGTATGTTTTCATGAAGGTGATAAATTCTTCTTTGTAACGATCTTCAAAGTTGGTAAGTAAAACCGATTTTTGACCTGTTTTGTAATCTTTTCCTGCAGCTTGCCAATACAAATGATCAAAAGCATGCTCAAAAGGCGTGTCTCGATCAATATGTGCACGAAAACGCACATCTATTAGATTTATAAGTTCTGTAGAAGCAAATTCAATTTTGCGGTACTGGGCACTTTGAAATCCACTGGCTGGAGTTAGGGTGTGTCTGAATTTATTATATTGAACGACATCCATTCCTTCTCTCATAATATTGAAAGAGTTGGTTAGCATGTCAAAATAGCGACTGATTCGCATAAGTTTATCCTGAAAAAAAACAACTTCTAGAGATGGAGTGTCAGCGACTTGTTTAATTTCCCAAAGAATCATTTTAAAAATTAACTCATTGATTTGGTGGTAGCCAATAAAAACCATTTCATCAGGTAGTGTCGTACGTTGAATTTGTAATCCTAATAAGGCGTCGGTATGAATATAGTCCCAATAGGTTATTGAATTACTATGCAATAATCCTTCTAAATGGATCTCACGATCTTGATGCATTGCATTGTATTTATCATCAAGAAGATTTAATAGTTTTTTGGTAGTTGGTTTTTTTGTCATTGAATGTTATAATTGTATTTCAAAAGGATGCTTAAGTCCTTTTTGAGCCTCTAAGTCAGCTCTTAATGAACCAACGCGTAAATCTGCTTTTATTCTCATTGGCACTTTATTTTTGTCTGCCGTTACCCATAAAGTTAAACTTTCTTCTTCTTTAAAAACACGTCCTGCCATCACATAAGGTCTAAATTTTATGCATTTAACTTTTCCAAACTTGGTATTAATCGTTTCTCGACCTAAATATTTTAATTTAAATGCAAATATTTCACTGTCAAAAAAGATATTAAGCTCAACAACACTTCCTTTTTGGACGGTATTTGTATCATAATGATCTCTCAAATAATAGTAAGCCGAAACCAAATCTTGGATGTTTGGCTCAATATCTACCGTTAATTTGGTGTTTTCCTTCAGGTCATTAATCAGTGCTTTATTTTGTGTGTAATCAAAATCTACAATTCTATTTTTGGTGTAACCACCCTCATCAATATTTCTAATAAACTTATACGGTTGACCTGTGACTTTATCAAAATGACTTTCGTAATGGTCTTCTACATTAAAAAACCATTTAATGGCACCGGTGGTCCAACCTTTACCAATTACTTTATAGACGGGTTTATTTTTATAGGTGCTTTCAGAAACTTCAAGAGTAGCATTACCTGCTTTCATCCATCCGCTGTAACTAAGTTTGAACCGCAGCCATTCCCCAGCTTGAAAAGAGGAGAGTTCTTGAGCTTCTAGAAACTGAAAACTTATGGATAAAAGAAGGTATATTACTAGTTTTTTCATAAAAACGAATGACCGATGATTATTTCAAGGGGTAATAAAGTTTATTACAAATTTGCAATTATTATTCCAAACTATAAAACGAATCCCTCCTAAGTCTAAAATATTTTTTGGATGTGATTGCATGCGTAACTTTAAACGTTTAAAACCAATAGCCTACATTAACATAAAAACCCGACTCATTTGAGTTTCCAGACCAGTTATATTTTACTTCTATTGGGCCAAAAACTGTTTCCAATCCATAGCCAAGCGAATACCCTCCATAAAAAAGGGAGTCAATCCAATCACTTCTTAAAAAAATATCATCCCCAATGTTTGCAAAATTGGCAGAAAAATTGAGGTGATGGTTATGAATAAACTCATAATCTAGCGTCGAAGCTACTTTAACAAAACTATTTCCACTTAGCGAAAAATAATTATACCCATAAAGCGTAGTGTAGTTATTAAAATAATTAGAGCCATACCCCCCAAGTCCAAAAAGAAGTGCCTTAGTGTCGTTATTTCCAATTTTAAAGCCACCTTCAGTGTTAATATTTAAAGCAAGCTTATCATCGATTTTAAATGCCTTTGAAATTTGTGTTTTAACGACTGACAATTCATTAAAATCATCTCTAAAATTTGAGGATCCAAAATAAAATTTAAAACTCCCCTCAAACATAAAGCCTGTTGTTGGGAAAAATTTATTATCGATAGTGTCAATTTTTAACGACCCAAAAAGGCTATAAAATTCTTCATTCTCAATCTGGTATTCTGAAGTGTCAAAAAAGTTTGAAAACACATTATCATTGGTAGTGATTTTTAAGTCCTTTAACTCTATACCTACTTTTAAGGCTAAGTCTTTCTTTATCAAAGTTTCGGCAAAAAATTGATGTGTAAACTCGCTAAAATTCATCTGAATTTCATCAATTTCAGGGTACACATTTTCATTAATAAGGCTTGCTGGATTTATAAAGGTTTTAAATCCTAAATATTTAGAATTAACCCCCACGCTCCAATAGAACCCCTTGTCGATATAATAATCAAAATTATAGCGTATGTTATCTCCAAGAATAAAATCCATTGATAGTACATCATTTTTAAGAAGCAATTGTTTTTTCGTAAGATTGAGTAGTGCTGCACTTTTGTACAATTGATCATAATGCACTCCAAACTTTATAAAAGTAGTGTTTTTGGCCTCCGTAGCTTTCGCAGTAAAATTATGACCATCTCCTACAGGGGAAAATTTATATAAAAAACTATCAAAATTGTTTGTGGCTACTAAATTATTAACGCCTTTACCAAAGTCGTCAAAACTAATTGTTTCACCTCTTCTAAATCTGAGTTTCCCTCTGACATATGATGCTGTATATTTTTCTAGACCAAGAATTGAAATATTATTTATTTTGATTTCATCAAAATTAGGGGTCTCAGACTTCATTTTTGTGAAATTCTGTGCTTCTGAAATGAATTTCAATTCCTCTATGTAAGGGGATACAGCGGTTTGACCTTCACGAATGATTTCATTACTGTTTTTAAAAGAAACAAGTGAGTATTCTGAAACTTCGGGTTTGATGTATATATCCGTTAATTTGGATTTATTTTTCATCTCTTTTGCCACTCTAAAGTTGTTGATTTGAATTAAAATATTTGACACAGATTCCAATTCACTAATTTCGAGAAGATCATCTTGAACATCAACTCCAATAATAACATCTAAATCTTTTGACTCTAAACCTTGTATAGGATAATTATTCACAATGCCTCCATCCATTAATAACCTATCATCAAAACTTACGGGCTGATAAAGCGTTGGCAAAGCACTACTCGCTGCTATTGCTTGTGCCAAATTCCCACGATCTAAGACAACCTCTGTTCCAGTCTTCATATCTGTTGCAACACAATAAAATGGAATTGGAAGTTTACTAAAATCTTCTATACCACTGACATTTAAGGTTAATTTTGAAAGTGCATTAAATACGTTTTGTCCTCTCGAAATTGAAGACGGTAATTGTATTTTAAAATCACTGAAGGGTAGCGTAAGGGCATATTTTTCTGCATTTTTTCGTTCGTAAAACGTCTTTGATTCTCTTGGAACATCATCAGATATCAGCAAATCAAAATTAGTGGCACTAACAATGGAGTCTAATTGTTGTCCTGTATATCCAGAGGCATACAAGCCGCCCATAACTGCTCCCATGCTGGTTCCCGCAACATAATCGACGCGAACGCCTAAGCTATCTAATGTTTTTAATACACCTATATGTGCAAACCCTTTTGCTCCCCCTCCACTAAGAACCAGACCGACTCTTGGATTTTTACGCTCAGATTCTTGGGAAAAACTCCAACAAAAACATACTATAGAAAATAGGAGTACTAACTTACGCATGAGGTTTATTTTGATAATAATTATAAATAATCTGTGCTTTTGAAACTCCAACAACTTGCTCCAATTCATCTAAGGCTGCAAATGAGACGCGTTGCGCAGACTTGAACTTTTTTAATAATTCTAGAATGGTTTTGTCGCCAACACCAACAATTGATTCCAACTCAGAGTTTAAGGCTGTTTTACTTCGTTTATTCCGGTGATGTTCGATTCCAAATCGGTGGGCTTCATTTCTGAGTTGCTGAATAATTTTTAGAGTTTCACTTTTTTTGTCTAAATACAAAGGAATCGGATCATTGGGATAGAACAATTCTTCTAAACGTTTTGCGATTCCAATTATCGCAATTTTTCCGCGGAGTTCTAAATCGTTTAAACTCTTTAAAGCAGCGGAAAGTTGGCCTTTTCCTCCGTCTATGACAATTAGTTGTGGTAATGGCTGTTTTTCATCCAATAAGCGTTTGTACCGTCTAAAAACTACCTCGGACATGGATGCATAATCATCTGGACCTTCAACAGTTTTAATATTAAAGTGTCGGTATTCTTTTTTGCTTGGTTTTCCGTTTTTAAAAACAACACAAGCTGCTACGGGGTGTGTCCCCTGAATATTAGAATTATCAAAACATTCAATATGTGTTGGTGCTTCCGAAAGTCTCAAGTCTGATTTCATCTGTGCCATGATCCGTGTCACATGACGGTCAGGATCAGTTATTTTAACTTGTTTTAACTGCTCCAAGCGTTGGTACTTCGCATTCCGTATCGACAAATCTATGAGTTGTTTTTTATCGCCAACTTTAGGAACTGTAATTTTGAAATCTGTTCCTATATTTACTTCAAAAGGCACATAAATTTCTTTAGAGTCGAGTGCGAAGCGTTGACGTAATTCTGTAATTGCAAGCTCCAAGAGCTCTTGATCACTTTCTTGAAGTTTCTTTTTTAGTTCCATCGTATGGGAACGAATAATTGAGCCGTAAGAAAGTTGTAAAAAATTAACGTAGGCATAACTTTCATCGCTTACTATTGAAAACACATCTACGTTGCTAATTTTTGGATTCACAATGGTTGATTTTGCCTGATAATTTTCCAGAATTAATAATTTTTCCTTCAAAGATTGTGCCGCTTCAAACTCTAAGTTTTCTGCGAAAGTTTTCATCTGAGATTTAAAAACCGAAATTGAGTTTTTAAAGTTTCCTTTTAAAATCTCGCGAATCGCAGCAATATTCTCCAAATAAGAAGTTTCATCTTCTTTGACTTCACAGGCTCCTTTACAGTTTCCCAAATGGTATTCCAAACATACTTTGTATTTCTGACTATGAATTTTTTCTTTAGACAAATCGTATCTACATGTCCGAAGCGGAAACAACCCTTTGATAAGATCTAAAAGAGTGTAAACGGTTTTGATACTGGTATAGGGTCCAAAGTATTCAGACCCATCTTTAATCATACGTCGGGTTTGAAATACTCTTGGAAAAGGTTCTTTCTTAATACAAATCCAAGGGTAGGATTTGTCATCTTTTAGGAGTACATTATAACGCGGTTGATATTTTTTTATCAGGTTATTTTCGAGCAACAAGGCATCCGTTTCTGTTTCAACGACAATATGCTTAATCTCAACAATTTTTTTTACAAGTACATTTGTTTTCCCGTCAACATGAACTTTATTAAAATACGAGCGAACTCGATTTTTTAAATTTTTTGCCTTGCCTACATATATCACAATCCCTTTAGCATCATAAAACTGATAAACACCAGGCGTATTGGGTAAGGTTTTTAATTGAAGTTCAATATTAAAATTACTCATTATTTCAAAGGTAATTAATTCCAACGATTGTGAAAATTGAATTTGCATTTTTAGTACCTTGCAAAATAATAACTTCGTCAATTTCATGAATATTGTAATTCTGTCACGTAATAAAGATCTCTATTCGACACATAGGCTTGTTGAAGAGGCTGAGCGTCGCAATCATAATGTTGAAGTTATAAACCCTTTGAATTGCGATTTGATTATTGAAAAAGAAAAACCTACAGTTTTTTATAATGATCGATATCTGGATGACGTGGATGCCATCATTCCACGTATCGGTGCTTCTGTAACTTATTATGGATGTGCAGTGGTCAGACAGTTTGAAATGATGAATGTGTTTTCGACCGTTTCTTCTGATGCCATTATACGATCTCGGGATAAGCTGAGAAGCTTTCAACACCTTTCCAAGGCTGGTATAGATATGCCAAAAACAGTATTTACTAATTATTCTGTTGATGTAGAAAAAGTAATTACTCGTGTCGGTGGTACTCCTGTTGTGATCAAATTACTAGAAGGTACACAAGGTATTGGCGTGGTATTGGCAGAAACCAAAAATGCTGCTGAATCTGTACTTGAAGCTTTTAACGGCTTGGAAGCAAGAGCATTGGTTCAAGAATATATTTCAGAAGCCAAAGGCAGCGATTTGCGTGCCTTGATTGTAGATAATCAAGTAGTGGGTGCTATGAAACGTCAAGGAAAGGAAGGCGAATTTAGATCGAACCTTCACAGAGGGGGAACTTATTCTTATCATAAACTCAACGAAGACGAAAAAAAGATTGCTTTGAAAGCTGCAAGAAAATTAAAATTACCCGTTTGTGGGGTCGATATCATACAATCGCATCGTGGACCTTTAATAATGGAAGTCAATTCGACTCCAGGACTTGAGGGAATTGAAGGCGCTTCTAAAAAAAATGTTGCACAAGCAATCATAACCTATATAGAAAGAAATAGAGGCTTATAATTAAGGTTTTATTTTAACAAAAATCAAAAGGTGAAAAAATCAGAACTAAGAGCATTATACAAAACACTAAGAAAAGAGTTGAGTTTAAAAGATATGGACGATTTGAGTCTTCAAATCGCAAACTTAGTTCTTAAACTTCCAATATGGAAACATTCATTTTTTCATGTATTTCTGACAATCGAGTCCTTAAAAGAGGTTCTTACTGAACCTATTATATCTATTCTTTCAGGAAAGGATAAACATATTGTGGTTTCTAAAAGCGATTTTAAAACACAATCTATGTCTCATGTATTACTTCAAGACAATACCGTTCTAAAGCGAAATTCGTGGAATATTCCAGAACCAGAAAATGGAATTTCAATACACAATGAGCAAATAGAAGTGGTGTTTGTTCCTCTAGTTGCTTTTGATGAATTGGGAAACCGTGTTGGGTATGGAAAAGGATTTTATGATGAGTTTTTGAAAAACTGTTCAAAGGATACTATAAAAATTGGACTTTCATTTTTTGAAGCTGAAGCTGTCATCTCTGATATTGAACTGCATGATGTGCCCTTAGATTTTTGTGTGACTCCTGGAAAGATTTATAACTTTTAAGTCGTTGAGGACTTTGGAAATACTTTTTTGTTAAACACCAAAAGTAATCCAACACCAGTGCTAATTGCCATATCAGCTATATTAAAAACTGGATCAAAAAAAGAAAAATAATCCCCTCCAAAAAATGGAAGCCAGTCAGGGAAATACCCTTTAAACAAAGGAAAATAAAGCATGTCAACTACTTTTCCGTGAAATAGATTGGCATAACCTTCAGTTGTGAACATAGTTGCTGTTTTTCCTAAACTTCCATCGAAAAGGATCCCATAAAAAACAGAGTCAATGATATTTCCTAAGGCTCCAGAAAAGATCAAAGCGAGCGCAATAGTCAAGATTTTTGAAGACTTTTTTTGAAGGCTTTGATAGAGCCAATATCCAATACCACATACTGCGAAAATTCTGAAAATTGTTAAAAACAATTTGGCAGTCGAATCGGAAATAATGGAGGAAAAATCACTGAATTTGGCACCCCAAGCCATCCCATCATTTTCGATAAAGTAAATTCTAAACCACTCAAAAATTTTCAGTTCTTGCCCAAGTTCAAAATGAGTTTTAATATATATTTTTGAAACTTGATCTATAAGAAGAATCAATGCAACTAATAAAAATGTCTGTTTTTTAGACATTTTATTTTTGCATATTCTTTGCTTCTATACTTAAAGTCGCATGAGGAACTAACTCTAGGCGTTTTTTATTGATGAGTTTTTTAGTTACTCTACAAATACCATAGGTTTTATTTTCAATTCGGTTCAAGGCGTTTTTAAGATCTCTAATAAATTTCTCTTGACGTATGGCCAATTGAGAATTTGATTCTTTACTCATTACTTGACTTCCTTCGTCAAAAGCTTTAAAGGTTGGTGAAGTATCTTCAGTACCATTGTCTAAATCGTTCATATAAGCACTTTTAATAAGGTCTAAATCGTGCTGCGCTTTCTCAATTTTTTTTAAAATAATTGCTTTAAATTTCTCTAAATCTTTATCCGAATATCTGCTTGTGTGTTCAATGGACATAATTATATGGATTTTTGGATATACAACTTGGTATTAATCGCATCAAAAGAAATGTCATCACCTTTCTCTAGTTGCGCTACTAAGCGTAGGTTTTCCGTTAATGTTTCTAATTTAATATATTCTAAGTTTTGTTTTACTGCATTTTCAATAGCTATATCTGATTGTAGATAAACCTCAATTCGATCGGTAAGTTCAAATCCAGAATCCTTTCTTAAATTTTGAATTCTATTGACCAATTCTCTCGCAATTCCTTCCTCTTTGAGAGCTTCAGAAATAGTAACATCTAAAGCAACTGTTACGGCTCCTTGATTAGCTACCAACCATCCTTCGATATCTTGAGAAGTAATCTCTACATCATCGCGTTCCAAATTAATACTTTTTCCATTAATTTCAATACCTAACTCTCCTTTTTCTTCAATTTGCTTGATGTCTTCAGGAGTCATGGTTTGGATAGCATTAGCAATGAGTTTCATATCCTTTCCAAATCGAGGACCCAGTGCTTTGAAGTTTGGCTTAATTTGTTTCACTAATATATCTGACGCATCTTCTAATAATTCAACTTCTTTCACATTGACTTCGTGTTTTACTAAGTCAACTACGGCTAGGATATCTTCTTTTTGGGTAATAGAATTCACCGGTATCATGATTTTTTGTAATGGCTGACGCACTTTAATCTTTTCTTTTGCTCGTAGGGACAAGACTAAAGACGAAATCGTTTGTGCTTGCTCCATTTTACGCTCTAAGTTTTTATCAATTAGAGTCTGGTCAACTGAAGGAAAGTTTGCTAAGTGAACACTTTCAAAGGGTTCTTTATGTGTAGCCGAATTCAGATCTAAATACAATCGATCCATAAAAAATGGGGCTATTGGCGCTCCAAGTTTAGCAATGGTAACCATACAAGTATATAAGGTTTGATATGCTGATATTTTATCGGTTTCATACTCTCCTTTCCAGAAACGTCTTCTACAAAGACGAACATACCAGTTACTTAAATATTCTTGTGTGAATTCAGATATCACACGGGCTGCTTTTGTAGGTTCATAGTCCGCATAAAAGGCATCTACTTTTTCGACTAATGTGTTTAATTCTGATAAAATCCAACGGTCAATTTCTGGACGGTCTTGACTGGAAATATCAGGCTCTGCATAAGTAAATTTGTCAATATTTGCATAGAGTGTAAAAAAGGAATAGGTGTTGTATAAGGTTCCGAAAAACTTTCGTTTGACTTCTTCAATTCCTTCCACATCAAATTTTAAGTTATCCCACGGGTTTGCATTGCTAATCATATACCAACGTGTTGCATCTGCGCCGTAAGTGGATAAGGTTTCGAAAGGGTCGGTTGCATTGCCCAAACGTTTGGACATTTTCTGTCCGTTTTTATCTAGAACCAGCCCATTGGAAACCACATTTTTGTACGCCACAGAGTCAAAAACCATAGTTGCAATTGCATGAAGTGTGTAAAACCATCCCCGCGTTTGATCGACGCCTTCCGCAATAAAATCTGCTGGAAATGCTTTGTTATTATCAATAAGCGGTTTGTTTTCAAATGGATAATGCCATTGCGCATAGGGCATACTTCCGGAATCGAACCATACATCAATTAAATCGCTTTCGCGCTGCATAGGCTTTCCAGATGGGGACACCAATATAATGGCATCTACAATATTTTTATGTAAATCGATTTTGGCATAATTTTCAAGCGAGTAGTCGCCGACTACAAAATCTTCAAAAATGTCATTTTCTAAAACACCTGCTTGAACTGCTTTTTGCATTTCTGCTTTGAGCTCTTCTACAGATCCAATACAAATTTCTTCTTTTCCATCTTCAGTTCGCCAAATTGGTAGTGGGATTCCCCAATAGCGTGAGCGTGATAAATTCCAATCGTTTGCATTTGCTAACCAGTTTCCAAAACGACCTTCGCCAGTGCTTTTTGGTTTCCAATTAATGGTTTGATTCAAGTCAAACATCTGCTCCTTAACGTCAGTAATTTTTATAAACCATGAGTCTAATGGATAGTATAAAATAGGCTTATCCGTTCGCCAACAGTTTGGATAACTGTGTTTATATTTTTCAACCTTAAACGCTTTGTTTTCTGTTTTAAGCTTGATCGCCAATTCTACATCCACAGACTTTTCCGGAGCTTCACCTTCTGAATAATATTCATTTTTTACAAAACGCCCTGAAAATTCCTCAACTTCGGGCCTGAAACGTCCTTGTAAATCTACAAGTGGCACTAAGTTGCCATCCGCATCTTTTACTAATAATGGTGGGATTTCTGGTGTGGCTTGTTTTGCAACAATTGCATCATCGGCTCCAAACGTTGGTGCGGTATGTACAATTCCTGTTCCATCTTCGGTAGTTACAAAATCCCCTGAAATGATTCTAAACGCATTTTCTGGGTTGTCGTTTGGTAAGGCATAGTCTAACAATTGCTCATAAGAGATCCCAACAAGATCTTTTCCTTTAAACGATTTTACTACATAAAATGGAATGGTTTTATCAGATGACTGATAACCTTCCAGGTCTTCAGCGTTTTCTACTTCTTTAAATTTTCCATTAAATTGTTTTTCAATCAAAGCCATTGCGACTACAACATTTGTAGCTTCAAAAGTGTATTGATTGTAGGTTTTTATGAGAACATATTCAATTTTTGGACCTACAGTTAGTGCTGTATTACTCGGTAAAGTCCAAGGTGTGGTCGTCCAAGCTAAAAACAAAATTGGACCTTCATTTTGCAAGAATTCGGGGAGTGATGTATCGTTTGCTTTAAATTGTGCTACAATGGTAGTGTCCGTAACATCTTGATACGTTCCTGGTTGATTCAGCTCGTGGGAACTTAAACCTGTTCCCGCTTTTGGGGAGTAAGGTTGAATCGTATAGCCTTTATAAATAAGGTTCTTGTTGTAAATTTGTTTGAGGAGCCACCATACACTTTCCATATATTTTGGGTCGTAGGTCACATAAGGATCATCCATATTGACCCAGTATCCCATTTTTTGAGTGAGGTCATTCCAGATGTCAGTGTAGCGCATCACTGCGGTTCTACAGGCAGCATTATAATCTTCAACAGAAATCGTTTTACCGATATCTTCTTTGGTAATTCCCAATTCTTTTTCAACACCCAATTCAATAGGGAGTCCGTGTGTATCCCAGCCAGCTTTTCGGTTTACTTTAAAGCCTTTCATGGTTTTATAACGTGGAAAAATATCTTTTATAGCTCGTGCCAATACATGATGAACACCAGGAAGTCCGTTTGCGGATGGTGGACCTTCAAAAAACACATAAGGCGGTTTACCTTCCCTAGAGGTAATACTTTTATTAAAAATATCATGATCCTCCCAAAACTTTAGCATCTCGTCTGCTACGTTTGGTAAGTTAAGTCCTTTATACTCAGGAAATGTCGTGCTCATTATCAATTGCTATTAAGGTCGCAAAATTAAGAAATTTAAATAAAAAGCCACCGAATAAAGCAGGTCATTTTGTGTTTCCCTAGGATTCTTAAATTTATAGGTTAAATTTGACCTTAGTAGGTCTTCTAAATCCTATTTTTTTAGTAATATTACACGAACGAATCCTACTATGTTGACTTCATTATTAAAAAGCATTTCTTATATTTTACATCCCTTACTTATGCCGTGGATGGCTGCGGTGTATTTTTTTTCAGTAACAGTTGTTCAATACCACCCAATTAAAGTCAGTATTTGGTTGTTTTCAATTATTTTTTGGAGTGTTTTAGTGCCCTTGATTTTGTATTTTATCTTAAAAAAAATAAAATTCGTCCAGACCATTGATCTGAAAACATCCAAAGAACGGATTTGGCCGTTATTTCTGAATAGTATTATTTTAGGATATTTAAGTTTTGGTCTTTTACCAAAATCTATATGTGTAGAGTTGCACTATTTGTTTTTAGGGGCTCTAATAACTGCATCTTTTGGGATGATTTTAGCAATTTTAAGATTTAAAACAAGTATTCACATGATGAGTACTGGAGGTGCTTTCTTTTTTATGGTTTTGGTTAATTTGCATTATGGTTTTTCCATAAGCGGCATTTTTGCACTTTTTATTATTATTATGGGTGCAATGGCGAGTTCGCGATTGCATTTAAATGCACATACCGTTAAAGAACTTGTCGTTGGCTTTGTTGTTGGCGTTCTTCCTCAGATTTTAGTATGCAATTACTGGTTATAACAAGTAGAAAATAAGACCAATTTTCAACGCAGTCATATCTATAGATTGTGCATTTGTAGAAGAAATGGAATCAAAAATTGGATTCAAACCGTAATAGACATAGCCGTTCCAAGTATTGTAACCAACACTCATGGTTAATCCGTACTGCCACGGATTCATCCCAGTTAAACCTCTGTGTGTTTCATTATCTAGCTCTCCTTTGTACACAGATTTTGAAGCCAATAGATACCCAACTTTTACTCCTGTATATACCCGCCAAAACTTATACGTTTGAGCATTAGACGTTCGCCAACGAAATTCTAATGGGACTTCTAAGAGCTGTTGGGAGAAATTGTTATTGGAATAATCTAAACCTTCTAAGATTGTGTAGGTAGGTGGAGACGTAGCGCTAATTCTAATGTTTTGATTAAATGTATTTATAGAATAGCCAAGTCCTAAACCAATAGCTACATTACGCTGTTTGTTGATCGGAAAATCTCTAATAATTCCCAAATGAAATCCTGTCGAAAAACTATTTTGAGATACTCCAGTCGGTAAATTTACGAGTGCATTATAAGTAACCCCAATATAAATTTGATCTTCTCTGTACAAGGAATCTAATTCAATGACAGTGTTAGATTGCGAATATAGAGCCAGAAAAAAGTTGCTGAAAAACAATAAAAATATACTAAATCTCATTTCAAATGTGGCCTTGATTGATGGTACTAAATTAAATAAAAAAGGCATTCTAATAGAATGCCTTTTAACTATTTTAAAAGCGTTTTATTTGATATTATTCAGTGCATCACCAACTCCAGTGGTGTAGTTAATTTTAAGTGCATTAACTTTTCTTAGTTCGTACTTAACATCACCTACAATTCCCATATTGGCATCTCTATCAACTTTTAGTGCAACGGTAAGAAACGGAATTAATTCCTCTCTTAAGGCGGCTCTTTCAGCGCCAATAAATGCTCCCACTTCTGAAAGCTCTGCAAATTGATCGTTCAATTGAATTCTTGATTCGGTTCCAAATTTTTCATAACCCGCACTTGGTTTGCCCATATAAATATAGCTTACCGGATTTTTCTTATCGAGTTTTTCTACTTGGTTTGCTACTGGGAGTGCATTCTGGATTTTGAGTGAGTTTTCACGCATCACAGTGGCTACCATAAAAAAGAACAGCAACATAAATACAATATCTGGAAGCGAAGCCGTTGAAATGGCTGGTGTACCTCCGTCAGATTTCTTTTTAAATTTTGACATTTTGTTTCTTTACTTTTTAAGTTAGACTACTGAACTTCGGAAAGTTTCTGAGGAAACTCTACTTTTATCTGATTAATCACTTCTTTCAACTTTGTTTTGTTTCCTACAAAGCGCGCGTCTTTATAATTCTTTTGCATTTCTACAAAATTCATATCTGTAAACCCTTGTGATGGACCTAATTCTAGTGCTCTTCTGTTTCGAAGTACATTATAGGCTGCTACCAATTCATTTTGAACCGATATATAGGTTGCATAGGATGTTTCTCTATCGTTTTTTAAGGATATAATTGCTTTGTCTGGATTATCTGATGAGGACGAATTTTTAGCGCCTTTACAATAGGTACAAGTTCCGTCTCCATTATTGTCTAAAAACTCGATAGCCGCAGCTCTCAAATCTTTGATTTCCATTAGTTCTTCTTCGACAAGCAATTGATCCTTCCCGTTAAGGAGTACTGTGAAAATATTTTTTTGTTTGATTACAACGTCTTCCTCATTTTCTTCAATAGGAGGAAGTTTACGATTGAGTCCAGAGTCTTTTTCTATGGTTGTTGTGACCAAGAAAAATATTAACAGTAAGAAGGCAATGTCGGCCATAGAGCCCGCATTCACTTCTGGTGCAGATCGCTTTGCCATATTATTTTACTGTTTTTTTAATTCCAAACCATAACATTATTCCACCAGCAATTAATGCTAATAGATAAAATAAGTACAAGCCAGCACCAATTAATTTTGAACCGCTTTCGGAGAGCATATCGCCATCTTTGAGAGGCGTTTCTACGCCATCAGCAAAACCAAAGTAGCATAGCAAGGCTAAAACTACAAAAGCTGCAACTCCAGTAAGGGTGTTTTTCAGGTTCGCTGAGTTTGAAGCTGTATTGAGTACTGAAAAAACTAATACAATAAGGACGGCTATTGCTAAAATAACATAAGCCACATACATAAACATGTTTACGATACCACTACTCTCGCCTGCTCTTATCTCGTCATTCCCAGTTGAGATGATGTCTCCCAGGAAGTAGATTGAAATTACACCAATGACAATAGCTACAATTTTCAATAATTTTTGTAAATCCATAATTATTTGATTTAGTATTGAGGTGTTATTATTTTTTATTTTTAACCAATATATCCATTAAAGATATAGAGGAGTCTTCCATGTTGTTTACAATGCTGTCAATTTTAGCGATGATATAATTGTAAAAGACTTGTAGTATAATTGCAACAACCAGTCCAAAAACTGTTGTTAGTAGTGCAACTTTAATACCCCCTGCAACAAGTGATGGTTGCATATCTCCTGCTTCTTCAATTTTATCAAAGGCTTGAATCATTCCGATTACAGTTCCCATAAACCCTAACATTGGTGCTAAAGCGATAAATAATGAGATCCAAGATACGTTTTTCTCTAATTGTCCCATTTGAACACCACCATAAGCAACGACTGCTTTTTCAGCGGAATCTAAATCTTCGTTAGCACGATCTAATCCTTGGTAAAAAATGGATGCGATAGGGCCTTTTGTGTTTCTACAAACTTCTTTAGCGGCATCTAGTCCTCCAGAAGCTAAGGCACCTTCTACTTCATCAATTAATTTTTTAGAATTGGTAGTTGAAAGGTTTAAGAAAATAATTCTTTCAATTGCAATTGCAAGTCCTAAAATAAGACACAATAAAACGATACCCATAAATCCAGGGCCTCCTTCAATAAATCGATTTTTAAGTTCTTGGTGAAATCCGATAGATTATTCTGCATCATCTGAGGCAGCCTCATCTTGAACTGGACTTACAATAGTAGTAGTAAGAGTGTTAATGTTCGTGTATGAAGTCGCACTTACAGACCCGAATGCCATTACAAATGCAATAGCTAGAATTGGAATTAATCTTTTCATTGTTCTATGTTGTTGATTTTATTAAAAATATTACTGTTTATACAAGATGTTAAAGATATAAAAAAAATGTAATTCCCAAAATAAAAATGACAAAACTCAACAAATTACAGTTGAAAGTTTTAATACTGATTTCAAAAGAAAAGTAATTGTTTGTCAATCAAAAAAAGCTTAAATCATTAATATAAAGGCAATTGCAGAGAGGAAGGGATTCGAACCCTCGATACGTTGCCGTATACACGCTTTCCAAGCGTGCGCCTTAAGCCACTCGGCCACCTCTCTTTTTTGCTTTTTTGAGCAGCCCAAATAAAGAAAAAATAGTTTAATTGGTAAAATTTTTGAAGCCTAATTTTAGGATATTTCTCCACGAAGACTTGTTTCAAAAACTGTTTTAAACATGTTTTTGGGAGTTTCGAGCCCCAACATGTACATTAATTTTGTAATTGCTGACTCTGTAGTCATATCCTTTCCGGAAATTACCCCTAGTTTTTGTAAGCTTTTTCCAGTTTGGTAGTCATTCATAGATACACTCCCTCCTGCGCATTGTGTAACATTAACTACAAAAATACCTTTATTTATAGCTTTCTCAATTGCATCTAAAAACCAACTTTCTGTGGTGGCATTACCACTCCCATAAGTTTCAATCACAATTGCTTTGAGACTTGGAATTTCTAAAACCGATTGTAAAATAACAGGGGTAATTCCTGGAAATAGTTTTAAAAGCACACTATTTGTATCCATTTTTTTATGAACAACCAATTGAGCTTGTGAATAATTCTTGTGCAATATTTCATGACTAACCTTTAAATGTACTCCAGAAGTTACAAGTGCAGGAAAATTTAAGGACGCAAACGCCTGAAAATGTTCTGCATTAATTTTTGTAGTGCGATTCCCTCTGTATAATTTATATTCAAAATACAACCCTACTTCTTTGATTACTGGGCTGTTGTTATTTTGTAAAGCGGCAATCTGTATAGAGGTTATAAGGTTTTCTTTCGCATCTGTTCGCAAATCGCCAATGGGTAGTTGTGATCCTGTAAGGATGACAGGTTTTGAAAGATTTTCGAGCATAAAACTCAGAGCTGAAGCGGTATAACTCATCGTATCGCTGCCGTGTAGCACAACAAATCCGTCATGGGTTTGATAGTTTTCTTCGATTATTGTAGCTATTCCAATCCAATGGGACGGATTGATATTGGACGAATCTATTGGAGTTTCAAAAGAAACGGTATGAATATCACAATCTAATAAATTTAGTTCTGGAATTTTTTCTAAAAGTGAAGCAAAATCAAAAGCCTGCAGGGTTGCTGTGATTGGATCTTTAATCATTCCAATAGTTCCTCCAGTATATATCAATAGTATTTGAGGTTTCATAAGGCTTATAGTTTGAAAACAGCTTTTGAATTCTGAGTGGTAATCTCTGCGATTTCGTCTTTTGAGACCCCATAAATATCCGATAATTTTTCTAAAACATTCAAAATATAGCTGCTTTCATTTCGCTTGCCTCTGTAAGGAACGGGTGACAAGTATGGGGCGTCTGTTTCTAAGACAATATGTTTCAAATCGATTTGATTCAAAAATTGATCAATTTTTCCGTTTTTAAATGTCACTACACCACCAATTCCAAGTTTCATGTTATGAGATATTGCTAGTTGTGCTTGTGATAAGGTGCCTGTAAAACAATGAAATATCCCAAACAAATCAGGACCTTTTTCTTCCTCTAAAATTTCAAAAACTTCATCAAAGGCTTCGCGACAGTGAATAACTATTGGTAATTTGTACTGTTTGGCCAATTTAATTTGAGCTCTAAACATATCTTGCTGTGGCCTTAACGTGCTTTGATCCCAAAAAAGATCAATCCCAATTTCGCCTATGGCAATAAATTTTCGAAGCTGTAATTGCTCTTTAACATGGGATAATTCTTCTAAATAATTATCTTTAACATGAGTTGGGTGAACGCCCATCATCAAAAACATATTATTTGGGTAGCTGTTTTCAAGCGCATACATGGCTTTTGTATAGCTAGAGTCAATCGCAGGAATAAAAAATCGAGTAACACCTGCGGCTAAAGCACGTTTAATAACTTCGGTTCGATCCGCATCAAATGCTTCGCTATACAAGTGTGTATGTGTATCTGTGATAATCATAATGCAAAAGTAAGATTTTGAATAGTATCTTTGTTAAAAAATAATTTACTTTGAAAACCCTCCCTATGTCTTTATCTGATTTTTTATTAAACAAGTCCTATTGTAAAATAAAAATGCACCCTATTGCATCCAATCATTTTAAAATTATTTCAAAAATTAACGGTGTAAAAGGAGTATTTCTTGTAGACACAGGTGCATCCACTACCTTTATAGACCTAAATCTTAAAGAAAAATTCAAGCTCACATCTATGCCTTCAAACATCAAAGCCAGTGGAGCAGGTCCTGATAAGATTGATACATTTCTCTCTAAAAACAACACACTTTCAATTGGGAAATGGGTAAAAACGCGCTTTCCAATCGCATTAATAGACTTAAGCTCTGTGAATAATGCTTTTGAATCTATAAACGCCTCTACAGTTGATGGAATCATTGGGGCAGATGTTCTAAAAAAAGGATTTGCGGTAATTGACTATGAAAAACGGTATCTGTATCTAAAACACAAATAACAGTTACCAAAAAAATCCCGCAGTTGCGGGATTTAAATTTCAAGTGATATAATGGGTAACGAATATGGAACAACCACTGCTTTTCCACGTTGGCGTCCTGGCTTCATTTTTGGTAACATGTTAATTACACGTGCTGCCTCTTTCTCTAATCTTGGGTGTGGTGCTCGGGATCGAA
>Ga0233399_1000231_pt1 | contig 23815 bp, 27 predicted proteins | sample 43DmetaG_FD_182698 | JGI IMG/M metagenome (GOLD analysis project Ga0233399, IMG submission 182698) | Seawater microbial communities from Monterey Bay, California, United States - 43D | ecosystem: Environmental > Aquatic > Marine > Coastal | place: USA: California | collected 2016-11-08 | reverse complement strand
TCTGCGTCAACAAAACTCCAGTTAATGCTACCATCTGCATTCCAGTTTTCTTTGTTAAAAGTTGCAGTGTTGATTGATTCTTGTAATGTTGCATAATTTGACATGTTGTAATCTTTCTGTTTGTTTAACTTATACCACTAATATACAGTAAGACGTCTTGGTTGTCAACAAAAAAGCGAAAGAAAGTTTCCTTCGCTTTCAATGGGTTATAATTTTTTTTACATTTATTTTACACGCCATCTTTTTCCTAGCCCCCAACTAGGATCTAGCTTTTGCTGACCTGCTGGTAATGCTATGCCTGGATAACGATAATGCGGATTGGCTTTTACAAACTCCCATATTCTATCTTCTTCAGCAAATCTAATTTTATTTTTTGCTGTAACAATACAAGTAGCAATATCACTCCATGTTTTTGTCTCGTTTAGACCGTTATAATTATACTCTACTTGACATTTTTTTATAATTGAATTATCTGCTGCAAATGCAGGTGTTGTTAAAAATAGTACTAATAAAAAGTATTTCATAATAACCTCATAAATTTTGATTACTTGGTGTAATATTATCACCATATTCTATTGTTTTGATGTTATGACAATTACTGCAAAGAGTCATTAAATTATCTGGATCATTATTTTCATGGTTACCATCAATATGATCTACAGTTAGTGCCGCTCGTAATAAACTATTAAACTTTTTAGGATCACTGTCCTTATACTTGCTTACTCGAGGTAACAATGCAGGATCCCATCCACAATCACTACATGTTGATTGACGTAGCTGACTGTATGCTTTAGAGGGAGTAGCCAATCCACCAAATGCGGCAAAATTACGCTGACATGGATCACAGTATTCTTTCTCGCCAGGGCCTTTCCACAATGTCAAATGACTATCACATCCAGGTGTTTTGCATTTGCCACGCATAGCGGCTTTCATTTCATTTGTGCTTTTACGTACACGATCTGTTGCTTCACGGATAGCCATTATGACAAGTCCTCCGCTGTAAAGGTATAACTATCTTCAAACACTGGTAGTTGTTGTGTAAATCCTGCTTGCTTAAGAGCGGCAGTGATCCAAACAGGACCAACAAACGTTTGGTTACAACGATATGTTTTTCCTGGAAGCATACGCCCGGCTTGCTTTTCAATCTCAACATGGTTTTGATATGCGTCTTGCACTTTACGATGCTTTACACTGCCAACTGCCCATGTGTTTTGTGTTAGCTTGGACATAATACTGGCTACTTCATTTAGATATGCATCTGTAACTACAATGCCGTCATTCATACACTGGCGTACAAAATGGCTCAAGTTATCTATCTCCAAGGCAACAAACGGCTTGTCTGAGTTTGTAACACTGTGGTAGTACATAACACGTTCAAATATTTCTACTGGAAAATTACGATTCATAACCTCTGTCATACGTGACCAGGCGCCTGCACGTTTGTCATCTCCAAACTTTTCGCTTGTAGCATAACAGCCGTACTTTTCAAAATACTCTTGCAATTTAACGCAACGCTGATTCCAAAACTCAGTAAGTCCATCATGACGGAAGCCTGCAACATATTGCTTGAACAAATCAATAGCTTCTAGTTTTTTGCTAGTACGCCCACTGTTAAACTCTACAAAGCGGCGGCGGATAGCGGCACGATCGTCTCCAGGATATTGATCTACTGGCACTGTTACTAGCTCAGGCATTACACCAAAACCATATACACCAATAATGTATAATGCTAGTCCAGTGTGTTGTCCGTCCCATGCAACATGGCGTGATACGTTACCATCTTTACGTTTAGTATCTAAGTATGTACGGATACGATTAACAAAGTCTGGATTAAATTCTGAAATAATATCAATTAAGTTCTCACGATCAGGCCATCTTTGCATAGTATCATTGATATCAATATTGGTAACAGGAACATATTGAATCTCGCCCATGCCAACAATATCTTTAATCATATCATCATATGTTTCATAACCCATAGCAGCAACCATACCTTGAGCTAGGCTACGGAAAAGCATTTCTAGATCGCTATCTTTAGCATAAAGCTCTTGCAATCGTTGATCAACTGTTACAAACAAATCCTCATCTGTATGATAGGTTGCATTAATTTGAGAGGCATAGCTATTTTCTGTTTTTGTAGCGAATGTAAATCCCGTTGGCTGTGTCATAAATGTACTCCTATTAAAGTAGTTATAACACCACTTTAAGGCAAGACATATTGGTTGTCAAGTAAAAAATGTACTAAAATTCAAATAAATTTGCAAATGTATTTTTAGCCGCACTAGACTCTAGATCCCAATCTAATACACTAAGCAAGTTTTCTATCTTTTTACTGATAATTGTTTCTTCCATATGCTCGTCATCAAACGGAAGTGCTTTAAACCATTCTGGCAAACGCTTCTCATCTGTTGGATAACCAATACTATTCATGTTCATTGGATTAGTTTTTAGTCTACAAACAATAGTTTTCATACCATCAGTAACTTCCATGCTGTGTGCATCACTATACATATTGCGTAATGTATTCCAATTAATGGCCGCTAGTGCATGTCCTACACCGCACTTGCCTGTCTTTTGGAATATTTTAGTATGGTTTGTGAGATTGTTTACACGCTTTGGAGTACCCATTTCCCATTTAGCCTTTTGCCTAAACTCTTTCCTAAATTCAATAATTGTATCAATTACCTCACGTTCAGATGTTTCTGTTAGTACCATCAATAGTATTTCTTTGAGGAACTCTTGCATAAAGGGAGGGGTATCACTACGCTTTAGATCCAAGCCCATTGCTTTAATATATCCAGCCTTGCCATCAGTATCTTCACGCTTACCTTCATTATCAAACACTAGCATTGCATAACGTTTTTTAGTAATAAAAATACCTGCACTACCAACCATTTCTCTACCAGCGGCAATAATTTGCCCTAGCTCTAAACTAGTATGAAATGCACTATTCATAAATCCAGGAAACGTTTTATTTACTTCCTCACACACTGCATCATAATATGCAATAATGTTATCGCGATCCCAATTAACTTCGCCCTTGTCTATCTGATCTTTAAGTATTGGATAAGCACTAAAGTATGTAGAGTCAGTATCACCATACACAATTGCCTCACCCTTGTGATCATATTTTCCAGCAATAATCTTATTAAGTTCTCCTGCCATATGTTTGGCAATACATCTACCTGTAAGTGTAGTTGACTGTCCTAATCTAGGATCGTTAAACCTACTACCAGGATTAAGTAACGCACCATACAAACTATTCAAGTTAATCTTCTTAACTAGCTGTCGCTTATCCCAATATGCAAACTTATCGCCACCTTCTTCACGTGCATCACGTGCTTTGGCTTGTAGTTCTTTACGTTCAGCATACCAACGCTCTAGCAATCCAGGAATAATACCTTTTTTCTCGTATGTAAAGATTGTACCATTAGCACTAATAATCCAAGGTTGTCCACTGTTAAAGATAATCTCATATATCTCTGCGCCAGTAGCTTCATAACTATTACCATCTTCAAAGTCAAGTTGCAACATAATCTCTTTGTCTTGTTGCATCACAAGATCATATTCTTCAGTAGCAAACTTTCCTTCCCAAAACTTTGGTACAGGACCATCTTTATACTTTTGGAAATACTCCTCAATACCTGGACCTGTAATGATATGTCTCACCTGTCCAATAATAGTTTCTGTACTCATATTACAAGCACGAATAATACTAGGATATAGTGAGTTCAAGTCAATACTACCGATCCACTTGTGCATTCCTTTCATAGGATTGGCAACATATGCACCTGCCGCTGGTACATTACGCTCATATCCTTTCTGAAAGTCTGCATCTCTTTCTTTGTCTGGAACAATTAGTCCTCTACTGTGTGCTTCATTAACAATAGCATTGTCTGTCTGTGCAACCGCACCCATTGTTGTTGCAAGTAATACTCCATTGGAGTGTGCCAAAACATTACTTAAATCAATAAACTGCAACTTTGTATCTAACTTAACAAGCAAGTCAACGTCTTGTCTAGAGTATGCAATAAACTTTTCAAAGTCATTGTTATACAGTTGATCTAATGTGCCTTCATATTCTACTTTTTTCTCACCAAGTTCATATTCGCCAATAGCATCCAAACTATAACTGTGCATTTCATGATATGTGTATTTGCGATACAGTTCCAAGTAATCCAAATGCACACGCCCAAATAATTCAAACGCTTGACTTTCTTTACCATACTTTATAAGTGTTTTACTTTTAGGAAATTTATCCCATAAACAAAACTTGCGAGTATGGCTTTTGCTTAGTACACGTGCAGTACGATTTACCATATATGGAATATCGAATGTTTCACTATTCCAACCACTTAGGATATCTGCATCCTCTACCAGTTGCAAAAACATCTGTAATAGTTCTTCTTCGCTATCACATAAAATAGTGTCTTCAAACTTGCCTACAATTTCCTGTGCATCTTGTTTTTGCATATTGTTGGGCTTAATAACTAAACATACTGTTGACCCAAGCCAGCTACAGTTTACACTTACTGCCGTAATTGGATTAAATGGATCTTCAGGACTAGCAAACCCTAGTTCTGGATTAAAATCAACCTCAATATCAAATAATGCTAGGTTTAGTTCTGGAGTACTGTTTGGATCATAGTTGTCGCTCAAGCATCTAAATACTGGATTAACGTCACTTTCAAACAAACGCTTGTGGCTATATATCTTTTTTTCTGTGTTAAACTTTTTACTTGTGTTGCATACTACACGTGTCAGTTTATCTCCAAAGATACTCTCATAGTTACCTTTTGGATCAGCATAATAAAACAAATACTTTGCTGGAAATTCTTTATACTCACGCTTACCATTTACACGCTCTACAGCATGGATGATATCTCGTTCTCTATCCCAATATGCATCAACGTAGCTCATTCTTGTCCTTCAATTACTGTTACCTCTACTTCGGGCATTTCTGTAGTGATCTCATTTAGATAGTCACTCATGTCTTCAATACGCTCTCTGTCATCTTGATCAAGTCGATCATCCTTTTTTGCTTGATTGTACATACTCTCTGTAATCTTCCATAGTGCATTAGCATTCTCAGTTTCTGGATGCACATATATGGCATTAAACTGTTTTACACGAACATGCTTACTAACATCTACATGATTACCCCAATAGGGATCAAATCCTTCTGCAAGCTGTGTATCAATTTTTGTTAAGTCAACAAGTGTAATACCTCTGTAAAGATAATCTCCTGCAACGTTTCCATAAACTGCACTATCCATAGGCTCTCTTACAAAGTCTACAGTTTTGTCATTTACAATAACACCAGCCATTAATACAACACATCTTTCAAAACCCATCTCTTTAAGTTTTGTAAGATGTTTAGGATACTGTCTCCATTTAGTTGTAACCATTATATTGTTTTGTTGTAAATTAGTCAAGTTAAAGTATGTAGTATTTGCAAGTCTGCCTTCCAAATCTTCAAACATTTCGTCTTCTGGATAATCCTCTACTTCCATGTCTTTTACATCAACTAACCAACAAATTTTGTCCTGTTCGTCATAATTGTGTACACGGTCATCATTAACAAGATCTTCCCAAAATCTCAACCTAATATTAAGTCTAGTGCCTTCTCCTTCTTCAAATCCATGAAAGCTATTCTTTGCTGCACGGAAACTTAATAGTGTATTTGGTACTGTGTTCAAAGGAGTGCCATCTGTAACTTTTTTGTGGCTCCCGTCACTAATATAAAAGCACCTATTGGGATCGTCCATATCAAGATACCATTGCAACGTTACATATTTTTTACTAAATTTCACATCAGTATGGAACCCATTACTAAATGATGGGCCGTCCATTGCTACTTCCCAAAAATGTCCATCTAAATTATCTAGCCCATAGGCTTCTGCAATCTTTTTTATATCAATCTGACATAAAATATGATCTTTACTAAACTCTTCGTTAGGTTCAAATAATTTTGATTTATAATCACCATATTCGTCATCAGGCTGGTCTGCACAAGATAATGCTAAATTTTTACATTCTTGTAAATCATTTTCTGTAAAGAAGTTTTTAATAAGTAAGTACCTATCATTATTTGTAGCCATTGAGCTATAAAGGTCATCTAAATTCAATTATCTGATCTCCACCCAGTAGCATCTAAAATAGATTCTACTTCATCAAATGCATCACGATGTTCATGAAAATTACGTTTATGTGCAATACTAATTGCTTTGTTTAGAACACTTGGTTTAATACCCAGTTCTTCTCCAATAGACTTGACTGTATCACGCAAGCCTTCTTTTAATGTTTCTAATTCATCCAGAACGTGCGAACCTTCTGTAATAATTTGTTTTAGTTTTTCAATATCTTTTGTTGAGTATGTTGACAATTGGTTAATCCTCCATGGTTTTTACTATAATACACTGCCAGGATTAATAAGTCAAGCTATAACCTGTTTGTTCTGAAATAGCTTCTATAAAAGTCTCATAATCCCAATATAATTTATCTTTATACACTTGCATTAATAATTCACAAAATTCAATTTTATCATTGTCTGGAACATTGTTGAAGTTTTTAATTAAAAAGTATGTCAGTAATGTTACAACGTAGTCGTCAGGCCTACTATAAATCACAATACCTTTTTCTAATTCATCTACATCGTTCCATAATTTATATTGGTTAGTCCAAAGTTTCATATTTGGTTGATCTGTTATTCCTAACATGTCGTAAACTACTTCAGGAGTGTTTAGCCATTGTGGTGTACTAATTACAAAGTCTGTATGTTCTGACCAAAATGCGTCATGTTCTATTATTTGATTGTATGTGTGTTCCCATGCGGCATCTAATCCTTTGTAATCGTTCATTATAGGATTGTATTCTCTTTTTAGCATTGGGCGTATAAAGTCTTCACACTCTAAGCCCAAAGTGGTTGTAATAACAACCATAGGTAAGTCAAGTCTATCTCTAATTTCAATTATGTCTTTAGTGTTCATTGCATGTGTAAACAAACAAATATGTTTACCAGTTTTTTGTGCTTGCCATACTTCGCATACTTCGACTAAGTCTTGTTCTTCTAATTCGTTTGTGTTACGAAAATCTGCATTGTATGCTTCTTTTACTGCATCACTTACGTTCCACCAATCATTTATAATATGAGCAACACCAAATTCTGCGCTGTGTTCCTCTAACCATAAATTATTATGTACCAGATTGTAAAAATCTGGACTACTATTGATAACATAAGTTCCTGCACTGGCCATTATCGCAGCTCTAGTGCATAACAAATATACCTTATCTTCCATTTATTCCTCTATTTTTTTGATACGTTCTTCTAACTCAGCAATTTTTTTACTAAGTTGTGGATTAAGTTTTTTCCATGCGTCTGGGTCTTGCTTGAACCACGTCCAGCCCCATCTGTAAACAAAAAAGTCTAGTAAAGCTGCCCATTTGCCATATGCCCATAATGCTATACGTGTATCAGTAGCCCATGTTACAAAAAGAGCACCAAAAATACTACCTACTATGGCAGTATATATCCACAGGCGATCAGTTGCCATGCGCTCTATCATATCCCAAATCATTTAAGTTTAAATCCAATTCTACCTTTTTGTCCAGTTGCAAAGTAATTTTTATTTACAAGTTGTGCAGATCCTTTAAACACTGCTGGAAACTTAGTAAAGTAGGTTAAACTAACATCCTCGCCTGTTTGCTTTCCTTTAGTTACTAGCTGTACATATTGGTTATTGTTTAGAACAGCCAACATGGCGTTTTTAAAGTCTTCGCTTGCATTTACTACTGGTATGACTGCATTCATGACTGCGGTCAATGCATGGTAAAATACTCTATAATCTGGACGCTCTAGTGTTCCTGATGCAACACCCTGTGCCTTTGTCATATTCATTAATCGTTCTGTACCTAAGTCTTGTAAATTTTTACTAGCCTTGTCCATGTTTGTAAGTGCTTGTACGTCTGCTTGATCTATTAATTTAAGATCAAATGCTACTTGTAGTGGGCCACTTACTGCACTTTTAGTAGCTAATGTTTCAATAATTTTACTACCTGCAGGAAATCTTTGTTTAATTTCAGCATTCATATTTTTATAAACACCACTAAGCGAACTTGCTGCTCCGCCTGATGTACTAATTTTACTACTAATTTGTATATCTCTGCCATCTGGTAATTGTATTACACTATCAATTAACTCCATTGCAGTATCTTGTGGAAAGCTGACTTTTGCACCGCTAAAATTTGAGATGCCAAAAGTTTGCATCATACTTGCTGTATCACCTGTAACTGTATTGGGTTTGTTCATAAGAGCAATTGGTCCTAAATATTCACCACTATACTTTTGTAATACATTAAAATATTGACCTGCATTGGGAATAGCTTGACTACTACCTGACATAGCGTGTTCGATTGCTGTCTTCATTACTTCTCCCAAACCTTCCAAATGGCTTGTATTGCTAATAATTTCTTGACTTAGTTGTCCAGCATCTCTATAGTTTTCGTCTTTAATAAGATCACTTGGCTTTACTGGTACACTTTCTTCTTTAGCACCTTTTCCAAACTTGTATCCTTTGATTGTTTTCCATAAACCATGTACACCAGTTGCAGGTATAGCTTTTAGATATCTTACATGATGTTCTGTATTGTTTTTGCTATTGGTAACAGTAGCAATTGCAGCAGCTTTAGTACCACTATTGGTGTTATTGTCGTCAACTCTTAAATCTTTACCAATATATTGGCTAACTGCGTCTAACATTTCTTCAGTAGACTCATAACCATCGCCTTCGCTAGGCAGAACTGTAATACTTTGTATTGTTAAAATATCGTTAGGATCTATATCACTAACATAAGTTTCCCCAGGTGCTCTTGCGGTAACACCTCTACTCTCATATATGAATTGTTCTGCTCTCATGGTATACAGTACCCCTATCTAACTTATATTGTATTTATTTAAAAAAACTTAATATATTGATCTGGAGGAGTCTCCAAGTCATAATCTTTTTCAGTTTCGCTGCGTGAAACACATTTAACTATCTCGCCAGTAATAGGATGAATCATTGATTCATTTTCTAATCCATATCCTAATCCCATCATAAGTACAATATTACCTAAACTGTCAATATTTAATTGCTGTTTAATATAATTTTTTTGATCATCTGTTAAATCATCGTCTGTACACTTACAAAATCCTGTTTGCAATCCACGAGCTGCTGCCGCATGTGCAATAAAATCACTATGAATTCCAATGTGAATATAATTAATAGGTGTTCGATGATGATGCTTTGTTATGAATACAATAAGATAGTTTGCTAGAGTTTGGCCATTGGTTGTTGTTTGGTTTCTCTCCCAAAAAGTAGAGTAATTCCACAAAGCATCTCGTAGTTTTGGGTCATCATAGCTAATTGCCATTATTTCCATGTGTGGTTCATTTTGTTTCTTAGCTGCGAAAGTATGTGCCTCATACAGAATTTCCTGAACAGTTTCCAAAGGCAGTTCTTTGCTTAAATCCCAACAATCATATTGTCTACGTCTTTTAATAATTTCATCCCAGGATTCAAGCATAATTATATATTACATTAGTTCAAAGTGTGGACCGTCAATAAATGGTCTACGACCTTGGCCTCTGCGTAGGTCAATGTATTCATTCATTGCATCCTGCATTGAACTATCCCATTCACGTAGGTCTGGAATATGCCATGCAGCACCCCATCTAATTTGAACATCATGCTCGTCTGCAGCAATTTTCATTGCATCAGCAATATCATCATACAAGTCTAACTCCCACGATGCTCTACTGCCAATATAGGCCATTAAGTCAACCGCATTGCCTTCAATATGTTTTGATTTCATAGTCTTGGATGCGCCTTTAGCAACAAGTTCACGTTGTTCTTCAATAGTTCGTAAACCGCATATTACGCCAAAATCTATCTTTGATAATCCGATAGCTGTAGTTACAACTTTTACCATTTTATCATTCACTCCGTCTAATCTAGCAAGTGATCTTTTGGACAATTTAAATGCCATTTTATTTTCCTTTTTTGTTTTTGCCACTACAATCTTTGCACTGACACATGTGACATATTTTAACCATACGAAGCTCACCGCCGTCACACGCATAGTCCCTTACCTCTTCCCATCTACTGCCTCCGCAATGACTGGGATGGCCGCATATATTGCATGAACCTCTATTATGTTCTGCCATTTTGCGGGTAAAGTCGGCCAATTAGTTATCCTTTATTCTGTCGCTTAATTTTTTATCTAGATTATCAATTGATTGGTATATTGTATCATCTTCAAGCTCAAGCTCATCAATCCAAGCTTCGTGTGTTGCAAATGTAGCTTGTAATTCACTAATTAAATCATCAAATCTACGGTCAATATATCCACCCAATCTATTATCTTCACTGATACGCATGTTATCAATCTCTAATATACCTTCAAGTGTTTTTTTATTCAATTCATCTAACTCTTTGCGTAGCTGTTTAACATCATTAATTAATGTAACTTCTTTCTCAACGGCAGTTCTTGCTGTAAGTTCTGCCATCTCTGATTCAAGTTGTGTAATTGTTTGTGCTTGTTGTGCTGTCCACCATACAAACGCACTAACCTGTAGTACGATTGCAATCACTACACCTATGCTAAATTTGTTATTCATTTTATTTTCCTTTAGTATTGCTTACGTTTTTGGCTTTACCCTTGCGATTTTTGTTTGGGTCTTGCCTACGTTTTTTACTTACTGCGGCGCCAATTGCTTTTTTGCCACCTTTGGCTCTTAGACTTGCTGCACGTGACTTTGATAAACATTTAGGTTTACCTTCACCCTTGCTACTATCTCCGCATTTTCCAATACGTTCGCCTTTGGTGTTGTAACGGTCCCAACCGCCACCACCTGCGCCACCTTTTTTACCTTTGCCGAACCAAGAACGTAAATCTTCATCTACTTCAATTGACTCATCCTTACGACAGTCAGGAACACGTTTACCAAACATAGTTTTCATACCATGTTTTTTGTAGCCTTTCCAACACTTCTCTGTTAAAATTTCCTGTATTAACATTTTACTTCTTCTTTGAATTGCCCCAATTAGCGGCGCCAACTTTACGACACTTAACTAATGCACCTGATGCATACGCTGATGGCCATACTTTGTAGCGTGATTTAACTTTACGATAGCAAGCATCTTTCTCGCCAGCCGCTTCATCGAACTGTGCTTCTGTCATTATTTGTGCTTCGTTTGTTGGTTCCATACTGCCTATTTTTTCAATAGCCTTTTTCATTCTCTTAATATTTGAATCAGGTCCGTGAATTTCATCATCATCAATTGCTTGTTCGTTTCTGATCATCAGTTGCAGTTCTTGTAATAGTTCTTGTTTATTATGAATACCATATTGTTCTACTACACTAAATGCACGATCTTTAAAGCGATCGCTACCTAACATCTCTGCTGTTCTGCACATAGCTGTTACTTGATCATCAATTGCTTTACGTTCAGGACCAAATGATTTTTCTATACTACGTAGTGCTTTATCCATTGCTGGATTATCTGAGCTTTCATCAAATTTACCACCCCAGTTAATTTTTTGTGCAATACTTGTGCCGCCACTACCAGCCCTTACAGTATGTTGGTTTGGTTGTGGATTTTTAGCAGGGCGATTGTTTCTGTTTGTAAGAGATTTTAATCCACGCTTAAATGTATTGCCTACACTCTTTACAACGTCTGATAATCCTTCGTCTATCTCTTGTGTATTTTCAACAAATACAGATACCATGTCGTCGCCGTTACGTAGTCCGCCTTTTTTAACTTTTACGTTTTCTTTACCGTATTGTTTAATTGCTTCTTCTGGAGACATACTAGTTTGTTTCCAACGCTTTTCTGCTTCGTTTACAGATTCTTCCCACGGTGCTTTCTTTAGTGTAACTTTTTTACGCTTCTCTCCACGCTCAGGTTCGTCTGATTTTTGCAAAGCACGTTTCATTGCTTTTTCTTTGTCTTCATCAGATACCTCACCTTCGCCCATAACTTTTTTTCCTAGATCAGTTAGTGTGCCATCTTTGTTGTACATTTTAGCAACTAGTTTTTTCTCTTCTGGACTCAGTGTCTCACTTACTGATTCATCAAAGTCTGCACGGTTTAAAAAGTCTTGAATTACATCAGCATCTAATTTTGATAGTAGTTCAGCCATTACTTTTTCATAACCATGCTTTTCGATCATGTCATATACTGGCTGTGTATAATAACCGCCTGCCTCGCCCACTACTGATCTTACTGCCTTGTTAATATCATGGCGCATCTGTAAGTTTGCTGGTCTAGCTTTTGGACGTGGACTTGTCTTAGGAGCCAGATTTTTTGGACGTGGTTTAGGAGTTGGTGGATTTCGTGGTGGTGGTGGATTTCTGCCTAACCCTCTATTTTCAGGATGTGACATTTGATCTCTATGTCCTGCCCTAGGGTTGAATTCAAATTCATCAATCTTATACATATTTTCATCATCTAGTGCTTTAAAATCGCTATAAGATAGATACATGTCAGTATCAGGATCAATATAATCGCCAGCTTTTGGATCGTAGTAAATAACTTTACCACTACGAGTCATAATAGGTCCTTCTAACCCACTACGCTCTTGATATTTTTCTCTATCAATATCTGGTAATCTACTCCAGCCTTCTTTAATATTATGTAATCTCATAGCGGTTTCCTTACTTCATTTTTGACTTAGCTTTTGCTAATGCATTCTTAACTACATCGCCTGCTACTGCTTTGAACTCTGCGTTCTGTCCTGCCGCATCAAATTCTGTACCTTCTTCAATTTTATTCTCATTCTTAGCCGCATGTACTGCCTTACGCTGTGCATCTGACTTGTATTTGCCTTCGTTAACATCATCTGATAGTTTATCTCTGCCCCACTTAAACTTTCCATCTGTTGGGTTTGGCTTCATTTTTCTAATTATATCTGCATTTTTACCAAGGCCATCATTTTTACGTGCGTTTGCTTTTGCTTGATAAAATGGATTGTCTTTGTGTGTATAGCTAGAGTCGCCTGATACTTTACGTACTGCTGATTGTGGCATTGTGGCATTGCTTTTGCCTACTTTAATAGCATTGGCTGTTTTTGATACTGCATCGTAACGAGCTTGATAATTTTCTTCAAGCTCTGCACTTGCCATTTCTTTACAATCTGAACATCTGCCATGTCCTTGATAAACATCCATAATAGGTGCGCCACAGCAATTACTTACCATGCCTTCTTCATTTTCGTCGCCTGGAGAATATGCTTCATTGGTAGCTGATGATTCGAGATGTGCTTTGCCGTCTCTTTGCATTCCTTGCTCACTAAAGCTAACCTCATGACCAATCATGCGGCTTACTGCCTTTTCAAATCCACTGTCAGTATATATTGTCCAAGGACCGTCATGCTCTATTGTTATATTAATATCGCCGTCTTCGTCTTTATCAAATGCATAGTCAGTAACTGTTACTGCATCTGGATTATCACCATTATCCCATATGCTGTCACCTGCTAGTTCAACTGTTATTGGAAACGTTGGCTTGCTTGGATCCTCATACATGGCTTCTTGTGGCATTTCCATATCTGGCTCAACCTGCGATTTCATAGCATTGTACTCAGTGTAACGACGAACTGCGTCCATTGCATGTGCGGCTTGAGCAATCTTACTTTGTACCCAAGGTTCTAAGTCATCTCTATCATCAATCATACTGTGAAGTCTAATTGCATCTTTAGCCATAAAATATAGCTGACTACGTGCCATGAAGCCGTCTTCATCGTCCTCGTCTAATACACCTTCTGAAAGCTGTTGATTTTCATTTAGTGCATCAAAATGTGCCTTTGTAAGCCCACTAGTTAGTGTTTTAAACGTTGCTACTGCTTCGTTAAGAGCAGTTACATCACCGCCCAAATCCATAATTGCTTTATCTAATTTGCCGCCTGGCATGAACGCTTTTTGTAACTTAGCAACTTCTGCTAGTGCTTTGTTAAACGTTCTATCTATTTTTTGTTCACTCATTTGTCGTTACCTTTTTTCAATGCCACGACTGTTCTTACCGCCACGGCTTCTTAATTGTTCTAATTCTTTATATGTCTCTAATACACTAGTTAGTTTAGCACCAAATACACCCTTGAGGATATATTCAACATTATCCCAATCTCCACGTTCGCCTCTTACTGCTAATTCTTTTAAATCACGTACTAGGTTAGCTTCAATTGATTTAAGTTTTAATACACCGTAGCCTTGAATTGCTACTTCTGGATTCATTGGATCGTCATTATCCATCTTATGGATATTTTCTTTTAGTTGCTGTAATCTCATTTTGTTTTGACTTCCTGGTTGTAACCTACCTTTGGCTTTTTTATTTTACCATCTCCCAGATAACCTTTTGGGTCAACTGCACGGCGGATCATCTTCTTTTTGCCAAACAAAGGGAAATTTACACTAGCAAAACTGCCAGAACCCATGCCTCCTGCACTGATACTCTCGTCTATTATGTCATTAATCTTCATAGTACTATTTATTATTTTCTGTCTAAATTTTTTAAGATTTGCTTACTTGCGTTTCTTTCTGCTTTTTTACTACTTTTTACCGCTTTTGACTTCTTTGCAAGTACTTCTCTTTTAAGTTTAGGCTCTAATTGGCTTATATGTTTAACATCTGGTGCGCCAGCCCAGTATAATGCATCATCTTTTGAAACACTATTCATAGGTCCATTAACGTCTTTAATTTCTTCCATATTAAATTTCTTTTTTGCCATAATAATCACCTTATAAACTTTACCCTTATTCCTGCTTTTTGAGCTACTCTTAAGCTCGGTTTATTGTCAGGATGTATAACACACCAAAGCTGTGAATTTCCAAACATGCTTATACACATTTTTACTGCATGAGTAGCAATCCCTAAATTATGAAATTGCTTACTTACAAAATATGCAGTCTCAAGGTCTTTTTTAACCTCAACAGCACCAACAAGTATATTTCCATTTAACCATATGCCCCAAGTATTATAATCCTTTATAAACGACTGTGCTACTTCTTTGGTAAACGGCCAAGAAAGATATGCACTATTTGCAATGTCCTCATTCACTATAGCGGCTAATTGGAAAATGTCAACATCTCTTAGCCTTTTTAATTGTATTATCATTTTATATCTTTCAGATACTTTACATATTCATAAGCATCCATATTACGTACTTCTCTAAAATAATTATTAGTTGTATGTAATTTTTGTATAAGTGACTCTCTATCCTGATTTGCAGTATTAATTGTACTTCTTATTAGATCAGTAAAATTTATATCAGTACTACTCAATAAATCTTGATCTTCGTTGTTTTGTAAGTAAACTTTGATTTCATTATCAAACTCTTCAATTGACTGTTCTAATACGTGCGTGGGCGCCAATCCTGGAGTCATATGTTCAGGTTCTCTTACAATATTATAATCCAAAGAACCAGTAATTCCTAATTCATATACTGCATATCTAAAAATTTTTGATATTTGGTTTATATTATATACGCTGACTGCTACACTACACCCTGTTTTTACATTGTTATAGTCTTCATCCCTAATAGCGTCCATTACTCTTTTATGCTTCTTTGTTACGGAATTCCAATTACCAGGGTATCGTACAAAGTTATATATGTCGTCTATTCCATCTATACTCCATTGTAGTTTAAACATTTTAAATTCATTCATAAGATGTAACATAGGTCTTGCATCTACAGTGCCGTTTGTTACTGTAGTAAATCTAATATTTTTAGCATATCCCTTATCTACTAAAAATTGTATTAAGTCTTTGTAACCAGGAAGTAACATAGGTTCTCCTCCTGTTGATTTAATTGCAACAATGGTATGTGCAATTTCTTTCATTCTTTCAAATTCGTCCTGACTAAAGTCTACTTGTATTTGACTGTCATTACCTATGCCCATATCAAGTTCATGTGGAGGCACATACTTTTGTCTCTCTTTTCCTACTAATGAACTGCTAGTAGGATCACACATTACACAAGCAAGGTTACATTTATTGCCCATTTTTAAATCTAATGACTTTACAAGAGGCTGTCCAGTATCACGAATATATTCAAATGATTTCCTATCCTCTTTAAGTAAACGATTGTTATACTCAATACGGGGAGACGATCCAGTTGTCTCCTCTCGCTCATAACAATTGCGACAAAGGTCTACTTTATTACCTTTAAGTAATTGGTTTCTTAAATTTTTAAATTTATGATGATTAAAAAAAGCCTCTTTATACGTGCTAATTTCTTCTGTACTGATAAGATTCTTATGTGACTGGCAGCAAATTTTCATACTACCTTTTGCAGTGTTACATATCTCTGTAAATGGCTTTATGCAAAATGTTGGTCCATACTTATCATTGATATTTCCTTGCATGGTTCCCCATTTCTAAAATTTACTCATATCCCAACTTGTTTCTATTCTTCCACGTTGTGGATTTTTAAAATACTGTTTCCAATATTCATTTCGTTCGTTAGTGCTTAATCTTTTCTCTTCGTGAAGTTTTATTTGTTTAACATAATGTTTAAATTGTTCTTCAGTAAGTTTCATGATAAAGTTTTTCCAAATCCCTCACACTAATAGGTAAATTGAATACCCTTGATATTGAAAACGCATAATCGCCTACATCGTGCTTACTGCCTTTTGAATCAGCTAGTCTTTTCATTGCTTGCAATGCTGCGTCAATAAGTTTATCTTTGTTATCTTCTGTTGTAAATTTAGATGCAACAGATGAACCTATTTGTCGTGCTTTTTTATATAAATTATTTAATTTCTTTAAACCTTTTCCTGTTTGTCGTGCGGTAATGTAAGCGCCTTTTAGAACGTCAACTGACGTCTTTGCAATAATTGCCATGACTATTAAGTCAACAAGCGGCGGCATTGTGCCGGGATCTTCATTAAAGTTTTGATTTTCTTTAATGCCTGCCGTTTGCACCAGCTCTTTGAATCCTTTAATCGTATGTATATAACGCATGATGGTTTTCTTCATGTCGTCAGTTGCATTTTCAATATAGTCCAGGACTCGTTTTGCTGTTGATGGTCTTACCTCTAGGGTTACACCATTTGGAAACTTGACAGGGAACGGTTTATTGTCTCGTCGAGACGCAAGGTTATTAATAACCTTGATAATATGGCTTTGCTTTACAGCTTCTTCTAAACTTTCAGCAAGGCCAAGATTATATAATGTGTTAGGGTCACTGTTTAGACGGGCTTTTTTGTGTAGTTCCTTTGGCATTCCATGGCCAAAGAACTTTGCAGCTTGGCGTTCTGTCTCACCTGGCTGTACATCGATAGTGGTGTTTACACCCTTAACGATCTTTCCGTCTTCTCCTAAAATTTCAAAAACTTTCATTTTTAATTCCTAACAGTATTATTTATGACAATTCATCAGGTATTCCTATATCTTGTACCTGATGATTGCGTATCATACCTTGTTTTATTCTTTGTACTACTTCAGCAGTGTAATTTTTTTCTATAGCTGATAGTAGTGTTTCAAAACTATTTAGGTTAGCTGCACTATCAAGATTAAGCTCTTTGGCAATCTGGTCTGCTTGTTTCCAAGGACCCTCTATAGTTTCGTCTTGATTTTTCTTTGTGTAACCTGTTCCTTTTTTATTCATTACAGGTGTACGTTTTACTTTAAGTAACCCTTCTTTTGGGCTCCATTTATAACGAATTCTCTCTTTTGGTCTTCCGTCTTCTAATTTCTGTTCACTATCTTGTCTGTTATAATTTGCTGCAATTTCCGCCATCATAATATTACGGAACACACCTTTATATTTAGATTCATCCTCGCTTGGGCTGTGATAATATGTTTTTAACCATCCTGGATCACCTGGCATAAAGTCAAGCTGCACATAACCAGTACGTGGACGATTATCATTTTCAGGCTTTTTACTTTCATCGTAATTTACAATTTTTAATTTAGTAATAATTGTATCAATTGGTACATTAATGTCAAGTATTAATGGGCTCTTTTTTAGCTTTTCAATAAAGGCAGGTATTTGCTCTGGTGGGATATTAATTGCTACATCTATATCTCCACTAAATTCTTTTTTACCTACACTGCCAAGTGTGAAATTACTTAAATTTAATTTAAGATGTTTTTCCAGTTCTGCTAGGGTAGGATTAATTTCATCTTTATGAATTAAACCAACTCCCTCCATACTGCCGCTTTCAAAGAGGTAAGCACCTAAGTTAGTGTTTTCAAACATTCCATATTTACGCTGCCAACGCTGGAGTGGATCATTATAAGGAAGATCGTCGTCTCCTGTATAGTCTATTTTACGGCGCTTTTTGGTTTTATTTTTGCTTGTTTTAGTTGGTGGTGTTGGTGTAGGCGCTGTTACTTTGCCAATATCTGGAGAACCACCAGTATCAGGATTGCTTAGTGTACCGGGTAATTTTGGTTCTGTAAAGGTATCCGGTTTAGATGGCAAACTAGGTCTAGCTGGTACCATTGGATCGATTACTGGAGCATTATCTGGTGCCGGCACTTCTGGGTTTTTAGGATCAAAATCTGGCTGTGTTGGCTGTTTTGGTGCATTTGGCACCTCTGGTCGCTTGCCAGGTGCGGGATCAGTTGATGGTTCACTTGGTAATGGATCACCCCTGTCAGGCTGAGTTATTCTTTTAGGAATAGTAGGATCGATCTCAGGATCAGTTGATGGACCTGGTACTTCTGGGTTTTTAGGATCAAAATCTGGCTGTGTTGGCTGTTTTGGTGCATTTGGAACCTTTGGACGTTTTCCAGGTGCAGGATCAGTTGATGGTTCACTTGGTAATGGATCACCCCTGTCAGGCTGAGTTACTCTTTTAGGAGCAGTAGGATCGATCTCAGGGTCAGTTGATGGGCTTGGGGCTACAGGATCCGTTATATCTATATTTGGATCTGGCAGTTCCTCTGGCGATGTAGTATCAACTTTAGGACCTTTTGGTGTTGGCTCTACAGGTGACTCTGGTTCTACGAATTTATCACCTTTGGGTGGTACTGCTGGAAAACTTGGTACAGTTTTATCTACTTCCTTGTCATCACTAGGTTTTACTTCTGGATTTTTAGGATCGAAGTCAGGATTTTCTAGATCTTTTGGTGGTTGTGTATCTATTTGAGGACCAGGTTCATAAGGTACTACTTCACTTGGCCACCAGTCAGGCTGTGTTTCCAATTCTGGCATACCAGGTTGCCCAGGCATCATATGTGGTAACGCACCATCAATAGCACTACCAGGTTTAGGATTGCTTGGTATATTAGGTAATTTTGGTTGCTTTGGAGAATCTGTTTTTACATTAGGTTTTGGGTTTGTTAATCTATCTAATAGGTCCTGATGTCTTTTATCAATTATGTCTTTTTGTTTTTTAAGCATGTTTGCTGCATCTTTAGCATTTTGAAAATTAGGATTATTGTTAGGATCCCAAGATGCATCTCTCTTTTTTTCTTTATCACTTAGTTTTTCCCATTCAGAACGATATAAATCCACAAATGCCTGTGGGTCATTATATAGAAACCAGTTCTCAATTTCTTGCATTCTTCTGAGTATTTCCAAATCTTGCGGTGTTTCACCAGCAGGAGATGGTGTAAATATCAGTCCAAGTGGCCCAAGTATTCTGCCTGCTATACCTTTTATCCATTTAGGAAGTTTACTAGTTTTTGGAGCTCTGTTATCATTAGATGATTTCAAGGATCCTGGTGTGTCTAGCATATATTGTGTAATAGCGTTTGCTACACGTGGATTGCTAAATCCAGGACGTAACTTAACCACATTATTAATACTAGTTTGTGCTACTTTTGGAGACACCCCATACTTACTTTGAAATTGTGCAGGGTCTAGACCAGTACCTAAAACTCCACCGCCGCTTAGTTTAGGTAGAGCCGACTCTACTGCAAATTCTTTATTAGATGTTCCGAAGTTTTTCTTTCTCATCACAGTCTTGGCTACCAGTTCAAGCATACCGCTGCTCTTATCCCAATTTAGAGCAAATGGGATATTAATATTACTAGCTAAGTCCTTCATTACGGCTTCAGCATCTGGGCCAAGCTGTGCAATTGGTTTGCCATATCTGACAAACTCTTTTTTAAATAATTGTGCTAATTCACTAAGAGTAATTTGTTTTATATTACGTTCGTCATTTACACGATCTAAAAAGTGACGAGTAAATTCCACATCGATTCCTACACCTGCGAATAACTTATCCAATGCACGTTCCAAAGCATCTAATTGTACTTTAGTTACTTCTTTATCAACTTCGTTTATGCGCATCTTTTATATCCTTCATGTATCTTGTCTTTAAAATATTCAGTCTCGTCACCGTCTATAATTATATGTAATCTGGGCTCAAAACTATTATTCCAAACAGCATGTTTATATCCTGTATTTATCTTAAATACACTTCCTGGCGTAAAAGGAAGTTCTCCCCAATTTTCCATAACTAATTTGCAGCCATCAGGATTATTTATTGCAACATTAGTAGCCGCCATGCCAATAGTTTTTTCTCTGTCTGTATGTGGAAATATCCATCCTCCCGGCAGGACTGCCATAAAACGTACTCGTGCATAGGCTCTATGTTTACAAGTGTTCTTTAGCCAATCTACTGTAGCTGGACAAAATTGTGAAATATCTGTCCATTTGCTATGTGTGTCTTCCATTTCCTCAGGCAATCCATAATCCTGTGGTGTTCCTGTCATAACACTACTTAATCCGTAAATAGTAAGGCTTAACCAACCTGATCCATCTCCAGATCTGTGTCCTGTAAAACAATTATTATTTAATAAATTATATGCTTCTTTGTAAATATCTTGCCAGGGCATATCTATTGGCACTGGTATCCAAGGTGCAGATGTTTTTTTCGTAAATGTCCACGAATCCTCCATAGACCTCACTTCTTCGGTGTCTAAATCATTTATTGGTCTTATTATGTTTTCATTATCCCTAATGAAATCCAAAGTTTGTTGGTTTATCATTTCAGGATATACGATTTTAGATCCATTTTGCCACATTATAATATTCCGTATTTGCTTATATTTTTGTATTTTATGGAAGTACCAAAAGGATCTTTTCCTTTGATATAAACATTCTTGTTTCTCTCAATAAGTTTATCCAAATATGTTAGATAGCTAATATATACTTGATTAACGCCATTTTCTATATAATTTAATTCATATGTGTATATATTTGTTATATGCACAAGTACATTACTATCTTTAGTATGTTTAATTATATCACTGTATTCATTTATCAAATCAATATTTAAAAATACATGCTCTAGACTTTTAAATTTTTCCCAATCTAAATCAGGCATATTATCAAAGTAGTCATAGTCCAAGAATGTAATCATCCCATCCTGGATTTTATGTATATTGTCTTTAACAAATTTTTTATAATCACTTCCATTCCAATTATCAATTACATATTGTATCCAATTTATAGAAGTAGTACTAAAGTCCACCCATATAATTTTTTTCAGTGTATCTATACTATAAGAAGCCATTATATATTGGTTAATACCTGATGCTGGACAGATTAGTGTTTCTATATCCATGCCAGGTGGAAGTGGTGGGAGCAGACCGTCTGTGTCTGATAGATATATATTTGAAGCTTTTTGTCTTTCTATAAATTCTTTTGTATCAAAAATTCCTATATGGCATCTGATATCATGTGGAATAGGTAGTTCAATCATGTCGCTATTCATAGCATTATAATAAATTTGATCTAGTAGATTATCAAATGTTTCCTTTGCATCATCATTATCTAATACTTGAAAATCTTCTATACGTTCTAAGTTTATTATAGATATAGGATAATTAAATCCTCCTAATATATGCCAGTTATGTTGTGTGGTAAAATTGTCTATAATTTCTTTAAATTTTAGATCTAATATTGCACCATGAGAAAATAATACTGCCGTCTTAAATCCCATATGCTTTAAATCTTCTAGGTGATGCTTAATTATATATGTATTTTGTCTACCAGTTAATTTGGCAAAACTAATATCTTGAGAATTATTCAGTATACTCAATTCTGTAATTGTCTTGTCAATTTGTGTATTTGATGAATTATCTAAGAAGTTCTGAAATGTAGGCAATACATAAACTAAATCTGTACCTTTTTTAATTATTTCCATTCCTGACATTTACTTCATCCTTGGTTGCCCCATCATATGCGGTCTACTAAACCATAATTTAAACCATTCTTCAGTTCCAGGCTGTATATTTTTTTCTCGTTCTATCTTCTTTTTAGCACTACCAGTAATACTTATATTACTTTCATCAGTAGATTGAATTTGTTTGCCTTCCCTATCAATAATACCAGCAAGACGTTTAAGTTTATATATCTCATCTATTTTCATTTGTTTTGTCCTAAATTTGCTGGGCGAGGCTTGGGCTTAGTGCTTATAGATTGTTTGTTACCTAAATTTGCTGGGCGAGGCTTGGGCTTAGTGCTTATAGATTGTTTGTTACCTAAATTTGCTGGGCGGGGCTTGGGCTTAACACTAGTGGTTGTATTATTTGGATGTGGATGCGTATGTCCTTTATGTCCTTTCCAGTGATGTAATGGCGGCATATCGCCGTCTTTCATATTTGGTGGAAGATTGCCTCTAATACTCTTATTGATATCATTTTGCATTGGATCGTCCCATGCTCCGTCGTAATGGGGAGCAGGAACAGTTTTTAAAGGATTAAAATCTTTCTGAAAATCTGTGTCAGTATGTTTAAATTCTGTATCATATTTTGGTCCCGTCATTGGTCTATCTTGTATAGTCATATAGGGTGTATCAGTATTTGTTGGAACAAGAGCCTTTAATTTCCAGTCTTCGTAATCCATTCTTTCTTCGGCTGTTCTAGCATCCATCTCTTTATGATATGCTGCATATGAATCTATACCTGGGATAGCTCTTTCAATGGCGGCGTTAATGTCTCCATATTTGTTCCCTTCTGGTTTTTCTGCATTTTGTGCTGCATGTGCTAGTTCATGTACTGCGGTAAATCTATCCCAATAGTCTGGATGAACTTGTATTGTTTTGTCATTTGGGCTCCATGTACCTGCCGCACCCTTTTGTGTTTGATCAGTCACTCGTATATCATAATCTTTTAAAAATGGATATGCTTTAAAAAGCAACTTGTGATCAATTAGATCTTTAAACTTATATGTCTTATCTAATTCTATGTCTTTTAGTTTTGATAATTTTAAGCCTCTGTCAGATATTTCTTGTCGCCAATCACCATTATAATTTCTAAACGTTCCAGTTTCCCACCAAATTTCATCTCTGGAGTAACCTTGCTTTTCCATTCTTCTAGCAATTATTTCTTTTTTTACATCATATGTTGTAGCTTTTCTACCGATAAAGGTTGCTTCTTTATCGTCGCCAGGCAACTGTCCCTTTTTACGATTAGATGAGTTCTTTGTTGGAAGTCTTTCCATTATGATATCGTTTATTTTCACTTCTTCTTACCTGCCTTCATGTTGGCACACCAGTGATACATTTTTGCTTTCTCACCGCTTGCCTTTTTTGCTTTTGCTCTAAGTTCTGTTACGCTACCGTTACAACTAGCACCACTACGTTTTACACGCCCTGGTCTGCTTTTGCCTTTTACTTTGCCGTCTTTAAAGTTTTCTTCTACATTAGACTGTGGGTAACGTATCATTGTCTCTCTAAAGCGGAAATCTTTGTTACGACCTTTATTTGGTACAAAACCAAAACGCTTATAGAACTTAATTAGTCTATTCTTATTTCCACCAAATGCATCATCTGGTGTTAGTGCGATAATAGCACCTTCTCTATCCATTCTGTCAAC
>Ga0233399_1000230_pt1 | contig 23904 bp, 26 predicted proteins | sample 43DmetaG_FD_182698 | JGI IMG/M metagenome (GOLD analysis project Ga0233399, IMG submission 182698) | Seawater microbial communities from Monterey Bay, California, United States - 43D | ecosystem: Environmental > Aquatic > Marine > Coastal | place: USA: California | collected 2016-11-08 | reverse complement strand
ACTGATCAGAGTCCAAGGGGCTAGTTATGGTTTTAGTCTGAATAAGACAGATATAAATCAATACGGTAGACAGTTGAGATTGGATACTGTTCAGCTAGAATCTCCAACTGTTAATTTTAATTTTTCTTATTATTTGGGTGATGGTTTTAACGAGAAAAATATAGGCTTCGATATAAATGCAGATAAGCAATTTGTAGGTCCTTTTATGGATTCGTTTAGCGGCAATAATTTTTACATGCTAACATCAGACGAGGGTATAGATGCGGTAGATTTCAATAGCGGAGATAATTATAGTTTGATAGGAATAGGTAATGCTTATTTAACGAATTACTCTTTAAACATGTCTGTTGGTTCGGCACCAATAGTAGAGTTGTCATATCAGGCCGCAAACATAAACTCCCAAAACGGTCAAGTTAGTGGTCAAATTATAACAGGATCACTGCCGTCGATAAACCCAGAAGAAGATAGTATAATCAGCGGAGATGTGGTCTTGAAAAAACCTAAAGATAGAGGAGCGTCAAGACCTTCTGTAATAGAGCCTGGAAATATAAGGCTAGAGTTTCCTGGTTTTCAGTCCGATAATGAGGGGCCCATATCCAAAACAAAAGGTCAAGGTTCTTTTCATCTACAGAGCGCTTCTTTATCTCTGCCTATGAACAGGAGTGAGCTTTACAGAGTAGGAACTAAATATTCATATGCAAGAGTATTAGATTACCCTATAAATGGAACTTTGACGGTTACTGCAGTTCTTAGTGATATAGAGTCAGAAAATCTTTTAAATATAATATCAGAGTGTAGAGATCAAGGTAATAAAGAGATATCTTTAACTTTAGATAAGTGTAAAATACCCGAGTATGGTATAGAAGTTTTTGGAGTAGAAAAAGCAATGAAGATAACACTTAAAGGTGTTGACTTAATATCTGAGGCTTTTACATCTCAAGTTGGATCTAATAAAGCTGTAGATGTAGCGTTTAGGGTCCAAGTTGGTTCTGACGATGATTTATCTAGAGGTGTATTATTGGAGCTTTTTAATAATTGTTTTTTAATTGCAGATCAAGCTGAAACTATAGTATATGATGCAAATGATGTAGAATATGACACCAGATCAGGTGATATAGTAGATTATTGGATGTACCGATCTGGAGACGCAAAAAGTGTATCTATAGGATCTGGAGTTTCTACAATAGGAGCCAACTCTTTCAATCAAGCTGGCCTAGATGGAAACTTACAAATACCAGACAATGTAAGGTTAATAGATACCCGAGCATTTTCTTATTGTCCGATTGATACTCTGGAGATTGGAAAATATTTAACAGGGATAAATGAACGCGCATTCGCTCATTGCTCTGATTTAAGTTCTATAAATTTCTGTAGTTCTAACGAACTTAAAAAAATAGGAATAGGCGCATTTTTAGATACTAACTTAAGTAGTGTAACAATACCAGAAAGTATAAATACTTTAGGGTCTTATGTTTTTTCGGATATTACATCTTTGCAGACAGTAGATTTAACTAGTAAAATAACATCTATACCCTCTCATGCTTTCGATGGTGATAGTTCTTTACAATCTGTTGTGTATTTAGATTCTGTAACAAATATAGGCGAAGAAGCTTTTACTGGTTGTTCTAATTTATCACAAATGTATTGGAGTGAAAACTTGGAATCGATAGGAGGGCAAGCTTTTTTTAATTGCGCTTCTTTACCTTATGTTGAGTTTACTGAAAATCTTGAGTATATAGGAGGCGAAGCTTTTAAGAATTGTTTCTCTTTGGCTGGAGAACTACAACTTCCGCATAGTTTAAGTGGCGTTGGTTCAAGCGCTTTTCATGGTTGTTCTAGCTTGACTAGTGTCAATTTAGGATCTGGTTTGACTACCTTGCCTAACTCTATGTTTAATAATTGTGGGAAACTGCAGACTGTTAATTTTTTACAGAATCTAGAATCAATAGGTCCTCAGGTTTTTGAGCGTTGCGAAAGTCTATCTGGAATAGTAATACCAGATTCAGTTGAGTCTATAGAAGCGGGTGCATTTCGGTTTTGCGCTGCTGGTTCTAAAGGGTTGACTGATATAACTTTTGGTAGCGGCTTAAAGATTATTGGTAACGGTGCTTTCAGCAGTGATACTTTATTGGAGACTGCTGTACTACCAAATAATTTAGAGCAAATTTATGGACGAGCTTTTGCCCTGTGTGGTTTAACTGGGCATATAGAAATTCCTAATAGTGTATATTTTGTAGGTGTAGAAGGTTATGAGAGTAATTATAGTTTAGAGGGTGTTACCTTAAGCACCTCGATGGACACTATTTACGAGGAATGTTTTCGAATCTGCACATCTTTAACGGGAATAGAGATTCTAAGTAATATTATTGATATAAGAACAGATGCATTTAGTAGTTGCTCTTCATTGAGCGGAATTACATTTTTCGAGGGTTTGGAGACAATTGGCGAAAGTGCCTTTGAGCAGTGTGATTCTTTGGGAAGTTTGTTATTTCCTTTAAGCTTAGAGTCAATTGGTTTAGCATCCTTCGCGAATTGCGATGTTTTAAGCGGCGTTACCCTAAACGAGGGTTTACTATCTATAGATTCCGTAGCCTTCTCTTCATGTCCTTCTTTGAGCGGAATATCATACCCTCAGAGCCTCGAGAGCGTGGGGTCTAATTGCTTTGCGAATTGTACCTCTCTAACTTATGTGGATTTCAATACAAACCCTAATTTTAATTCTATTTCGCAGAATTGTTTTTATGGATGCACATCTTTGACTGGCGTGAATATTCCAAACAACATAACTAGTATTAATGGTAGTGCATTTTATAACAACGATTCATTGAGTGGTGTGGACTTTGGTGACAATATGATTTCTATACGAAACCAAGCCTTTAGGTACTGCCAATCATTAAATAATTTAGTTTTCCCGTCTACACTTGAGAGTATTGGCTACAATGCTTTTGAAGATTGCTTTTCTCTGGAAACTATTGGTCCGTTTCCAGAATCTTTGTTAAGCATAGACGATGACGCATTCGCCAATACTATATTGACTGGATTATTGACGATACCAGATTCGGTTACAAACATAGGTGACTCGGCTTTCTCAAACACAGAGATAAGTGGAGTCGATTTAGGTAGCGGAGTTGATTACCTAAATCAAAGCTGTTTTTCATCAAATGAAAAACTAGAATATATTAATTTAGATTTAATAACAGGTATTGACACTTTCGTTTTCGATGGTTGTACTTCATTGAGTGGTGTTACCATACCAAGCATAATGCAGGGTATTGAAAGTTATGCGTTTAGGAACACAGCAATATACGATATTGTAATACCAGATGCAATGGATTTTATCTCGTCATACTGCTTCAAAAATTGCGACAACTTAACTGGTGTCATTTCAGGTAACAATATTACTGGGATAGGTGATTATGCATTTAATGGGTGCGATTCATTTTTAGAATATTATCCGCCTAATTCTTTAGTAGAAATAGGTAACGGTGCTTTTGCAAGTTGTGTATCTATGAGTGGGTTGGACTTAAATCAAGTTGAAGAAATAGGATCTTCAGCATTTTTAAATTGCAGTTCATTGTCTGGAGAATTAATTATACCTGATTCAGTAACATCATTAGGGTACAATTGTTTTGAAGGAACAAGTTATAGCGGTGTTAGCATAGGAAGCGGAATTACTTTTATACAAGCTGTTGTATTTAAAAATGCAGACTCTTTAACGCACATTGAGATACCAAGTTGGATAGAAACAATAGGTCAAGGATCCTTTAACGGATGCGATGCTTTAGGAAGTTTTACTCTAAACGAAGGATTGAGAAACATCGGCCCTTCGTTTAGCTCATACAATCAATATATAGGTTCTTTTGGGGAATGCACTTCTTTGTCTGGTATTATAGAGTTTCCAAGTAGTTTAGAGAATTTGGGAAGAAATGCTTTTCAAGGCTGCAGCCAAGTAAGCGGACTTAGATTTAAGTCTTCTATAGCGCCAAAAACAAGGAGGGATGCAATACCAAGTCAATTCAGAAGTGATCCATTAAATCATATTGTCTATGCTCCTCTAGGTTCTGAAGCTAGTTATTCTGGAAAGAGTTACGTGGAGGATCCTTCATCGCCAATATATGGAGGAGATAAAGACCCGCTTAATTGGAACGATTTAAATATAGTATTCGAGTAGAATGAGGCCAAAACCAAAAATAAAAAAAATGCTAGAATCAGACAAGTGGGAAGCTTGCTGGGTTGACGACAAAGGTAGAATATACAGAGTATACGCTGGAAGTCAAAAGGATGCCATCAATCTTTGGTATAAAAGATTTGGATGAGTAACTAAAGGTTGTAAATAAACCAGTTTGGTTTTAATTACCTAGATCTATATTGACATGCTTATTGTTGTTCATTTCTGATTTCATCTGATCAACATGCTTGGCACCTTTTCGTTTCGAAGAGTAGTCTTTGTAATAATTTTCTTTTACAGGGTCAATGCCTCCGTTTTTCTCGGCTCTGGATTGGCTCATCTCCTTGCTGTAGTCCATCATATCGCCTAATGTACCTTTTTTGTTTTCTGTTTTTTGAATAAACTCTTTTGAGCTGTAAGGATCAATTTGAGAGTCTATTGAAGCATATGGTATAGTGAATACCCTTTTCCATTCAAGTCCATCAGGATCAAAGTATACGTGTTTATCGTTCATACCCTGAAATTGTTCTGTGTATTTTTCTTCTTCTGGGTGTTTATATATGTAAATAGGCATATATATATAATAGAAAAGCGGGTACAGTTTTCTAACCGTACCCGCTTATTATTGTTAATAATATACTAATCCACCTTGATAGAGATGGAATCTTTTACTTGTTTTTTAGGCATCGTGACTTTTAGTAATCCATTTGACATTTTTGATGTAATATCAGAGGGAGAAACCAAGTCGTTTAAAGCAATTGAAAATGACTTATGCCTATCTTCGTTTTTTGCTTCAATTTTAATGATGTCGTTGTCTGCAGTAATTTTAACGTCCTTCTTAGAGAACCCTGCGAGTTCAAATTCAGAAGTATAAACGTCATCGCTACTTTTGATCCACTTACACTCTTTAGGGTAAGCCCTGCTATCTGGTTTGAATAATTCTTCAAATAATGTTGTCATAATATCTACTTATTGCATATACTGTGCCAATCAAAAAACCTAGGAAATATGGGATAAAATCTTATCCACAGTATTAGAATAGGTAAATTTGTCTGCCAATTTTTGTCCCTCTGTGTTAATTTGTCCCACCTTTTGTTCGGCGCTTTCCATGGCGGAAATTACAGAATCAACATCCCAATCATAGAATACTCCCTGATTGAAAGGACCTCCTTTAGCAAAGAATTTTCCATCAGCACAATCCATTTGACCAGAAGACTCAACGAGAATTGAGTTGTTTTTATTAGCCCAATCTTTGTGAGATGTTTCATTAAGAATGATGCTCCATTTACCTAAACAAGTAGAATTAAAAGCTGGCAAGTTCCAACCCTCTCCTCCAGAAAGACCAGTTAAGTCAATGTCGATTGCGTTAAGAAACTCGTTTACTTCTTCATTAGTTTTTAGAAAAGGAAGAAAGTTTACATTGTTATATCTTTCGCCTTCTAAGGCTGAATTAACAAGGTGGCTCATCTCTTCGCTTTTGAAGAATGGGTTAGTTACACAGCAACTTAATTGATATTTATTATTGTTCCCATATTTTTTAACCCATGAGTTAATGATTTTTGCTGTATGCTTTCTCTTTTCAAACTTACCCATTAGACCAAAATGAGTAACGTCTTCTAGATACTTTTTACCCGTAGGTTTAAATTCAGTATCTAAACCCAAGGGAACATATTCAGCATCAAATTGGTTTGCTGAACAAGAAGAAGAGAAGATTGTTTTATTTTGTGCATTGCACAGCTTTCTCTCTATATCTGTTGGTTGACTGCATTCATAAAAAGTATAAAGATATTGATTTGGGTTTTTACGGTTTTCGGAACCGTTTAGGTGCCATACCTTTATGCTTGGAATGTCTGGTGATAAGAAGTCAAATCTTCTGTCAATAGCTTCTTTGAATTTAGAATTAAGATCCTCCGTCATGCTGTAAGCAGATACATCTATATTCTGCTCATTCATTGGCCAGATGCCGACTTCATGACCCTTCTCAAAGAGCTCCTTGATAATGTTAAAACTAACATTACCAAGGCTCAATGAGTTAATAGGTGCGTCTACTAATATTTTCATTAAAACGGAATATCTTCGTCTACACCAGAAGAAACTGCAGTCTTTACAGCTTTTTCAGCAGTATTTGACTGGTCTTCTTTACCACCACCAAGGAAGGTGAAGTTATTACCAGAGATAAACATCTTATTATATTGCTTACCTTCGTTTTCCCATGAACTGTAGCGAATTTCACCCTGCACAAGGATTAGCCTACCTTTCTCAAGGTGTTCGTGAGCAATCTCTGCTTGACGCCCCCACATTTCAACATCAATGAAACAAGGTTCTTTAGACCTGTTGCTTGAGATGCACATGCGAAACTTGCAAACTTTATTATTGCTCACTTCTCTAATTTCTGTATCGGAGGCCAAACGCCCCGCTGTTACTATTGTGTTATACATATCTTTTATCGAATTGTTTTTTTACTTTATCAATGAATTTGTCGTGAATATTAATGCATCCTTGTATACTCATTTTGAGTTCTTTAGAAGCTGTTCTCCACGGGATTAACTTATTATTAGTCGTATTATATCTGATGTCAATGATTTTTTTAACTCTAGGGTCACTTTCTTTTTCTAACATGTCGTTAAACATATCAAAAGCTTCCATTTTTGACAATGTTTCAAAAGAATCATCATCATCAGAAACTCTGCTATATGCAGCATCAAGAGGGACTTCTTTTTGCTTCTTACTCTTATTCATAGCGTTCAAGCACTTCCATTTAGTCTGATTGGCAAGGTACGTGGAAAACTTACTATTTTTACTAGGATCATAATCAAGAGCGGACTTATATATCATATAGTCTTTGTCTTGCAGTATAAAATCTCTATTAGTAGCAAATTGATTTTTAGTATACTGATCTACTATGTAGACGTATATCCCAGAGTGCCTATCGATCAACTCCGCCAAGCAAGTGTCGTCGTTGTCGCTTTTTATCTTGTTTATGAGTGACAGGTCGCTTTCCATTTTTCGTATATGTCTTTGGTTATCATAGAATTAAGTATTTCGTTGGCGGTTAAAGTCATAATGCTTTCATCTTTTAAATCAGCCATGTGGAAAACAGATCCCACCTGCTCTTCCAAAATTTTGTTTTGTTGGTCCTCATAATCGTTAGCTGGCTCTATACCTTCCCTTTTTATTAAAAGGGATAAACCACTATTTTGTTTTACCCATTCTAGTTCATTAATAAACCTAAGGTCTGTTATTATGTTTACGTGGTCACTTAGTAGTGTATCAGACAGCTTTTCGATCCATATGTTATTATTTATTTTCCTCATTACGTCTGTTCCCCAACAAACAAGAAATGGTCTAATTAGGTTTTTCTCTTCTTGAACCTCAGTAAATGCAGATATTCCTGTTTGCTTAAAAAGAAACTCGTCAACAGAACGTTTTAGTTCGTCAGCAAAAGAAAAAGTCTTAGCTTTAATGCCCTGCTCATTAAGGATGTTAACAAAGTTATTTCCCAATGTATCTTTGCCTGTTCTGGCATTTCCAGCAATTGCTATTATGTTAGAGTTTAGTTTCATAATTAACTATGAATATTATAGTACTACTGTTTATATTCTTAGTCAATGTTTTTATTGAGTAAAATGTATATTTTTTGTTATCTTAATTAAAATTATGCTTTACTATTTAAAAACCTTCTTCGTTAAGTATATACTTATCGAAGGAGTTATCATCTTCGCTTTTTATTACTTAACGATCAGTAGTTTTTAATTAGTAAAGCTGAATGCGAGTAGTAAAGTATTGAATCAAAACGATAAGTATTTCTTCTTCGGAGGTCAAATACCAATCGAATTATTATAAAATCCGTTCCATTTTTTTCTACAGAAAAGATATTTTTTTTCAAGTTAAAAATTTTACTATATTTTCTCATTGACTGCGACTAAATTTCGGCTAGAGTGTAATTTAAATCAGCGGGTGAAAAATCGGGCTAAACAGCAAAATTCGCATTAGTACAAACACAATAAATAACAAAAAACATGAGCATATTCGAGGAACAAATATCAAGAAAACCTAACAACTATCCCTGGGCAGAAGACTTTATTGAGGTCATGCATAATGGGTTTTGGACTGATAAAGAATTTAGTTTTTCCTCGGATGTACAAGACTTTCAGATATCAATGGACGATCAAGAAAAAGAAATAATCGTTCGAACACTATCTGCTATTGGTCAGATAGAAGTAGCTGTTAAAAAGTTTTGGGCAAAATTAGGAGACAACCTTCCTCACCCATCACTTACTGATCTTGGCTATGTAATGGCCAATGTCGAAGTTATTCATAATAATGCATACGAAAGACTACTTAAAGTTCTTGGTTTGGAGGAGGTGTTTGAAGAAAACCTAAAGCTTGACTTTATTGAGGGTAGAGTGAATTATTTACGTAAATACAATCATAGATATTACAAAGACAGCAAGAAGCAATATGTCTATTCTTTGATTCTGTTTACTCTTTTTGTTGAGAACGTGTCTCTAATGAGCCAGTTTTATGTTATAAATTGGTTTTCTAGAAACAAAAATGTACTTAAAGATACCGAGCAGCAAGTCAGGTATACAAGAAACGAGGAAAATATCCATGCTCAGGTTGGTATCAAGATAATCAACACAATCAAGGAAGAACATCCAGAGCTTTTTGACGACGAACTAGAGCAAAGAATCTTGCATGAAGCCGAACAAGCGTACATAGCAGAAGCTAAGATTATTGATTGGATGGTTAATGGTATTAACGAAAAAGGTTTGAGTGCGCCTCTTCTTAAGGAGTTCATTAAAGACCGTATAAATGATTCACTGGAACAAATTTCATTTAAAAAAGCGTTTGATGTTGACAATAACATCATTAAGGATACAATGTGGTTTGAGGAGGAGTTAATGGGAAACAATTCGACAGATTTCTTCCATTCTCGTCCTGTAGAATATTCAAAAAAATCACAAACATTTGACCTAGACAGCGTATTTGCATGAAAAAATATTATTGGAACAACGAAACTTCGCAGCAGATTTTAAACAGAGGATACCTTGACGGCGAAAGCTTAATCGGTAGGGTATTGAGTGTCGGAGAATCTTTTCAAAAAGACTTCGTATATAGAGCCCCTACAGAACACAAAGGTAAATTTTCTGATTTATGTGAGAAGTTTGAGGATTATATGTCTCGTGGATTTTATTCTCTGTCTAGTCCTGTCTGGGCTAATTATGGTAGAGATAGAGGTTTACCTGTTTCTTGTAATGGTGTTTATGTGCCTGATACAATGGAAGGTATTCTAACAAAACAATCGGAAGTTGGTATGCAAACAAAGCATGGCGCTGGTACTTCTGGTTATTTTGGGGAACTGAGAGGAAGAGGTGACAACATTAGCTCTGGGGGAAGTTCTTCTGGAGCCGTACATTTTATGGAGCTTTTCGACAAGGTTACTTCTGTTGTTTCTCAAAGTAGTGTTCGCAGAGGTTCTTTCGCTGCTTATCTACCAGTTGATCATCCAGATATTGAAGAGTTTCTTCGCATCAGATCTGAAGGACATCCCATCCAAGACCTTTCCTTTGCTGTGACTATCACAGATGAATGGATGAAGGGAATGATGGATGGTGATATTGATAAGCGTAAGGTTTGGGCAAAAATTGTTCAAAAGAAGTTCGAGTCTGGATATCCTTATTTGTTTTTCCAAGACACTGCTAATAAAAATGCCCCTCAAGTATATAAGGATAAGGACATGAAAATTTATGCCTCCAATCTTTGCAATGAGATTTCTCTACCATCAAGCCCAGGAGAATCTTTTGTTTGTTGTTTATCTTCACTTAACTTGGAGAGATGGGATGAAATCGTTGAGACAGATGCTATAGAAACTATGGTTTATTTCCTTGATTCTGTAATGGAGGAGTATATAAACAAAACAGAGGACATCCCATACATGGAGTTTGACCACGACTTTGCAAAGCGTCATAGGGCTTTAGGTATGGGAGTTCTAGGTTGGCATTCTTACCTTCAGAGCAATATGATCTCGTTTGAGAGTATGGAAGCTAAAATGAAAAATGCAGAAATATTCAAAACAATCAGAGAAAGAGCAGACAAAGCTACAAAAGAATTAGCAGAAGTATTTGGTGAGCCTGAAGTCCTAAAAGGTTATGGTCGCAGAAACACCACAACAATGGCTGTTGCTCCAACAACAACAAGCTCCCTTATCCTTGGTCAAGTTTCTCAAGGTATTGAACCCACTGTTAATTACTATACTAAGAATTCAGCTAAAGGTAAATTTACAATCAGAAGCCCTCATCTAGCGAATCTATTGGAATCTAAGGGCAAAAATACAGAAGAAGTTTGGAAAACCATTCTTCACAACGATGGATCGGTTAAGCATTTAGATTTCTTGAACGATCACGAAAAAGATGTATTTAAAACTTTTGGAGAGATTTCGCAAAAAGAAATTGTTATACAAGCTTCTCAACGACAAAAGCATATCGATCAAGGTCAATCTTTAAACTTAATGATTCACCCAAAAGCCTCTCCAAAAGAGGTTAGTGAACTTATGATTTTTGGTTGGGAAATGGGTCTTAAAGGTTTTTATTACCAAAGAAGCATGAATCCTAGCCAAGAATTGGCCAGATCTATTATGAATTGTACATCTTGCGAAGGTTGATATTTCATTTTTTTAAAATTTTAGTGTAAAGAATTAACATGGAGTACGATTTTTCAGACCAAGCAAAAGAGTTTTTAGAAAGCCAATCAGCAAAAAGACCTGGGCCAAAAGGTTCGGCTCAAACACCTGCTAAAAAAAGCGAAAAAAAAGAAGGTTCTAGCAAAAACGAGAAGGGCAGTGCTGGTAAAGATGGCAAAAAAATAACGTTTTCTGATAAAGTTATTTCTGCTTTGCAAACAAAAGTTAAAGAGCATAACGAAAAACACTCCAAGAAAGTTACTCTCGCTCAACTTAAAAAAGTATATCGTAGAGGTGCTGGCGCATTTAGTTCTAGTCATAGACCTGGAATGACTAGAGGTCAATGGGCGATGGCTAGAGTAAATACTTTTCTGAAAATGGCTAGAGGAGGTAAGGTTAAAAAGTCTTACAAAGCTGCTGACAGCGATATTGCAAAAGGTTCTGAAGAATATTATCTTGAAAAAGAAGGTGATGCTTTTTGGGACTTTGAAGAAATTGAATTTCAACTAGCAAAAATTGATCTATTAAAAGCTGGTATTGAAACTTGGGAACAAAACCAAGAAGCTGAAGAGCTTGAGTTCTCTGAAGCTGAGAAAAAAACTTTGAACAAACCTTTTAGATTAAAGGGTGGCAAAAAAAAGTTTGGAGTATATGTAAAAAATCCTAAAACTGGCAACGTAGTTATGGTTAAATTTGGTGACCCCAACATGGAAATCAAAAGAGATGATCCTGATCGTCGTCGTAGCTTTAGAGCTAGACATAAATGCGATAGCGCAAAAGACAAAACCACACCTCGTTATTGGTCTTGTAAGATGTGGAGTAAAAAGCCTGTCAATAAATCTGTTTCTTCTGAAGCTCTTGAGTGGGATGACGAAGAAGCTGTTAGTGAGTGGGGTTGGGATGAGTCTTCTGTTATAGAAAACGATGATTATTTCAAAGCCTACGATCATTTAAAAGACATAGAAATCATTGAAGATGATTTAATTTAATTTGATTTTTTCTTATTTTGGCTTAGTATAGTCAAATGGAAAAACACATAAATCTATCAAAACTTTTTGAATTTTCAGATGAATGGGATATTTCATTTGATGATGTAAATGATTGTCTTATTATAGATAATCTATATAAAAACGCACAAGAAATAAACTCCTGGTTAAAAAATCAGGATTATCCCCTCTGGAAATATATAGATCCAGAATACACCGACAATACAAAAGAATATTTAGATTGTAGGTTGTCTGTTGCTTGGCCTTATGATCACAGTATTGAGAATATGTCTAGGGTGCTTGAACTGTGTGAGAAATATTTCGGCAGGGATAAAGAAGATCTTGATTTTTTGTTTCGTCTGTTTGAATTTAATTGTTTCAAATCTTTAAAAAAATTTGCAAATTCAAAGCAACACTTTCCTCATCTAGACGATGTATTTGGTATACCCGACGAGTGGTCTACTTTAAATATGATTACTTTTTTAGATCAAAACGGAAATGGAGGTACTAATATTTATGATTACAATTTCCCTGACAACACAGAACATGAAAATCTTCTTTTTGATCTTTCCGAGGAACATAAAGTTTCAAAAAAGATAGATTATAAATTTAATAGATCTGTTTTGTTTAGAGGTAACAAGTGGCATGGTTGTTTTATAGATGACTATGAACATTATACAAAAAACTGGAGATATTCGCAAGTATACTTTATTAAATAAAAAATGAATAACAAAATATCATTTTGCATTATAACTAACGGAAAGAGACCTACTGAGCTTTCTCTTTGCTTAAAATCAATACGTCGTAATTTTTCAACATATCATAGTTATGAAATAATTCTTGTTGGCGACAATATAGATCAATTTGAAAGTGAAGATGTCAAATTAATTCACGACACTAAATATCAAAAGTTTTTAGGAGCAAGAAAAAACATTGGCACGGAAAATTCATCTGGAGATGTAGTTGTTCACTGCGACGATGATATAATATTCCCGATTAACTGGTATTATAAATTTTTACGTTATAATTCTGCCAATTCAGATTGGCAAGTCCTTGGTAATAAAATACTATTACCAGACGGAGACAGGTATTATGATAGGGCTATTTACCTGCCAAGACATAAGATGGTCCCTTATGACTTTGATGAAACATTAGACCCTCATACCCTACTTTATCAATGTGGTGCGTTTTCTGTTTGTAAAAGATCTTTGCTAGAAAAAATTAACTGGAGTAATGAAATACCTTTTTACGGCAAACTTAACGGATTTGATTATAACGAAGATGTTGATTTTTCTGTTAAGTTAAAAGATGCTGGAGTAAGAATAAGCTTCGATAAAAATAACACCGTCTGGCATTATGACCACAGCTACTTCTTTAAAGATGATTTTGCTTACAAAAAAGACCCTAAAGATATAAGTGATCAAAAGTGTCTTGGATTCATGATGTTGATAAATTCTTTAAAAAATGAATAAAAAGCTTGTATTTGGTTTGGGTACTGGCAGGTGTGGCACTCACTCCCTAGCCGACTTATTTAATTCTCAAAAAAACTTCGAGGTGACTCACGAATTGGGAGATAACCCTGTATTAAATTGGGCATTTAACGATGAGTGTCTCGAGTTTTATTTAAATAAAATTACAAACAGGCAATCAAACCATGTTGGCGATGTTGCATTCTATTTGTTACCTTACGTAGAAGCTATAATAAATCAGTTTCCAGAAGCAAAATTTGTGTGTTTAAAAAGAGACAGAAAAGAAACTGTTTTTTCTTACGATAAAAAAACTACAGGACGAAATCATTGGCAATCTCACGACGGAAAACTTTACCGTTTTTGCCCTTGGGATAAATGCTATCCTAAATACACATCCGAAAAAAACAAAACAGAATCAATAGGGTTATACTATGATGATTACTATTCTTTAGTTGATTGCTTGATTGAGAAACATCCGTCAAATATATCTTTATATTCTATGGATAGTCTTAATGACCAACAGAAAGTTAAATCTATTCTCGAATTTATCGGTGTTCAAGAAAAAGATGCCATAATAAAATCCAGCATTAATATAAAAGCTAGAAATAACTGATTTAAAATCATAAAAATGATACATAAAATAATACATCAGACACACCGTGATAATAATTTAGATTTTGTTATGGCATCTCAAAAATCTATTAAAGAAAGCACTCCTGACTGGGATTATAAATTTTGGCCAGATGAAACTGGTAAAGAATTAGTTTTTGATGTATTTCCTGAGTTTTCAAAAATTTGGGATTCAATTCCAAATGCAAACATAATTAAGTGGAACTTACTTAGATTTATGATAGTATATTCTGAGGGGGGATTATACGTTGATAGCGATACCATTTTTAAAAAAAACATTGAAGAAATTATAGATATAAACTATGATTTTATAGGTATTAAAAAACATAAAATCGACAATTGGATTAAAGATCATTTTTTCGCGGCGGAGAAACATTCTCAATTTTTATATAGCTGCATAAAAAAAATAATCAACAATATAACATCAGGTCAAACTTTAAATACTTCAGTTCATGATATTTGCGGTGGCCCTTTTCTGTATGGACAATTAAAAAATTACTCTGAGCAAAATGATTTAAAATATAAACTATTAAACCGAAATTTTGTTACAAATTTAGATTTGCAACACGAAGGCTACGCAAACAACACAGAAGAAAACAAAAAATTCGATTGGGACAACGTATATGTTGTTCATTTGTTAGACGGATCATGGTTAAAATAAAATTATGGATGATATATACTTAGATAAGCCCTTCCCCGCTGGAATAAACAATACAAGATGCTTAAATCAAGATGACGCCAAAAGCTTATTGCTTGATGTCAAAGAGGTTTTTGATAAATATGATATAGAGTTCTTCTTGGTATTTGGGACTCTGCTAGGTGCTTATAGAGAAAAAAACTTTATAAAACACGATACAGATATAGACATAGCTGTTATTGGTGACGGTGCTGAAGATGCGATTTACGATTTAATCAAAAACGGAGAGTTCTCAAACAAAAACATAAAAAGTTTTAAAAATAGAAATTTTTCTTTATTCAGAGATAATATTTTATTAGATATATATCCTTTTGTTGAGGACAAAGGGAGTTACAGGTCTAGACTTGGCTGGAAAAATAACTACAGACTATCTATGGAATATTTCCCACTGGTAGATATAGATTTTTTAGGTCAAAAGTTTAAAACTGTTAATAATATAGAAAAATACTTAGAATCAAAATATGGAAAAGACTGGAGAATACCCAAAAAGTTCGCACATGCACGAACATAAAAAAGAATATTGGGAAAATTACTATGCAAATTGTGATGCTCCTCAAAAACCATCTAATTTTGCTGAGTTTTGTAATGATTTAATAAAACCAAACTCTTCGGTTCTTGATGTTGGTTGCGGTAATTGTAGAGACTCCAACTTTTTCAATTTAAAAACTTCAGTAATAGCTATAGATTCTTTCTCAAATGAAAACTTTACAGATAAAGGGGTGTTTTTTATTAAGTCAAAAATACAGGACCTTCAAGATATAAAGTGCGATTACATATATAGTCGTTTTTTTATTCACGCCATTGAAGACAGCTCTGAAGACTTCTTTTTAAAATACATAAAAAGAAACTGCAAAAACTTTTTTATAGAGGCTAGGTCCGATAAGGATTCGTTTGATGGTGATCACTTTAGAAGGTTTGTAAACAAGGATAAAATTAATAATAAGTTAAAATCTCTTGGTTTTAAATTTGACATAATTGAAGAGAAAGGTCTAGCAGTTCATAAAGATGAAGACCCAACAGTAATAAGAATATTTGGAGAAGTATAAACATGAAAAAAGTAATAATCACAGGAGTTACAGGTCAGGACGGAAGCCATATGGCGGATTATTTGTTGGCGAATACTGACATTGATATAATCGCTGGTGTGCGTAGGCTTTCTGTTAAAAACCATGAAAACATCAAGCACCTAGAGAACAATAATCGCTTTAAGCTTATTGATCTTGATATAACCGACCAATCAAATGTTGATCGTGTGGTCTCAGAAGAAAAGCCTGATTACTTTATAAACTTTGCTGCGAATTCTTTTGTTGGGGTTAGCTGGGATATGCCAGAGAACCACATGAAAACAAACTGCATGGCAGTACTATATCAGCTTGAGGCTATCCGCAAGCACCATCCAGAGTGCAGGTACTACAATGCTGGCTCCTCAGAGGAGTTTGGAGACGTTGTGACCGCTCCCCAGGACGAGACTCACCCACTACGCCCGAGAAGCCCCTACGGAGCTTCTAAGGCAGCTGCCAGGCACTTGGTAAAAGTATGGAGAGAGAGTTATAATCTCTATGCTGTTCAAGGATGGTTATTTAATCACGAAGGAACAAGGAGGGGTGAGGAATTCCTTACTCGAAAAGTAACCAAAGGTGTCGCTAGAATCGTGAGTGAAATCAGAGAGGGTAAAATACCCACCCCACTTGAGCTCGGTAACCTAGAAGCAAAAAGAGACTGGTCAGACGCAGAGGATTTTGTGGCTGGTATTTGGCTAATGCTAAACCAACCTGCAAACTCGTACGAAGATTTGAGAGAGTATGTTTTAGCATCTGGCGAGACATATACTATTCGTGAGTTTGTAGAGGCTGCGTTTGGCTTTGCTGGGTTTGGTGCGGAAGAGTGCAGTTGGGACGGTCAAGGCCTCGACCAAAAATACATGCATGGAGATCAAGTGCTTGTAACAATCAACCCTAAATACTATCGACCAGCTGAAGTTAATTTATTGCTTGGCGACCCAAGTCTTGCAGAAGAAGAAATGGGTTGGGTTAGAAAAACCGACTTCTATGGTTTAGTTAAAAAGATGATTGACAATGATATGGATCTGTTGTAAGATTCATACATGCCGAGAGGAAAAAAGGAATGTCCATCATGCAAGACACTGCTATCCAGTAGGTCTAGCAAATGTTCCTGCGGACACATCTTTGAGAAAAAAAACAAAGATAAAAAGCCGAACAAGCTTTCTATATTATCTAGATTAGTTCAGATACCAGAGAAAAACAAAAGATATTTCTACCAAAGAGAATTCAAGATAATGAATTCTCTATCAAACAGATACTCTCTTGAATTTTTATCTGTATTAGATTTCGGAAGAAAGTTTGATTCCCTGGCATATCTTTTAAGTTATAAACTTAAAGATACGCTAGATCAAAAGTGGAGGGCTTTTAATTATAAGTTTGACAAAAGTAAATATGTTGAATATAATATAGGGGAGAAATTTGGAGAAGACAAGACAATAAAAAAGAAAAACAAAACAACTAGAGATTTTTTAAATGAATAACGAACAACACAACTCAAATAACTTATTAAAAAGCTTCCTTAAAGCAAACAAGGACGATCATTATAATTTTGAAGATGAAATCGATTACAAGGTTTCTAGCGGATCTTTGCAATTTGACCTCCACCTTGGAGGAGGTTTCGGTCCAGGTCTTCATAGATTCTGCGGCATGAATGAAGGAGGTAAAACCTCGGAAGCATTAGAGGTTATGAAAAACTTTTTGATTACGATACCAAAATCTAAAGGTGTTTACTTTAAGGCTGAAGGTAGACTTTCTCCAGAGATGAGAAAAAGATCTGGAATAAAATTTGTATTTAATGCTGACGATTGGGTTGAGGGAACATGTTTTGTTTTTGAGTCCAATATATATGAAACTGTAGTAGACTTAATGAGGCAATTAGTTGTCAACAATGAAGATAAAAACAAGTATTGTTTTGTTCTTGATTCTGTAGATGGGCTAATGCTTAAAAATGACCAAGATAAAAGCTTTGAAGATTCGGCTAAAGTTGCTGGTGGAGCGGTGGTCGCTGCGACATTCATGAAGAAGATGTCTATAGCTTTAGCTAAGAGAGGTCACATGGCTATATTTATATCTCAGGTAAGAGCCGACATCAAGCTAGACCCTTATACAAAAGCTCCCATCAGACAAACAAGCGCTACGGGTGGTAATGCTTTGCTTCACTTTGCTAATTGGATCATAGAATTTGAGCCTAGGTTTACTAAGGATATAATTCTTCAAAATCCATCAGTAAAAAAAATGGATATGCAAAAAAATCCTCCTGTAGGTCATTTTGCTAATGTCACAGTTAAAAAGTCTCCCAATGAAAAAACAAATTCCAGGATAACATATCCTGTTAGGTATGGAAGGAAAGACGGAACGTCTATTTGGATAGAGAAAGAGATAGTGGATTTGCTTTTTGCCTGGGAGTTTCTTTCCAAGAAAGGCTCTTGGATTAATGTCACTGATGAATTTGCAGATCTTCTTGCGGATAACAGTTTTGAGTTCCCATCCAAAATGCAGGGTGAACATAAGGTATTTCAATCTTTAGAAGAAGATCCAAAACTCTCATTGTATTTAGTTGAGTATTTCAAGAAGGCTATCAATGAATTCTCATGAAGTTTTACGACTGCGTAGGCAAGCAAAGAAACTTAAAATCTGCTAAAAATTATCTTATAGATTGGGATATAAGTAGCAGGAGCAAGTTCCAAAACAAAGTAAAGGTTTTCCTTAAACCTTACTGGTGTCACGACGTTGTGTTTGAAGAGTTTAGGATAGTTGGAAGCAGACTGTCTCTAGATTTTTATAATGCCAATAAAAAAATAGCAGTAGAGGTTCAAGGTGATCAACATGTTAAATATGTAAAACATTTTCACAAAAACAGGCTTAAATACTTAGACCAGTTAAAGAGAGATCAAAAGAAGCTTGACTTCTGTAATTTTAATGATATAAAGTTGGTAGAGATTTACTCCAGCGACAAGATAACAGCGTCTCTTTTCGGGGATCAAAATGTAATTTTATGAAAGAAGATGAAGTAGAGTTTTCTGTACCAGAAAACTTTTTAAAACAGATATATGAATTTAGTGGAGGAGCCGAAAACTATAAAGGCATGGTTCTAATAATGTGTAACGAAAAAGGAGAGCCGAATATATATACTCAATACGATAGTTCTGTTGTCGAGTTGGGTTTAAAGTCCGCACTTAAAGATTTCTTGGACGGTAAGATTGAACTACAAAAAAATAAATGATTTATAATTTAGAACTAGAAAAACAACTATTAGCAGCCTTAATCAAGGAGCCAGATCTATTTTCTGAGATAGCTAACTTTATAGATCATGATGATTTTTATTCCGAGGAATCAAATCTTCACAAAACTATATTTACTATAGTCAAGCAGTCTATTCAATCTGGAGAAGAGATTGACGAGGTTATTATTGCTCAAAGAATTTCCAGTATAGGTTTATCTTTTGAGGACAATTTAAATCCTGCAGACTACATAAAGTCTCTAGCTTTAAGGAAGGTGCCAAAAGGCAATTTAATTAAGACAGCGAAGGAACTTAAGAAAGTTTCTGTGAGAAGAGGTATCTACAAAGCAGCACAAGAAATGGCTGGCAAGATGAAGAGTGTTGCCCCAGAAACTCCTTACCATGAAATCATCGAGAAGGCTGATAACATCTACAACTCAAAGATAAATCTATATGAAACAGGTGAAGATTCTCCTGTAAACATATACGAAGAGATGGAGGACATCATTGAGGATAGAGGAAACAATCCAATTAAAGAATTTGGAATGATGGGGCCTCATAAGAAAATTAATGATATGTATGGATCTATCTTGAGGCCTGGGAACATTACTGTCGTCGTAGCTAGGTCTGGCGTAGGTAAAACACAATTTTGTATGCACTACGCTACACAGGTCAGTGCTGAGTATGACGTGCCTGTTTTACACTTTGATAATGGCGAGATGAGTAAGGAAGAGTTAATCATGCGTCAGTGTGCTTCAATCTCTGGCATTTCATCGCATCTACTTGAAAGCGGTGAGTGGAGGCAAGCTGGAGAAGACGTAGTCAATAAAGTCAGAGCTACTTGGAATAAGGTTAAAAACTTAAAGTTTTATTACTACAACGTAGGCGGTATGGATGTTGACTCCATGATAAATACTCTTAAAAGATTTTACTATGCTAAAGTTGGCAGAGGAAACCCTATGATATTATCATTTGACTATATCAAGACCACAAGCGAATCTAATGCAAATAAAAACGAGTGGCAAATTGTTGGTGAGATGGTTGATAAATTTAAAAAGTGCGTCCAGAAAGAGATTCTTCACGATGGATTACCAATTATATCAATGATCACCTCTGTACAGTCTAATAGGTACGGAATTACAAACAACAGAAACGCACAGAATATTGTTGACGACGAGAGTATTGTCTCTCTGTCTGATAGGATTATACAATTCTGCTCACACATGTTTATTTTAAGAAACAAAACTGCAGATGAAATAGAAGTTGAAGGTGGCGGTTTCGGCACTCATAAATTCATCAATATCAAGTCCAGACACCTAGGCAAAGATGTAGCTGGTGCTTTGGAGCCTGTTCAGATAGGAGACACACTTAGAAAAAACCTTGTAAATCTTGAGTTTAAAAACTTCAATATAACAGAACGTGGAGATCTAAGAGATGTTGCAAGATCTCTTAATGGCGAGACTGATATTGACACATCTGACCCTGACTCACTACCAAACTTTGACAATGTCTGATATGTATAAAGAAGTACTTCAAGAACTAGGTTACAATCTTGTTGATTGTGGAGACCACTGGAGATCTAATGCTGTATACAGAGGGGGTGATAACCAGACTGCATTGCAGATATATAAAAACACAGGTGTATGGACTGATTATATAAAGAGTGAGGGTTACAGACCTCTAAAGCATCTAATACAACTTACATTAAAAGGACAGCCAGACAGAGTAAAGTCTATTTTAAAGTCTTTAGATGAAAAACCAGACACTCTAATTGAATACAAAACTAAATCATTAATTGAAATGGAAAAAACTTACGATGACGATATACTTGAAAAACTTTTCCCTAATTATAACTTTTATAATAAGAGAGGTATTTCAGAGGCAACGCAAAACTTCTTCAAAGTAGGGCTGGCTGGATCTGGCAATATGTATAGGAGAATGGTTTTTCCTGTTTATAATGAACACGGTCAAATTATTGGTTTTTCTGGAAGAAAAGTTGATGACAATGATTATGCCAAATGGAAACACATAGGCAAAAAAAATAACTGGATTTATCCAGCTTATATACCTAACGAGGACTCTGTTGATTCCATTATTACAGATAAGAAAGAGGTGTATCTTGTCGAGAGTATTGGAGATGCTATGGCTCTTTATGACCAAGGACTTAAAAATGTCCTAGTTATTTTTGGATTATCTGTTAGTGCTTCTATTATTACATACTTGACAGGCAAGAGCTTAAGCAATATATATATCGCTGGCAATAACGACTTCAATTCTGAAGATAATAGAGGTTTAAAAGCTTCGATAAAAAACTATCTAAAATTATCATCTTACTTTGATCTGGAAACTATTTCTGTAAAGAATCCACCTAAAGGTTATAATGATCTTGGTGACGCTCATCAATCTGGAGAGGACTTGAGTTCTTGGGCCAACCAAAGCCTTGACAAGACAAAGCAAAAGAAATTTATATCCGAGTATGTATCTAAAAACAAAGATGGCTTTTCTAAAGCATTTTTAAAAAAAGCAAAACAATTAAATGAGTGATCCAGTAACAACATTATCAGCTAGTAGAATCAAAACAGCAGAGAGTTGCTCCTGGTTGTATTGGTGTAAGTATAAGCTTAAACTTCCTGACCGCAGTAATGACGGAGCTAGAAGGGGTTCTATTTGTCACTTGATATTTGAAGTCCTAGGAGAGACAAGGAGAAAGAAGCACTTCGATAAAATTATAAAGACCTTGGACATTTTTAGTGTTCCTTCTATCGAGAGGCTTGTTATGAAACACGCCACAAGAGAAGGTATTGATGACGAAGACAATGTGAAGATGATGAAAGAGATGACTCTTAACGGTTTGATGTATGATTTCTTTGGTGATACTCATGACGACCCTACAGAAGAGCATTCGGAAAAAGATTTTCATATTGTAGTAAATGATGGTACAGTTAAGTATAAAATAAGAGGCTTTATTGATAAGCTTTTTTTATATCAAGATAAGAAGTATGCTTTAATTAGGGACTTCAAGACAAGTAAAGAGACATTCAAGGGTAAAGATGCAGAAGACAATATGCAAGATCTTATGTACAGCTTGGCTGTAAAGCACTTATTCCCAGAATACGAGACCAAGCAAAGTGAATTTTTATTTTTAAAATTTGATCTGATACCCGATGTTAAAAACAGCGGTATTGTAAGAATGGAGCCCTTAGACGAACATGATCTACATGGTTTCGAGCATCACTTAACAGAGATTCAAAATTATTTAGATAACTTTACAGAAGAGTCTGCCACTAAAAACATGGCAGCTTACAAAGGTTTTCCTAGCGATGGGTCTTTCAGTTGTAAACTTTTGTGTGGGTTTGCTAAAGAAAAAGGCCAACTCAAAAAGGACGGAACTCCCATGTGGCACTGTGGCATGAAGTTTGATTTCTTCTACTATGATATCAAAGATTCACAAGGCAACTTTTCTGGGTCCTGTTTCGATGATGAGTTTTCTGAGGATATGGTTCCAGAAGGAGGATCTTATGAAATGAAATATTATGCAGGTTGTCCTGCTCATTCTTCTTGACATAAATATACTTTTGTGATATCATTATCACAATGAAGCCCATATTCAAATCAACTTATTCAATAGGTAAAAGCATACTAACTATTGAAGAAATCATTAATATATGTAAGGACAAAAATTTCAAAAACCTCACTCTTGTTGAGGACAACCTTACTAGTTTTATGAAGGCGTTTCACGCTTGTCACAAAAACGACATAGATCTTACATATGGTCTTAGGATTACTATGTGCAACTCTGTAGAGAGTAAAGACTCTGACCACAAGTCTGTTGTATTTGCCTTGGATGATAACGGTTGTAAGTTGATGAATAAAATTTATTCTAAAGCTTTCGTTGACAATGATGGTCGTATCACTTATGAAGAACTAAAATCTTTTTGGGATAAAGATTCTTTATGCTTTGTCGTCCCTTTTTACGATAGCTTTATACACCAAAACAATTTATTTCTTAAGAACTGCATACCTGAACTTGAGGGCTTGAATCCTAGGTTTTGGATTGAGAATAACAACTTGCCTTATGATCGCCTTATTTGTCAAAAAGTTCTTGAGTTTGCGCAAGACTGTTATGATATGAGTCATGTTAAGTCTATATACTATAAGAACAAAGAAGACGTAGAAGCCTTGCAGACTTACAAAATACTTTGCAACCGCAGCTTTGGCAGACAAGCTACACTATCATGCCCCAATTTAAATCACTTTTCTAGTGATGAGTTTTGCGTTGAATCCTACATAGAAAACACCAAGTAATGAATAACGACTTATTAAGATATAATAGAGATCAAAAGTATATAATTTTTGATACAGAGACTGAGGGGCTCAACCTAGTTAAGTCCAAACCTTGGCAAGCTGCCTGGATTGTTGCTCAAGGAAATAAGATAATTAAAAAGTATGACAAGCTTATATATTGGGACGATTTAAATGTTTCTAAAGATGCAGCCAGAATAACTGGTTTTAGCCAATCTTACTACGATAAAAATGCTGAAGATCCAAAGAAGGTGTGGGCTGAATTTTCTAAGTATTTATATGACGACTCATATAAAATAGTTGGTCAAAACTTATTAGGTTTTGATATCTACATGATAGACGTTTGGAGAAAACTTATTGGTGAGCCTTTACTGCAGGATTATATAAACAGAATTATTGACACAAAAGCCATAGCTACAGCTATCGCCAAAGAGTCCCCTGTGCCTGATCATGATTTTATCTATTGGCAGTATAGATGGCTCAACTATAGAGAGAGAGGTTTAAAAACATCTCAATTAACACTTTTAAAAAAATATGAGATTGACTTTGATGCTAAAAGATTGCATGATGCTCTTTACGATATTGAAATGAACTTCGAAATATTCCACAAACAACTTTACGATATAGAACTATGAGATATAAAACCCCATTTCCTGTAGGAGTTAAACTCCCAGAGATCAGTGTTCCCG
>Ga0233399_1000227_pt1 | contig 24023 bp, 21 predicted proteins | sample 43DmetaG_FD_182698 | JGI IMG/M metagenome (GOLD analysis project Ga0233399, IMG submission 182698) | Seawater microbial communities from Monterey Bay, California, United States - 43D | ecosystem: Environmental > Aquatic > Marine > Coastal | place: USA: California | collected 2016-11-08 | reverse complement strand
CGACCGTCGCAAGTTCAGTTATTAGAAGCCCATGCGACAATTATATCCAGTCCATTAGATACAATCGAATCTTGTGGAGGAGGGAGTGCACGTTGCATGATGGCTGAAGTATTTTTGCCCAAAACAGCATCAAATTAGGATTAAAAAAGATGTATCTTTGTGACTGAATCAGATAGACAATGACACTTCAGGAATCCTTATCCCAACACATAAAACAAGCGTTTATTACGCTTTACAATACCCCTTTAGAAACGGTTGAATTTCAAGCTACACGCAAAGATTTTGAGGGCGATATTACAGTGGTTACCTTTTCAATGTTGCGAGCCATTAAGATGAATCCAGTTCAATTGGGTGAAGATTTAGGGGCTTTTTTATCGGAACACCTTGATGAAGTTGTCAGTTATAATGTGGTCAAAGGATTTTTAAATCTAGTCCTTTCAGATGCCTATTATATGTCATTCTTTCAAACCGTGTGTGCAAATCCCACTTTTGGGTTTGTAAAGCCATCAGATGACCAAGCGATTATGGTAGAGTATTCCTCTCCAAACACCAACAAACCCCTTCACTTGGGGCACGTTAGAAACAATCTTTTGGGCTACAGTGTGTCTGAAATTTTAAAAGCATCAGGAAAAAAAGTATATAAAACACAAATCATTAATGACCGTGGTATTCATATTTGTAAAAGTATGTTAGCATGGCAGCGTTATGGCAATAATGAAACTCCAGAATCTACAGGACTAAAAGGGGATAAACTGGTTGGAAATTACTATGTAAAGTTTGATCAAGTCTATAAACAAGAAATTAAAGATTTAGAAGCTCAAGGGCTTTCAACAGAAGAAGCCAAAGCGCAAGCTCCTATTTTATTAGAAGCTCAAGACATGCTCCTTAGATGGGAAGCTGGTGATGCTGCTGTGGTGTCACTTTGGAAACAAATGAATGAATGGGTTTACGCTGGATTTGAGGTTACCTATAACGCTCTGGGAGTAAATTTCGACAGTTATTATTATGAAAGTGAAACCTATTTACTAGGAAAGACATTTATTGAAGAAGGCCTTCAAAAAGGCGTTTTTATTAAAAAAGAAGACGGTTCGGTTTGGTGTGATTTGACATCCGATGGCTTGGACGAAAAAATTGTACTAAGAGCCGACGGAACTGCCGTTTATATGACGCAGGACATTGGAACTGCAATCCAGCGTTTAAAAGATTTTCCCGACGTTGGAGGGATGGTTTATACCGTTGGAAATGAACAAGATTATCATTTTAAAGTGTTGTTTTTAATTCTAAAAAAATTAGGGTTTGAATGGGCTAAAAATTTGACACATCTGAGCTATGGAATGGTTGATTTGCCTAGTGGAAAGATGAAAAGTCGCGAAGGAACAGTGGTAGATGCTGATGATTTAATCGTTGAAATGGCTGCTACTGCCAAAGCTATTTCTCAAGAACTCGGAAAACTTGATGGCTATTCGGAACGTGAAAAAATAGAAACTTACACAACAATTGGATTGGGTGCATTGAAATATTTTATTTTGAAAGTCGATCCCAAAAAACGAATTTTGTTTGATCCTCAAGCCTCTGTTGATTTTCAGGGAAATACAGGGCCGTTTATACAATATACCTATGCACGAATTCAAGCGATTTTAAGAAAATCTCCTGAAACTACTGAGGGCGAAACCTTAGTAGGATATACGTTGCACGACAAGGAAAAATCACTTCTAAAACAATTACAATTATTTCCAGAAGTAGTCCAACAAGCTGCTGCAAATTACAGCCCAGCTTTAGTAGCAAATTATGCGTATGATTTGGTAAAAGAATTCAATTCTTTTTATCAAAATGTATCTATTTTGGGAGCTGATCAAACTTCCAAAGTTACATTTAGAGTGCAGCTTTCACAAGCCGTTGCTACAACCATCAAAAATGCATTTAGTCTCTTGGGAATTCAGGTGCCCGAACGTATGTAATTTCTAGGTTTATGGTCGATTCTTTAAAAGATTTTATTCCAAATGCTGCCCTTGATCAAGTTTCAAAGTTGTTATTGCATGACAATTTAGTGGTTAAGATTAAGAAAGAACGCAAAACACGCCATGGCGATTACCGACGTTTGCCAAATGGAAAACATCAAATTACGATTAACTCTAATTTAAACCCCTATCGGTTTTTAATCACCTTGGTTCATGAAATTGCCCACTTCGAAGCGTACACAACTTATGGTAAGCTCATAAAACCTCACGGACCAGAATGGAAATCAATTTTTCAACAACTCATGCTGCCCTTTATACGGCCCGAAGTATTTCCAAATGATGTATTGCCTCTATTGGCCATGCATTTTAAAAACCCAAAAGCAAGTAGCGATTCAGACCCTGTTTTGTCCTTGAAACTCAAACAATACGACCCCCCTAACGGAAAAACATTTATATTTGAGGTGCCAGAAGGATCTACGTTTCGATTGTATAATGGGAAAGTGTTTCGAAAAGGTCCTAAAAGACGAACGCGTTTTGAATGTACAGAACTAGCTTCAGGTCGACTATATGTTTTTAATCCCAATGCCGAAGTAGAACTTAGTATTGAATAAATGAAGATGAATAAAAATTATTATGCAATTATAATGGCTGGCGGGGTTGGTTCTCGTTTTTGGCCAGTGAGTAAAGAATCGTTTCCAAAGCAATTTCATGATATGCTTGGAACGGGTCAAACCCTCTTGCAAAAGACAACCTCTCGCCTTGAAGGTCTGATCCCAAAAGAAAATATATTCATTTTAACCAATGAGTGTTACTCCGATTTGGTGCTTGAGCAATTGCCTCAAATCACCAAAAATCAAATTATTGCCGAACCTGCAATGCGAAATACTGCCCCATGTATTTTAATGGCAGCTCTAAAAATTCATAAACAAAATCCAGATGCTGTAATGGTTGTCGCGCCAAGTGATCATTGGATTGAGGACGAATTGGCATTCATTTCTAATCTTCAAAGTGCATTCGATTTTTCTGAACATTCAGATGTATTAATGACCTTAGGAATCCAGCCTACCTTTCCCAATACTGGCTATGGGTATATTGAATATGACAAAGCAAGTCAGTCCCCTGAAAAGAAAGTCCTTCAGTTTCGTGAAAAACCAAATTACGAGACCGCCAAAAGTTTTTTAGAACAAGGAAATTTTCTTTGGAATGGAGGGATTTTTATATGGTCCACTGCCAGTGTGTTAAAAGCGTTTAAAACACATCAACCGAAATTATACTCGCTTTTTTCCAAAGGACAAAACGATTATAATACCGATCGAGAAGCAGCATTTGTGTTAGAGAATTATAAGAACGCAGAAAATATTTCTGTGGATTATGCAATTATGGAAACCAGTGTAAATGTTTATGTGATTCCCGCTACTTTTGACTGGAATGATTTAGGAACATGGGGGAGTTTATATGATAAAATTTCTGAGAATTCAACTGAAAACGCAACGGTTAATGCTCGTCTATTAGCTAAAAACTCCGCGGGTAATATAATTAAAACCGACACAAATAAAATCGTAGTTCTTGACAGTTTAGATGATTTTATAGTAGTAGAAGAAAAAGAAATTTTGCTTATCTTCCCAAAGACCAAAGAGCAGGATATTAAGGAATTACGTAAACACGTGAAGCAAAAATTTGGAGATCAACACATTTAATTATGGAAAACAATCTAAATCAAGAGTTAGAAAGCGCTAAGACAGAACAGTCTAAAACAGCAGTTAAAGAGGGTGCAAAAGGGCTTTGGATTTCTTTAAAAACCTTTATAATTGAACTCTTAGATTTTCGACATGATACCGATAGAGAGGTTACAATAGTTGCTATAAAATCGGATATATCTTTTAAGGGTGCTACGGCTTGGATTTTGATTTGTTCCATTTTTGTGGCCTCAGTTGGTTTGAATGCCAATTCGACTGCAGTGGTAATTGGAGCAATGTTAATATCGCCGCTTATGGGTCCAATACTAGGAATCGGATTATCCATTGCAATCAATGATATTGACACGCTTAGAAAGTCATTAATTAATTTGGCGACCATGCTCGTCTTGAGTTTATTAACTGCGTTTTTATTCTTTTACCTGTTTCCATTAAGTCAAGACAATTCGGAATTGTTGGGGCGCGTAAAACCCGATATTCGTGATGTGCTTATTGCATTTTTTGGAGGTCTTGCACTCATTATAGCAAGAACTAAAAAAGGAACTATTGCAAGTGTGATTTTTGGTGTGGCAATTGCCACAGCATTAATGCCTCCTTTGTGTACCGCAGGTTATGGACTGTCTCAAGGAAATTTTGATTACTTTTTTGGTGCCATGTATTTGTTTACAATCAACACTATTTTTATTGCTTTAGCTACATTTTTGGTTTTAAAGATTTTGAGATTTCCAATGTTGAAGTATGCCAATTCGCAGCGTAGAAAAAATATTGCTCGTATTGCAACACTCTTGGCTTTGACGGCAATGCTTCCAGCAGGTTGGACGTTTTATGATGTTTTACAAGAAACACGTTATGAACAAGATTATAAAATATATTTAGAATCAGAAATCAATCAAAACGCTAACCTATGGCTTCAGCGCGAAAAAATTGATTTAGATGAAAAACTGATCACACTAAACTTTAATGGAGAAATTTCTGAGGCTACTAAAACAGATTTAATTAACGAGTTGAAAGGCTATAAGTATCTGCAAGATTTTAGTTTGACCATCAACGGTAATAAAAACCGAAGTGCAGATAAAATCTTGGACCTCTATGATGTGGCGATTGATAAAATTGAAATCAGAGACAGTATTATCACTGCCTTAAAATTGAATATTGATAGCCTTAAATTGGAGCTCAGTTCTACTACTAATGAGTTGGATCCAAAGGAGTTTTTAAATCTTTCGAAAGATGCTAAAATTCAATTTTCTGATTTAGAGTTTTTTGGGTATGCAAAAATGTTGTCATCTTCAAACTTTAGATATGCAGATACCATTACGCTTGTCAAAACAAAGTGGAATTCTATCCTGCCAGATAGTCTTGTCGTACTCAAAAAACAAGCGTTAAAAACGTGGATCGAAAATGAACTCAAAACGGATGATATTGAGGTTATAAGTGATTAAGATCTAGAGGTCTTCCAGATACATCTTACGTACCTTTTTGAATAAGTTTGAAGAATAGACAAAATCTGTAACGGCTTCATTATCCGTTTTAAAAATAGTGTCTTTACTACCCTCCCAAGCTTTTAACCCATCTTTTAGAAAAAGAATATTTTCCCCAATTTCCATTACAGAATTCATGTCATGCGTATTGATTACGGTTACAATATTATTTTCTTGGGTAATTTCTTGAATTAAATTGTCTATAACGATAGCAGTTTTGGGATCTAAACCGGAGTTAGGTTCGTCACAAAATAAGTACTTAGGGTTATTTACAATCGCTCTTGCGATTGCAACTCGTTTTTGCATTCCACCAGAAGCCTCACTAGGCATTTTATCATGAGCATTTTCCAAGTTTACACGCTTCAAAGCAGAATTTACGCGGTCATCCATTTCACCTCGCGATTGTTTTGTAAACATTCGTAAAGGAAACATCACGTTTTCAGCAATTGTTAAGGAGTCAAACAAAGCTCCACCTTGAAAAACCATACCGATTTGTGAGCGCAAAGTTCTTTTTTCATTGTCCGAAAGATTTGAAAATACGTCATTATCATATGCGATGCTGCCTTTTTCGTAGTCAAAAAGCCCGAGTAAACACTTTAATAAAACTGTTTTTCCAGAACCACTTTGCCCAATGATAAGGTTCGTTTTTCCAGTTTCAAATTCCGTGGAAATACCTTTTAAGACCTTAATGCCATCAAATGACTTGTGTAGTGTATCGACTTTAATCATTAGCTAAGTAACATTTGAGTTAAAATATAATTTAAGAGGATTATGGATACACTTGTCCAAACAAAAGCCGTGGTACTTGCTTTACCGACTTCCAATGCACCACCTTTCATGTAGTAGCCGTGAAAAGATGGAATGGTAGCCAATAAAAAAGCAAATACAAAAGTTTTGATAAAGGCATAAGCCATATGAAAAGGAATGAAGTCCATTTGTACTCCAGTGACATAATCTTCAAAACTTGAAAACCCACCATAGACACATGCAGCCATTCCGCCAATAATTCCCAAAAACATAGCAATCGAAATTACAAAAGGATACAAGAAAAGCGCAACAACTTTTGGAAATACTAAGTAGTTTACAGAATTGATCCCCATTACTTCCAGGGCATCAATTTGTTCGGTAACACGCATTGTTCCGATGCTAGATGTTATAAAAGACCCCATTTTTCCTGCCATAATAACAGAAATAAAAGTGGGAGCAAATTCTAAAATAACAGATTGTCGTGTGGCAAAACCTACAAGGTATTTTGGGATTAATGGATTGTCAATGTTAAGGGCTGTTTGTATAGTGACAACTCCACCCACAAAAAATGAGATAAATGCAACAATACCAATAGAGCCGATAATTAAATCTTCAATATCTTTAAGGATCAATTGCTTCATAACGGACCATTTTGTTGGTTTGCGAAGCATTTCGCCAATCATTAAAAAATAAGACCCGATATTGTGGAGGTAGTTCATAAAAATATAATTAATGCTAAAGTAAAAAAAACTCCCCATTAATTTGTGGTTATTAAAATAGAATCATTAAAAAAAGATGTACTTTTGACCTTAAACAAGTCTTATTATGAAGTTTTCGAAAATTTGTTGCCTCTTTTTGTTTTTAAGTGTTTTTTCTTGTAAAAATAACTCTGAATATTTTGTTTCTAACACCTTCAGTAAAACCGCTCCACAACCAAAACTTGTGGTGGGAGTTGTGGTCGATCAAATGCGTTTTGATTATTTGAATCGTTTTAAAACTAAATATACTTCCAATGGGTTTTTAAGGCTGATCAATCAAGGTTACAGTTGTAATAATCATCATTTTAATTATATACCAACTTATACAGCGCCTGGTCATGCTTCAATTTTTACAGGAACCACTCCTAGTGTTCATGGAATTATTGGAAATAGTTGGTATGATAAAGTGTCAAACTCAACTGTGTATTGCACAACAGATAAAGCATACGTTCCTGTAGGTGCAGATGCGAAGTATGGCCGCGTATCTCCTCGTAATATGAAAGTGACTACGCTTGCCGATCAAAATAGATTGTTTACACAAATGAACGGAAAGACAATAGGTGTTTCTATTAAAGACCGTGGAGCTGTGTTTCCTTCTGGACATACAGCTAATGGAGCGTATTGGTTTGAAGGTTTAAATGAAGGGAAATGGATGACAAGTTCCTATTATATGGATACACTTCCAAAATGGGTCGAGGATTTTAATACTCCCTCTAACATAGCCTCCTATTTAAAGCCTTGGGATACACTCTATGATATTAGTCTTTATGAAGAGAGTGGAGCTGATTTATCGGAATATGAACAAGGGTTTAACGGAAAGGCAACGTCTGAGTTTCCTTATGATCTAAGTGCCTTAATGGAGTTCAACCAGGGGTATGATATTATTAAAAGTACACCTTTCGGAAATACGATGATTACAGATTTTGCATTATCTGCTATTGAGTTTGAGCGATTAGGAGTAGATGATTACACAGACTTTCTAACGGTAAGTTACTCGTCTACGGACTATATCGGACATAATTTTGGTCTCAATTCTGTAGAGATGCAAGATGCGTATTTGCGTTTAGATTTAGAAGTAGAACGTTTACTCAATTATCTAGATGCTAAGGTTGGTGCAGAGAATTACACTTTGTTTTTGACTGCTGATCACGGAGCTGTAAATGTTCCATCTTTTTTAACAGATGTGCATATTCCTGGGGGCTATGTGCCAGAAAATAGTTTTGCGTCTTTATACAGTGCACTCCAAAACAAATATGGTGTTTCGGACTTGGTTAAGAAAATAAGTAATGATCAAGTGTTCTTAAATCAGGAACGCATCACTGCATTGAAAGTTAATTTAGAGGATGTGCAGAAATTTGTTGTCAATGAAATTATAACATATCCACATATCAAAAAAGCATATACTGCCACTACAATGCAGACACGTAATTTTAAGCAAGGTGTAGAGAAAATGCTCCAGAACGGGTATAATCAAAAACTGTCAGGAGATGTTTTGTTTACGCTCGAATCGGGTGTAATTTCTTATGGACCAAAGGGCACCACTCACGGTTCTGGATATAATTACGACACACATGTACCTCTATTGTTTTATGGCAATGGAATTCATCCAGGAACAACTTACGAACGTACTAACGCCACAGATATTGCTCCTACAATTTCGGCACTTTTAGGAATTGCTTTTCCAAGCGGAGCTACAGGGACTGTTATTGAAGAGGTAATTTATTAGCTGAGTTAATGAGGTCTTTATTTATGCTGTCTATATAACTTAATAGCGCATCTTTTCCAGTGTAATTTGCAGATGAGGTAACAAAGTAATTAGGGAATTCTTCCCAAGTTTCTAGAAGAATGGTTTTATACTTTTTAATGTGATCTTCAATTGCTTTGGGACGCAATTTATCTGCTTTCGTAAAAATAATTGAGAAAGGAATTTCGTGTTCTCCTAACCATTGCATAAATCCCAAATCAACGGCTTGAGGAGTGTGTCGAATATCAACTAAAACAAATGCTGAAACCAGTTGTTTGCGTTCTTTAAAATATGCGGTAATAAACTTTTGAAACGTTTTTTTAGCAGCTTTCGAAACACGTGCATATCCATAACCAGGTAAATCTACTAAAAACCATTCTTTATTTATTACAAAATGATTTATGAGTTGTGTTTTTCCAGGGCGTCCAGATGTTTTAGCTAAGTTTTTTTGATTAGTAAGCATGTTTATAAGAGAAGACTTACCAACGTTACTGCGTCCAATAAAAGCGTACTCAGGGAGTTTGTTTGTAGGGCATTTTGCAACTTCTTGGTTGCTTATCACAAACTCAGCCGTTTTAATTTGCATAACTATTTAATTAATTTTAAAACCCTCTTTTGGTAAGCCACTCAAACACGATTTCATTAAATCGGTCGGGGTGTTCCATCATAGCTGCATGACCACATTTATCAATCCAAAATAATTCTGAATCTGGGAGTAATCTATCAAACTCTTCTGCAACATTTGGAGGTGTTACAATGTCGTTTTTACCCCAAATAACACATGTTGGTGATGTAATTCCGGGGAGGTCTTTTGCCATGTTATGACGAATGGCGCTTTTGGCGATAGCGAGTATTTTGATCAGTTTGTTACGATCGTTTACAGTCTCATAAACTTCGTCAACGATGGCTTTGGTTGCCACCTCAGGGTCATAAAACACTTCCTGTGCTTTGGCTTTCATGACTTCGTAGTCACTTCGTTTGGTGTAGCCACTTCCCATTGCACTTTCGTAAAGTCCAGAGCTACCTGTAATTATAAGTGCTTTTACTTCTTTAGGGTATAATTTTGTATAATACAATCCTATGTGTCCACCTAATGAATTTCCAATAAGGATGACATCTTTATAGCCTTTAAATTCGATAAAATCGTTAAGGTAGTTTGAAAAGCTTTTTACATTAGTTTTAAGTAAAGACAAGGAGTACACAGGAAGCTCGGGAAGAACAACCATGTATCCGTTTTTACTGAAAAACTTAGTAACACCATCAAAATTACTCAGGCCACCCATCAATCCATGAAGAATTATAATTGGCTGTCCTTCTCCGATTTCAACATAGTTGAATTTCCCCTCTTGCTTTAAACTATAATTCATATTGATACAAAAAATTGGTCTCTGGCAAATCTACATAATTTAATTTAAAATAGTTTGAATATTTAAAGGGATCTATTAACTCGTTTTATCCTTTCTAATAGCACTTTAAAACCAAATATTGACACTGTAAAAGTAATTAACAGCCTTTTGTTAATAGCCTCTACCACTTTGTAAGTTGCTGGTTTTCTATGATATAACGTTAAAACAAGTGCAGTTTGTCGGTATAATTTGCTGTTTATAGAAATTTATTAACAATGTGGTAAAATGTGGTAAAATGTGGTAAATTTTTTTTAGCTTTGAATTCAAGAACTAAATATTTCATAACACTGCAAGTTGAATACATTAATCGGAACATATGAATGTAAGGTAGATGCAAAAGGTAGGCTTATGCTGCCGGTTGCGTTTAAAAAGCAGCTTTCTTCAGTCATGGAGAAAGGATTTGTATTAAAACGTGCTGTTTTTCAGCCTTGTTTGGAATTGTATCCGATGCAAGAGTGGGAGTCAATGATGCAGAACGTCAATAAGCTCAATCGATTTAAAAAGAAAAACAATGATTTTATCAGACGGTTCACAGCAGGTGTCAAGTCTATAGACTTAGATGTTTCGGGGCGTTTGTTGATTCCAAAAGACCTTGTGGGTTTTGCAGGAATCACAAAAGAAATTGTAGTGACTTCAGCAGTAAATATTATTGAAATTTGGGATAAAGAGAATTACGAAAAAGCGATTGATGATGCTGCGAATGATTTTGCAGATTTAGCAGAAGAAGTAATGGGTCAAGATGATGCTGATGGATTATCATAACCCTGTATTGCTCAGCGAAACTGTTGAGGGATTAAATATTAAAGAGGATGGAATTTATGTGGATGTGACATTTGGAGGTGGTGGTCATAGCAGAAAAATACTTGAATCTTTAGGTCCTAAAGGAATGTTAATCGCCTTTGATCAGGACAAAGACGCTCTTTTAAATACAATTGACGACTCTCGATTTATGTTGATAAATGAGAATTTTAGACATATGAAACGCTTTTTGAGATTCCACGGAATTAATTCAGTGGATGGAATTTTAGCCGATTTTGGAGTCTCTTCTCACCAATTTGATGAGGCTGAAAGAGGGTTTTCAATCCGATTTGATGCACAATTGGATATGCGGATGAACCAACAGAATGCACTTTCGGCGTACGCATTGGTAAACACTTACGAGGAGGAAGATCTGAAACGTGTGTTTTGGCAGTATGGCGAATTAAGAACTGCGCCCGCCTTAGCAAAAACCATTATAGCGGCGAGGGCTGACAAAGCTATAGAAACGACTTTTGAGTTAAAGGCTGTTTTAAAAAAACATCTTCCTAAAGGAAGAGAAAATAAAATTTTAGCTCAGATCTATCAAGCGATTCGGATTGAAGTGAATCAAGAAATTGAGGTTCTCAAAGCGTTTTTATTACAAGTCCCAGAACTGTTAAATGAGAGTGGACGATTGAGTGTTATTTCGTATCACTCTTTAGAAGACCGTTTGGTAAAACGATTTATAAGAAATGGGTTGTTTGAAGGAGAGCCAGAAAAAGATGTATTTGGGAATTTTGAAGTCCCTCTAAAGAAAGTTGGCGGTTTGATTGTTCCAGATGCGAAAGAAATAAAACTAAATAACAGAGCTCGAAGTGCTAAATTAAGAATTGCTGAAAAGCCAAACGCAAAATAAGGCTAATGAAAAACAAGATGTATAATATTTTAAAAGGAACCTTTCTAGTGAGCGATGGTGCTTTTAAAAATTGGCGTTTGATATTCTTTTTTTTAACGCTTGCACTTGGAATGATTGCAAGTTCTCATAATGCTGATCGTAAAGTCTATAAAATTGCAAGACTCAATGAACAAGTGAAAGCCTATCGTTCTACCTATGTGGAAACCCGTGCGAAATTGATGGAACTCAAAATGGAATCGGTCATTCGAAAGCGCTTGTCAGGGCTAGGAATTAAGCCGTCGTCCAATCCACCTTTTAAAATCATCATTAACTCTAAATCTAATTAATTTAATGCAATCAATTGAAATGTCAATAATGAACAAACTGTACTTCACTAGCGGGACGTTGTTCATTTTTGCGCTCTTGGTGGTATATAAATTAGTTACAATCCAATTTGTTGAAGGTGATCAGTACCGCAGTATTGCTGATAATCGAACGATTAAAGACGATATTATTCCATCAAATCGTGGAAATGTGTATTCAGTAGGGGGGAGTTTATTGGCAACTTCTGTGCCTAAATATGATATCCGTATTGATCTAGTAGCTCCGAGTCACAAAAATTACGAAACATTTATAGAGCCGCTATGCGATTCGTTGGCAAGTTTTTACAATACATCGTCTGTTGAATATAAGCGCAAGTTGCGTTTAGCTCGAGAAAATAAAAACCGTTATTTTCTGTTGGCTCGTAATTTAGAATATTCTCAATATTTACGATTTAGAGATTTTCCATTATTAAATTTAGGGGCTTTTAAAGGAGGCCTTATCGTAGAACAAACTACAAAACGTGATTATCCACTGGGGCCCATCGCACAAAGATTGATTGGATATGAGCGTTTTGATGAGCAAGGAAATGTAACTCGAGTTGGTATTGATGGCGCTTTTGGTGAAAAATATTTAAGAGGCGAGCATGGTAAGAGGCGTAAACAAAAAATTGGCAAAGGACAGTGGAAACCTATTGAAGATTATAATCAGGTGGAACCCAAAGACGGATATGATATATACACTACCATTGATGTTAATGTTCAGGATATCGCTCACCATGCACTTTTGGAACAATTAGAATATTATAAAGCCGATCACGGTACTGTGGTTGTTATGGAAACCAAAACAGGCGAAATACGTGCTATTTCTAATTTGGGTCGAAATAAAGAAGGGCTGTATTATGAACGTCTTAACTATGCGGTTGGTGAATCGCACGAACCGGGCTCAACTTTTAAACTCATGGCTTTGGCAGTTGCTTTAGAAGACAAAGTTATCGATACGACCACAATGGTGGATACTAAAAAAGGGGTGCTGTCTTATTATGGTAAAAAAGTAAAAGATTCAAAAAGAGGAGGCTATGGGAACATTTCGGTTGCAGAAGCCTTTGAAGTGTCTTCCAATACAGGGATTGTAAAAGTAATTCACAATTCATACAAAAAGAATCCACAAAAATTTGTGGATGGACTATACAGAATGAGCCTCAAAGACTCATTAGGACTTCCACTTGTAGGAGAAGGAAAATCGATTATTCCAGACCCAAGGATTAAAAATGGACGCTGGAGCGGTATTGCGCTACAATGGATGGCGTATGGATATGGCGTTTCTTTTACACCACTTCAAACCTTAACATTTTATAATGCAATTGCAAATGATGGTGTAATGGTGCGTCCAAAGTTTCTACGTGAAATTAAAGCTATTGATACGTCTATAGAAACTTTTAGCACCGAGGTTATCAATCCTCGAATTTGTTCCGAAGAAACAGTTTTAAAATTACAACAACTCCTTAAAAATGTGGTAGAAAAAGAGCATGGAACTGGGCATGGTTTATACTCTGATAAGTTTTCTATGGCGGGGAAAACAGGGACTTGTCAAAAGGACTATGTAAATAAAGATCAGTTGAATTATATATCGTCCTTTTCAGGGTATTTCCCTGCGGATGATCCAAAATATTCTTGCATTGTAGTTATTCATGAACCCGATAAAAGTGTTGGGTATTATGGCGCAGATGTGGCGGGACCTGTGTTCAAAAAAATCGCACAAAAAATATTCACAGATGCCCCTGTAATTGATGAGATAAATAATATTAATGAAAAATCGGAAACAGTTAAAGCCAATTATGATAACTATTATACTCTAGCTCAAAAGTATAAAACAATCATGCCCAATTTAAAAGGGATGTCCGCTATGGATGCGATTTCTATTTTAGAAAATATGGGTCTAAAGGTTCAAACTCAGGGCAATGGAACCGTTTCAAAACAATCGGTTAAAAGTGGTCAAAAAGTAAAACCAAAATCTGTAATAACACTCGTTTTATCATGAAGAATTTAAAACACATATTACAGAAAATTCCCGTTGAGAAAATCATTGGATCAGATGATAGGTCGATTTCTAACATACAGTACGATTCTCGAAGTGTTGAGCAGGACAGTGTTTTTGTAGCGATCAAAGGCGGGGTTTTTGATGGTCATACGTTTATTTCCAAAGCAATTAATCAGGGTGCAGTAGTCATTGTTTGTGAAGAGTTACCCGAACAATTTAATGCTGAGATTACTTATATTCAAGTTAAGAGTGCAGCAAGAGCCTTGGCACTTATGGCTTCTAATTATTATGAAAACCCTTCCGAAAACTTAAAACTGATTGGAATCACAGGTACCAATGGTAAAACTACTGTTGCAACGCTTCTTTATGAATTATTTAAAAAAGCGGGATATAAAGTGGGACTCATATCAACGGTAAAAATCATGGTTGATCATGAAATATTTTCTGCTACACATACCACTCCTGACTCTTTAATAATCAATTCTTATTTGAGTCAAATGAATGCTCAAGGTGTTGAGTTTTGTTTTATGGAAGTCAGTTCGCATGGAATTCATCAATTTAGAACAGAAGGATTGCTTTTTAAAGGCGGTGTGTTCACTAATCTCTCTCACGATCATTTGGATTATCACAATTCATTTGCGGAGTATAGGGATGTAAAAAAATCATTTTTTGATCAATTGCCATCAACTGCATTTGCTCTTGTAAATGCCGATGATAAAAACGGTCCGATAATGGTTCAAAATACTAAAGCCAACACATTTACTTATGCTTTAAAATGTTATGCAGACTTCCGTGTTCAGATTTTGGAAAACCAGTTTAGCGGACTCTTGTTAAAGATAAATGAAAGCGAAGTGTGGGTGAAATTAATTGGGAGCTTTAATGCGTATAACATGACAGCAATTTATGGAACTGCTGAGCTTTTAGGATTAGAATCCAACGAGACCCTACGTATAATGAGTGCTCTTGATAATGTTAATGGAAGGTTTGAATACTTTAAGTCTGACACTAATATCACAGCTATTATTGATTATGCACACACTCCAGATGCACTAAAAAATGTGTTGGAAACAATTAATACAATTAGAACCAAAAATGAAACTCTAATTACTGTGGTTGGTTGTGGTGGCGACCGAGATCGTACCAAACGTCCAAAAATGGCGCATATTGCTTCTGCACTGAGTACTAAAGTCATTTTTACAAGTGACAATCCTAGGTCAGAAGATCCAGATAAAATTATTTCTGAAATGGAAGTTGGTGTCGAAGCACAGTACTCCAGTAAAACCATGTCAATTACCAATCGAAAACAAGCAATTAAAACAGCTTGTCAGTTAACCCAACCTAATGATATCATACTGGTAGCAGGAAAAGGTCATGAAACGTATCAAGAAATCAATGGAGTTAAAAGTGATTTTAATGATTTCAAAATAACAAAAGAATTTTTAATACAATTAAACAAATAATATGCTGTACTATTTATTTAAATATCTTGAAGAAGCGCACCAATTTCCTGGCGCCTCTCTTTTTGGTTTTATAACCTTTAGGGCAGCAGTAGCGATTATTTTATCGTTAATGATTTCCACTATTTTTGGGAAACGCATCATTCATTTTCTTCAAAAACAACAAGTTGGAGAAACCATTCGCGATTTAGGTTTAGAAGGCCAAAAGGAAAAGGCAGGAACGCCAACCATGGGAGGCCTGATCATTATTTTAGCGACTTTAATACCTGTCATATTATTAGCCAAGTTAGATAATATTTATATCATTTTGTTGCTCATTACAACTTTATGGATGGGCGTGATAGGATTTATAGATGACTATATCAAAAAATTTAAAAATGATAAAGAAGGTCTTAAAGGCCGATTTAAAGTTTTAGGTCAAATAGGGTTGGGAATCATCGTTGGAATGACCTTGTTTTTTCATGATGATGTTACAATCAAAGAAAAAATACCAGCCCATATGCAGGTTGAGACCGCAGCGAGCCAACAGTCGACAATTCAGTTTTATCCAGAATCAAAATCGACCAAAACAACCATTCCTTTTGTAAAGTCAAATGAATTTGACTATACCGATTTGATCACTTGGATTCATCCCAATTTAGAAAAATATGCCTGGATTGTGTTTGTGTTGGTTGTTATTTTTATCATAACAGCCGTTTCAAATGGCGCCAACCTAACCGACGGTATTGATGGTTTGGCTGCTGGAACATCGGCAATTATTGTATTGACTTTAGGGGTTTTTGCTTGGGTGTCCGGTAATATTATTTTCTCGGATTATTTAAATATTATGTACATCCCAAGGGTGGAAGAAATTACTATTTATATCGCTGCATTTGTAGGGGCATTGGTTGGATTTCTTTGGTACAACACCTTTCCAGCACAAGTATTTATGGGAGATACAGGGAGTTTGACAATTGGTGGAATCATTGCGGTCATTGCCATTGCAGTCCGTAAAGAATGGTTGATTCCTGTGTTGTGTGGGATCTTCTTGGCAGAAAACTTATCAGTGGTTTTACAAGTGAGTTACTTTAAATATACCCGAAAAAAATATGGCGAAGGCCGACGCATTTTTAAGATGTCGCCTTTGCATCACCATTACCAAAAATCAGGCTACCATGAAAGTAAAATTGTAACACGTTTTTGGATTGTGGGAATTTTACTAGCCATTTTAACTATTGTCACTTTGAAAATTCGATAGATGAGACGATTAGTGGTTCTTGGTGGAGGAGAAAGTGGCGTAGGTGCTGCTCTGTTAGGAAAAGAAAAAGAGTACAACGTATTTCTTTCTGATGCTGGAAAGATTGCAAAAAAATATAAAGACGTTCTTAAACATAATGAGATTGAATGGGAAGATAAGGGGCATACCGAGTCCAAAATTTTAAACGCAGATGTAGTAGTTAAAAGTCCAGGAATTCCAGATCACATCTCACTAATTGAAAAATTAAATTTAGCCTCCATTTCAGTGATTTCTGAAATTGAGTTTGCGTCGTTGTTTACAAGTGCAAACATTATCGGGATTACGGGAAGCAATGGTAAGACTACCACTGCCCTGATGGTACACCAGATTTTAAGTCATGCTGGATTTGATGTGTCAATTGGTGGAAATATAGGCGATAGTTTTGCAAAACAGGTCCTCAAGGCTAAAGCTAACTACGTTTTAGAACTGAGTAGTTTTCAGTTAGATGGAATTGATAAATTTAGACCACACATTGCAATTATTACCAATATTACACCAGATCATTTAGATCGCTATGATTATAAATTTGAAAACTATATCGCTTCAAAATTTAGAATCGCTATGAATCAAACATCGGACGATTATTTGATATATGATTCAGACGATGAGGTCATCAAATCCTATATAAATACCCATGAAATTCAATCTACATTAGTGCCTTTTTCCCTCAAAAGAAAAGTTACAAATGGAGCCTATTTAGAACAAAATAATATACGAATAAAATTAAATAATAGAGACATAATTATGCCAACATCAAACTTAGCTTTAGAAGGGAAGCACAACATCAAAAATGCGATGGCAGCATCGACTGTTGCCCACCTGTTAAAAATCAGAAAAGCAACGATAAGAGAAAGTTTTGAGGGGTTCCAAGGTGCCGAACATCGCTTGGAACAAGTCCTCACAATCAATAAAGTACAGTACATAAATGATTCCAAGGCCACTAATGTAAATGCGACGTATTACGCTTTAGAAAGTATGAATACGCCAACGGTTTGGATTGTTGGAGGAGTTGATAAAGGAAATGATTACACGACATTATATCCATTTGTCAATGAAAAAGTTAAGGCGATTATTTGTTTGGGAAAAGATAATGAAACATTGTTTGATGCTTTTGAAAATATAGTGGATAATATCATAGAAACGCAGTCGATGAGCGAAGCTGTACAAATCGCTTATAAAATTGCTGCTCCTGGTGAAGCTGTTTTGTTATCTCCAGCATGTGCCAGTTTTGATTTATTTGAAAATTATGAAGACCGTGGTCATCAATTTAAAGCCGCAGTAAGACAGTTATAATGAAGACCGTATTTGATAATATAAAAGGAGATCGTATCATATGGGCAATTGCTGCTCTGTTGGCAATATTCTCATTTTTACCAGTGTATAGTGCGGCAAGCAATTTGGCCTACATTGGAAATGAGAGCAATACCTTTAGTTATTTCATCAAACACTTTGTGCATTTGTTTTTAGGGTTTTCAATTATATATGGCGTTCATAAAATTCCGTACCGTTACTTCAAAGGCCTTTCTTTGGTAATGATTCCAGTGATTTTGATATTATTGATAGTTACCATGTTACAGGGGTCAACCATTGGAGGAGCAAATGCAAGTCGTTGGATTCGTGTTCCAATTGTTGGGTTCACATTTCAACCCTCTACTTTGGCTGCTTTGGTTTTAATGGTCTATGTCGCACGATATTTATCAAAAAATAAAGATAAAGAACACACCTTTAAAGACTCTATCCTTCCGCTTTGGGTTCCTGTTTTTATAGTTATCGGATTGATTCTTCCTGCTAATTTCTCAACAGCAGCACTTATTTTTTCAATGGTAATTTTATTGACATTTCTGGGCGGGTATCCACTAAAATATTCATCGGTTATTATAGGCTCAGGACTTATAGTGCTTATGTTTTTTGTGTTAACAGCAAAAGCCTTTCCAGATTTAATGCCAAATAGAGTTGACACATGGACAAGTCGCATTACCAGTTTTATGGATTCGGATGTCACTGAAGAAGATTATCAAATTGAAAAAGCTAAAATTGCTATTGCTACTGGGGGTATCCAAGGACTTGGACCTGGTAAAAGTGTTCAAAAGAACTTTTTGCCACAATCCTCGTCGGATTTTATTTTCGCTATTATAGTTGAAGAATACGGACTTATAGGCGGCATTAGTTTGCTATTTCTTTATCTGTGGTTGTTATTTAGAATTGTAATAGTGGCTCAAAAGTCAGAGACGGTTTTTGGAAAATTATTAAGCATAGGGGTTGGGATTCCAATTGTTTTTCAAGCCCTAGTTAATATGGGTGTAGCAGTTCAGTTATTTCCTGTAACAGGTCAAACATTGCCTCTGATAAGTAGTGGGGGAACTTCTATTTGGGTAACCTGCTTGGCACTAGGAATTGTGCTAAGCGTGAGCACCAAACGCGAGGTTGAAAAAGGACAAGAAAATGAAGAACAACATCCTTTAGAAATATTAAGCGAAGCACTATGATGAAGTTGTATAGAATCATATTGTCAGGTGGAGGAACAGGAGGTCATATATATCCTGCGATTGCCATTGCAAATGAATTAAAAGCACGATTCCCAAAATCGGAGTTTTTGTTTGTAGGTGCAAAGGATAAAATGGAAATGCAAAAAGTGCCACAAGCAGGGTATAGAATCAAAGGGTTATGGATTGCAGGAATTCAAAGGCGATTGACGTTCAAAAATCTATTGTTCCCTCTTAAATTAGTAGTGAGTATGATTAAGTCTTTGACGATTATTAATTCATTCAAACCTGATGTTGTGATTGGAACCGGTGGTTTTGCAAGTGGACCTCTTTTACAAGTCGCTGCTATGAAAGGCATACAAACTTTGATTCAAGAACAAAATTCATTTCCAGGAATTACCAATAAATTATTATCAAAAAAAGTAAATAAAATATGTGTAGCTTATGAGGGGCTAGAACGCTTTTTCCCAAAAGAAAAATTGATTTTAACGGGCAACCCAGTCCGACAAGACGTACTGGATTTAGGTCAAAAATCAAACGAAGCTCAAGCGTTTTTTAATTTAGAACCTAACAAAAAAACACTACTAATATTAGGTGGGAGTTTAGGAGCACGACGGATAAATCAACTTATAGAATCCAAATTGGATTATTTTAAAGCACTAGGAATACAAGTGGTTTGGCAATGTGGAAAATTATATACTGACGATTATAGTCACTATAATTCTAATTCAAATGTGCAAGTGCATACATTTTTAAATCGAATGGATTTAGCTTATGCAGCAGCAGATATTATAATTTCTAGAGCAGGAGCCAGTTCTGTCTCGGAACTTTGTGTTGTTGGGAAGCCGGTAATTTTCATTCCGTCCCCTAATGTTTCTGAAGACCATCAAACCAAAAATGCATTAGCAGTTTCAGAACAAAATGCTGCCATAGTTATAAGTGAAAAAGTACTGGAATCAAGTTTTGAAACACAATTTTCTCAACTTATTGCCTCCGAATCTCAACAACTAGAATTATCAACGAATATTAAAAAGCTAGCCTTAAAACAAGCGACCAATACGATCGTCAATGAAATTGAAAAGCTGTTAAATAAATGAATTTAAAAACCATACATAACGTATTTTTTATTGGTATCGGAGGTGTAGGTATGAGTGCGCTTGCGCGTTATTTTGCACTTGATGGAAAAGTGGTTGGAGGCTATGATAAAACTCCTACTTTGATTACACAATCACTAATAGAACTTGGGATTCATGTTCAATTTAAAATCGATTTAAATCAGATTAACGAGCAGTTTTTTAATTCTAAAGACACGCTTATTGTATTTACGCCTGCAATCTCAGAATCAAATGCTATTTTAGAGTATTTTAGAACTCATGACTTTCAAGTTTTAAAACGATCCGAAGTTTTAGGCTTAGTTACCGAATACACTCAATGTTTGGCCGTTGCTGGAACCCATGGAAAAACAACGACCTGCAGTATTTTAGGGCATTTACTGTTTGCGTGCAATGAGAAAGTGACCGCTTTTATTGGTGGTATTTCAGAAAACTATCAATCTAATTTAATTCAAAATGGAACTGATATTTCAGTGGTTGAAGCCGATGAGTTTGACCGTTCATTTCTAACGCTTAGTCCAGACTTTGCATGCATCACATCCATGGATGCAGACCATCTAGACATCTATAATTCTGAATCTGATTTAATTGAAACTTTTAAACAGTTTGTCCAAAAAATTAAGCCTAAAGGAAAATTATTCATTCGTAAAGGATTGCCATTAGATGGGATTACATACGGAATAAATGAGGCTGCAGATTACAGTGCCACCAATATTCAAATCCTAAAAGGATGCTATCAGTTTGATCTTCAAACTCCTCAAGTGTTAGTTCAAAATATAACATTTCATTTACCAGGAGAACACAACTTGTCTAATGCAATTGCAGCATTAGCGATGGCCTTAGAATTTGGATGCCAGCCAGAAAATTTAAAAAGAGGTTTGAGCACGTATAAGGGTGTCAAAAGACGTTTTACATATCAAATTAAAACAGACGATTTCGTGTTTATAGATGATTATGCACACCACCCAGCAGAAATTAATGCCGTACATCAAGCTGTAAGAGAACTGTATCCAAACCAAAAAGTAGCAGTCGTATTTCAGCCTCATTTGTTTAGTAGAACACATGATTTTGCAAATGATTTTGCATCGAGTTTATCCCAGTTTGATGCTGCTTTTTTATTGGATATTTATCCTGCACGAGAGCTTCCTATCAAGGGGGTCACCTCAAGTTGGTTGTTGGAGAAAATTAAGAGCCCGATCAAAAAATTAATTTCGAAATCAGAAATTGTATGTGAAATAAAAAAATTAGGATATCCTGTGTTTATCACTCTTGGAGCAGGCGATATAGGGGTGGAAGTATCAGACTTAAAAGAAAAATTAAGTTATGCGTATTAACTGGAATTACATAAAAGGGATTTTGTTGCTAGGTCTAGTAGTGTTTTTGTATGCTTTTTCTTCACACAAAAATAACAGCCGTTCTGTGACTAAAATTGCGGTTCAATTTACCGGAAATGAGAACGTTTATATTACCACCGAAATGGTTAATAAATTGTTAATACAAAATCAAGAACAACTGTTTAATTTACCGAAAGATAATTTAGATTTGAAAGAAATGGAGTTTTTACTTGAGTCAAATGAAATGATAAAATCTGCTCAAGTGTATCTTACTGTAAACGGAGAAGTTAGGACGAAAATCGAACAAAAACAACCGATTGCACGAGTCTATTCTGATACTACATTTTACATTGATGAAGATGGTTTGTGGATGCCACTATCTCCCCAGCACAGTGCGCGTGTCCCATTGGTTACTGGAGTTGTAGAAAAAGAAGATTTGGAAGCCGTTTATACGATGGCCTTAAAAGTTTACAAAGATCCTTTTTTAAAAACTTACATCACTGAAATTCATCAAAATGAAAACAAGGAAATAAGTTTAAAAATGAGGCTTTCAGAATTTGAAATATTAGTAGGATATCTTGAAAACCTAGATAAAAAAATTAAGAATTTAAAGGCGTTTTATCAAAAAGCAAAAAAAGATAAGGTGTTAGATGTATATAAAACTGTGAATTTACAATTTGATAATCAAGTTGTATGCACAAAAAAATAAATTTATGGAAGCTCAAAACATCTCAGTAGGATTAGATATTGGTACCACAAAAATTGTGGCAATGATTGGTCGCAAAAATGAATATGACAAATTGGAAATACTTGGAATAGGTAAGTCTAAAAGTCTAGGAGTTCATAGAGGCGTAGTAAATAATATAACACAAACGATTCAGTCCATTCAACAAGCGGTTTTAGAATCTGAAACAAACTCAGGGCTAAAGATTGGAGAAGTTACTGTTGGCATTGCAGGACAACATATTCGCAGCCTTCAACACAGCGATTATATCACTAGAGAAAATGCTGAATTGGTGATCAATGAAGAGGATATCGATCGTCTAATTAATCAGGTTCACAAGTTGGTCATGCTTCCAGGAGAAGAAATTATTCATGTCTTACCACAAGATTATAAAGTAGATGGACAGGCAGAAGTTAAAGAACCAATTGGCATGTATGGCGAGCGCCTTGAAGCTAATTTTCATGTTGTTGTAGGTCAGGTGTCCTCCATTCGAAACATTGGTCGTTGTGTCCAAACAGCGGGCTTGGAATTAGATGGAATTACCTTAGAACCTTTGGCATCTGCAAATGCAGTACTCAGTCAAGAAGAAAAAGAAGCAGGTGTTGCTTTGATTGATATAGGTGGTGGAACAACAGATTTAGCTGTTTTTAAGGATGGCATTATCAGACATACGGCTGTCATTCCTTTTGGCGGAAATGTAATCACAGAAGATATTAAAGAAGGCTGTTCAATTATTGAAAAACAAGCCGAATTATTAAAAATCAAATTTGGATCAGCATGGCCAGGTGAAAACAAGGAAAATGAAATTGTGTCGATCCCTGGGTTGAGAGGACGTGATCCTAAAGAAATTACTCTCAAAAACTTATCTAAAATAATTCACGCCAGGGTGGTTGAAATAGTTGAGCAAGTCTATGTGGAAATTAAAAATTATGGACACGAGGAACAAAAGAAAAAACTTATCGCTGGAATTGTACTCACAGGTGGGGGAAGTCAGTTGAAACACCTAAAACAATTGGTAGAATACATCACTGGAATGGATACCAGAGTCGGTTATCCTAACGAGCATTTGGCAGGCGATAGTGATAGTGACATCACAAGCCCAATGTATGCCACAGCCGTAGGATTAGTCATGGATAGTTTGATGAGACAAGAAAAGCGAAGTGTTGAAACGCCAGAAGAAACTGAGAACGATGAGCAACTGAATGTTCAACCACCAATCGAAACGCCGCGCGATAACCGCAGCTTTTTGGATAAATTAACAGAAAGAGTAAAAGATTTTTTAGATAACGCAGAATAAAAATAGATAACCAGTAAAACTATAGTATATGAGCAGCAATAATAACTTTGGAATTACATTCGATCTTCCAAAAAACCAGTCCAACGTCATCAAAGTCATTGGAGTTGGAGGGGGTGGAAGTAATGCGATTAATCACATGTTTAAACAAGGGATTAAGGGAGTAGACTTTGTAATCTGTAATACCGATTCACAAGCATTGAACAATAGTGGCGTGCCTAACAAAATTCAATTAGGAGTCCACCTAACGGAAGGTTTGGGAGCCGGAGCTAATCCTGAAATTGGAGAACAATCGGCCGTTGAAAGTTTGGAAGATATCCGAACAATGCTAACAATGAACACCAAAATGGTTTTTATCACTGCAGGTATGGGCGGTGGAACCGGTACGGGAGCAGCTCCAATTATTGCTAAAATGGCAAAAGAAATGGATATCCTTACTGTAGGGATTGTAACGATGCCATTTGAATTTGAAGGAAAAATAAGAAATGCACAGGCCCATCAAGGGATTGAAAAACTTCGAAAAACCGTAGATTCATTAGTGATCATAAACAATAATAAATTAAG
>Ga0233399_1000220_pt1 | contig 24346 bp, 10 predicted proteins | sample 43DmetaG_FD_182698 | JGI IMG/M metagenome (GOLD analysis project Ga0233399, IMG submission 182698) | Seawater microbial communities from Monterey Bay, California, United States - 43D | ecosystem: Environmental > Aquatic > Marine > Coastal | place: USA: California | collected 2016-11-08 | reverse complement strand
CATTCCCCGAAGCAGTATTTCTAAATCCAGTAGCAGTCGAAACATTACCAATGGCTCTAGCACCCCATCCGGCAGAAAATTGCCCAACATTTGCACCATCTATCCCACCAGCAGCTCCAACCTGTGGGCCAGCAATGGTGGTGAAGCCCAACGCAACAGAACCAAGGCCTGATGATCGATTGTATGCATTCGCGCCAAAAGAGCCCCAACCAATAGCGCCCATTCCTTCATGAATCATTGAAAGATTTCCATCTCCTAAGTTATATAATGGGTGACCAGACTCAGTAAAACCACCATGATCCTGTGCAGCTTGTTGTGGAGATTTCTCCGAAACCACTAAATCCACACTCCAATCTCCAGGATCACCAAAAACATCATTAGAATTTCCATTGCCACCTCTAGATGCTCCACGAGCAGAGGACGCATAAATTTTTCCATTAAAGACATTACCACCACCGTCTTCAACAAAAACAATTGCAGGCTTTTTGTCTGTGTCATTAGAAATGTTCTGTGCTTCACCATTAAATATTTCATTTAAAGCAAACTCCACATTTTGCGGAGTGAGCTGTACATGACCTTCGTTTTGGGTTGGCATACTCCAAGCATCAAATGGAGTATTATCTGGGTTAATCATTTGATCATACCAATTATTTGTAAAATAATCCATTGAACTTATTGAAGGTATAAAAGTAAAATAACTTGTTTGAAGTTGCGATATAAAGCTATCAACGATAGGGTCAGTTGTAGCATAGGTCGAAGCAATTTCTGAGATATCAAAAAGTCCCCCAGGGGCTGTATCAATTCCATCTGTATGACCATGTGATCGTGCCACAGCTTGAGCGTTAATATCACAAAAACAAAACCATGGAGCGTCTATAAATATTTCACTAACAGTTTGCGTTTGGTTTATATATGGAGTAAACCAAGCGTCAAGGTAAGCATCTGTTCCGTCGGCAACCCCTGGCATGTATGCGTCAAGTACTTGTTGACCAGGGTTAACTGGGTTTCCATTTATGTCATAAAATGGAGCCACTGGACTACTACCATTTATTATGGATATGTTTCTTGTATTTTGAGGGAATTCAGTTGAATTAATGTTATCTATAGCATCATAAAAGATATTAAAAAAAGGATGAGGTTGAGGAAGAGCATTATTATTATCAAACTCGGGTCCGCCATTTACAAGGTGCGGCTCAAAGTGATCCCACAACATCTGTCTTGCTGCGGGTGATTTTAGCATGCCATCTACAAGGGGTCTTAGAGATTCTACACTAAAATCGCCAGCCCATGTGTCAAGTCCATAAGCTAAGTAGTTAAACATATGCTGAAAACCAATTGGAACATTTGCTCCAGCATGTGGGGAGTCAAAGGAAACATAAAGCCTTGTTTCGTGATCTAATCCAATACTTTCCATATAGTTTAATCCATACCGCGCAACAAGTCCTCCCATACTCGGGCCGATAATTACATTTTCTTTATCGCCTACTTTTAAATTGTTAATATATTTGATTAGTTCAACCAAAAGCATAGCGTTTCGTTCAATATAATCAGCACCTCCATAAATCCAAACCTGATCTTCTTCTCTAAAATAGGTCGGAAAATTTAAAACTACAACGTCATATCCGTTGTTACGCACAATATCACCTAGATTTCCGCCACTATAATCTAACAACTGGTATATAGTATTAATATTTCTTGAATCCAAAGGATCAAATCCATCGATTAGAAAAATAGGTTTGTCAAGAACTCCATCAGGACTATAAAATATATCCATCTCTCCCCATCCCTTAAAAGGATATTCGTTATATGGCTGTATGTATGGTGGATCTGTAGTGCTTGAAGTGAAGCCAACTATGTTTTGGTTATTTTGTCTATTTAGCTGTTCGTTGGAATAGATAACATTTAAAGATGCACTACTTTCTACAACTTCTTGATTTTCTAAAGTGATTCTAAATTGTATTAATTTTTCTCCTTCACTTTGGTAATTTACAGTTGAACTTGAGTTAATGGTGATTGTTCTGAATCCTTGATTATCATCAAAATTAATTTCAATATTTACGATATCCAAATCTGTTGTATTAAAAAATGTTTCCTCCTCTAATTTAAAAACGACATCTGTACCTCTTTGTATAGACTTCAAAGCCGCTCCAATTAAAAGTTGATGTTTATCGAATATTTCTGTTTGCTGTCCCACCCTTTGAAAGGTGTTACCTTCAGTCGATATAATTAGATTATTGTTTGAGGCAACTTCGTTGAAGGTGTCATATTCTGTAAAAAGTAATGCTAAAGGTACTTCTAAGCTTAGTAATTCCCTAGTTGCTTTATCTTTTAGAATACTTAAATCCGGTAAACGTTGTTCAAAATCTGAAAACGAAATAGCCTTGTAGGCTTGATAAAAATTATAGATGTTATGAGTTTGAGTTGAGTAGTTTCTTATATTATGAATTGAGCTATTATTGTATAAAATAGATGTATTCATACCTCTTTTATCAAAGTTTGGAAACATTTCGATTATGTTTTGTGAATTCATCAATAGACTACTAAAACACAGACCTAAGAAAATTAATTTTTTCATAACTTTTTCTTTTATTTATTTTAATTTGTTTTCAAGCTCTTTTATTTGTTTTTGTTGTTCTTTAATAGCATTAATCAGTACAGGGATTAGTCCTTGATAATTAACAGACAATGTTTGATCACTAGTATTAGCTGTTTTTACTAATTCTGGAAATACTTTTTGCACGTCCTGAGCCAGTAGTCCTATTTTGGAATCTGCCTCATTACTTTTCATCGTATAGCTTTTTCCATCCATCAATAGTAATTTAGTAAGCGTACTTCCTAAAGAAATAATATTAGATTTTAATCTAGCATCAGAATTTACGGTCAATTCCCCAGAAAGTGTTGCAGATCCGTCATAATTCACGACAAATGCGTTAGAAGGGTTGCTTCCTGCTAAACCGTTTGATGAGTTCATATCGCCATTTCCAATCACAAAGGCAACTCCAGGAGGTGCTCCTGTATATTGACCATCAGCATAGTAATACCCACCATAATTATCAGGGTCAATAGTTGTATCACCCAATCCCGCAGAATTATTAACACCAATAGCAAGCATACCAAAGTTATCAGCAGTAGTAGAAAGCCCAAGAGCAGCTGATGCTTGGTTACTCGCCGTGGTATTTTTATTAGCTGAGAACGAGCTTCTTCCCGAAGCAGTAGTGTACATACCCATTGCTGTAGCACTTCCAGCAGTACCTACACTAGCATTAGTATCTCCAGCAACATTTTGGTATCCAGTTGTGAAATTAGTAGTTCCCCATGCAATATTTTCTTGTCCCAATGCTATAGAACCACCACCAGCTGCATGATTTTTAAACCCTATGGCTACAGTACTAGCACCTTCTGCCCAGTTTTCTTTCCCTAAGGCTATTGTTGAATCTCCGGTAGCATAGTTGTAATTCCCCATGGAAACAGAAGCATTCCCCGAAGCAGTATTTCTAAATCCAGTAGCAGTCGAAACATTACCAATGGCTCTAGCACCCCATCCGGCAGAAAATTGCCCAACATTTGCACCATCTATCCCACCAGCAGCTCCAACCTGTGGACCTGCAATAGTGTTGAAGCCCATAGCTACAGACCCAAGGCCTGATGATCGATTGTATGCATTAGCTCCAAAAGAACCCCAACCGATAGCACCCATTCCTTCATGAATCATAGATTGTGAACCATCTCCTAAGTTATAAACTGGGTGTCCAGATTCTGAAAAATTTCCAAAATCACCAGCAGCTTGTGCTGGAGTCTTTTCAGAAACAACTAAATCCACACTCCAATCTCCAGGATCACCAAAAACATCATTAGAATTTCCATTTCCACCTCTAGAAGCTCCACGAGCAGAGGACGCATAAATTTTTCCATTAAAGACATTACCACCACCGTCTTCAACAAAAACAATTGCAGGCTTTTTGTCTGTGTCATTAGAAATATTTCCACCCCCATTACCACTTCCGCCTGTAATTGGAAAGTTACTAAAACAAACCAATTCCAAACCATTGCTATTGGTGATATTATTCTCTATTCCTGCATATTGTCCCAATAACGAGATTGATGAGTTAGCACCAGGGTTACCATTTAGGTTAAATAGTATTGAATTTCCTTGAATTTGAAAAGAAGATATTGAAACTCCGTTAGCATTTGATAAAACAAAATCATTAACAACCCTGTTTAAAATTAAATTTGTATTGTTTGTGTTTATCATAAGACTCTCTGAAGATGTTTCTATAACAAGAGTATTCTCATTTGTAAGATTAGCAGATAATATCATTGGTGGGTCAATTTCTTCTGAATAACTATACCCATACAGATCTCTAGTAAGCGGCTTGAAGATTCTGTTTGCAAAGGTTTCATAACCATTTTCAAAGGGAAAATGACAATAATCTGAATGTGAGGTCATACCAGTTGTTGGCATAATAAACGTATCTTCATTTTCAATAGCTAGTAACCTTTGTGCCTCTTTGATTTGAAGTCTACCAGTCGAGCTAGTACCACAATTACAATCTCTAGTTTGAAAAATATAAATGTTACTTAAGTTAATAAAATCATTATACCATGATTCTTTAAGGTTTATAAATGCGTCTTTGTATTGATTTATAGACAAGCCGTTAGTAAAAGAATCCGCTTCCCCTTGAGACCATAAAATACCTCTAACTGCATTTTTTAGCCCTGTCTTGTTCAACCTGTAGTAGAGTCTTCCATAATTTGAATTGGTGGATGAATTATAATTAGTTGGTGCTTGAAAAAAACTTATAGGCTGGCCGCCATGTGCAGAATTAAAAATCGCAATAGGAATATTGAGTTCATCTACTAATTTTTTTGCTAAAACTAATCCCCATTGACCAGTATTACCACTCGAGTTTTCATTACCATCTCCTTGACCATAGTACCAATTATCATTTGATAATAGACCTGAAGAGCTAATATTACCCCCAGAATACACTCTTATAAAATCACTTTGATAACTACTAGAACTGCCGTTATACATCACGGCTGCTGCATTAGATTGCCCTTGTATTATAAAGACATCTCCAGCAACAATATCATCAATATCTTTAACTAGGTTGTCATTTCCATTGTAAGAAGTATATATTTTTATACGATATTTTGCGAGTTCTGCGGCAATATTGATTTCAAATGAAAACGGTGCAATTAGATTCTCATAATTTAAATTTTGAGAGTAGGTTTGTTGAATAACGCCATTTCTCAGAAGTTCAATACGAATTGATGAAAAAGGATTATTGTTGTAAGAAATTGGAGAGACCCATTTCCAGCCCAAAGAAGGTTCACTATAATTACCAGCAGAGGTGTCGTGATAAAGTCCAATCCAACCCCTAAAATAATCAAAAGATGCTACAATTGAGTTTTCCTCAGCACTATGGTGTGATGATAAATATCCTCCAGCACTTTCGGCTGCTAGTTTAGCAGCTTCCCAACTCAATTGTGATGGATTTTTAAAATAGGAATGTCCATTATATTGTCCTAGGTAAATAAAATTAGATAATGAGTTTATAATTCCGTCATACTCCACGTAAGACGGTTTAGCGTCAGATGCATTGGCATCATTCCAATTCCCTAAATAATTGATAATTTCAGCAGCATCTTCAGGAGATGGACTATTGTTAGGTTCTCCATTAGCCCAAGAACTATATTCAAGATTGTAATTGTCACCCAAATTAACCTCTCCATTTATGGACAATGTGCCTATGTTAGTCTGGATATCTCTGGCGACTAATTGCTTTTCAGTCGGTAAAGAGTTAAAAGAAATTTGTGAGTTTGAAACACAAAAAGGTACAAAAATTAATAATGAAACTAATTTTTTCATAAGTAGTTTTTTTTAAATCCAAAACAATAACCCCACTTTACTAAAGCAGGGTTAAATGTTTATTTATTTAGCTAATGATAGTTATTTAATTTGCTTTTTAAGCTCATCAATTTGTTTTTGTTGTTCTTTAATAGCATTAATCAGTACAGGGATTAGTCCTTGGTAATTAACTGAAAGGGTTCCTTCCGTGTCATCAGCCTCTTTTACCAACTCTGGAAGCACTTTTTGTACATCTTGTGCCAACAGTCCTATTTTAGCATCTTTCTCATTAGATTTCATAGTATAAGTCTTACCATCTATTGCTAAAAGTTTAGACAATGCACCACTTAAAGAAATGATATTTGATTTAAGTCTCATATCAGAATTTATTGTTAAATCTCCAGAAAGTGTTGCAGATCCGTCATAATTCACGACAAATGCGTTTGAAGGGTTGCTTCCTGCTAAACCATTTTCTGTGTTAACATCACCATTTCCAACCACAAAGGCAACTCCAGGAGGAGCTCCTGTATATTGACCATCAGCATAGTAATACTGATCTGAAGTTGTATCCCCAATTCCAGCTGCGTTATTAACCCCTATCGCCAACATTCCAACATTATCTGCAGTGGTTCCCAGACCCATAGAAGTTGCAGCTTGGTTTGTTGCAGTAGTTCCTCTGTTAAGGGCCATAGATGCATCTGCAGAAGCAGTATTGTATTTTCCTATTGCTGTAGCACTTCCACCAGTTCCAACTGCAGAGTTAGTATCTCCAGCAACATTTTGGTATCCAGCTGTGAAATTAGTAGTTCCCCATGCAATATTTTCTTGTCCCAATGCTGAAGAACCACCACCAGCTGCATGATTTTTAAACCCTATGGCTACAGTACTTGCACCTTCAGCCCAGTTTTCTTTTCCTAAAGCAATAGTAGCATCACCAGTAGCGTAATTGTAATTACCAAGAGCTACAGAACTTCCTCCAGAAGCAGTATTTCTAAATCCAGTAGCAGTCGATACATTACCAATAGCTCTAGAAGCATAACCAGCAGAGAATTGCCCAACATTTGCACCATCGATACCCCCAGCAGCTCCAACCTGTGGACCTGCAATAGTGTTGAAGCCCATAGCAACAGACCCAAGACCTGATGATCGATTGTATGCATTAGCTCCAAAAGAACCCCAACCGATAGCACCCATTCCTTCATGAATCATAGATTGTGAACCATCTCCTAAGTTATAAACTGGGTGTCCAGATTCTGAAAAATTTCCAAAATCACCAGCAGCTTGTGCTGGAGTCTTTTCAGAAACAACTAAATCCACACTCCAATCTCCAGGATTACCAAAAGCATCATTAGAGTTTCCATTTCCACCTCTAGAAGCTCCACGAGCAGAGGATGCATAAATTTTTCCATTAAAGACATTACCACCACCGTCTTCAACAAAAACAATTGCAGGTTTTTTGTCTGTGTCAGCAGCTTGAGAAAAAGAGTAATTAAATGTAAATGCAATTGCAAGTACTAAGCTAAATTTTATTTGATTTTTCATCGTTTTATTATTTTAAAGTTATTTATTTTATTGTTTATATCTTTTGCACTGAGGATGTATACTCCTTTGTTTAAGGTTGAAATGTTAATCAATTTTGAATTGGTTTTCAATACCTGTTGTCCCAGAGAGTTTATTAAAGTTAATTCTAAATCTCCAGAGTAATCAACGTTTATAATTGAAGCGGATGGGTTAGGATAAATTTTAATTCCCGTGGCTGTAACATCCTCAACAGAAAGACTGTTTGGAGATCCCACGGTAACTCGATTGACTCGCAATGGAGACGTAAATGTAGCACTCACCACAAAATCTGTATTATCGCTATCCGAATATTCGGACCATTGCATAGCTGTCGCGTCGTAAACAAAAAGAGATGAATTGTGGGTTAGCCCATTCATTTCACTTTCTTCGTAGTTAAAATAGATAGTTCCTAAAAAATTCTCAATTTCAGCATCAAATGAATATATTTTCTCCATGGTTGGAGATCCATTTAACACCTCTTGTGTTAATTCTTTTGTAACTACTGTTTCATTTAAAGTGTAGTCTGCAGATGGTTTTAATTCCAATCCAGAAACATTTAGGGTTGCTTCGCTTTTAACTGTTATAGCTCCGCTTGCCCCAACAGTAAGCAATGTTGTCTGTGCTTGAGAGTTAAGCGCAAATACAATTGTTATGGCTAGTAATAACTTTTCATGTACACTTTTTTTTCTTGGAAATGTAACTTTTCTCATATATTATTATTATAGTTAAATATTTTGTGACTCTCACAAAATTGGAAATTGATTCTAAACAATTAACTTTTATTTAAAAACTTAAATGATATAAAAATTTGTTTAAAAGAATAAATGTATAATTAAACAATTAATAGGCCGATTAAATTTAGATTAATAGGTGATTAATTTTTAATTTATTTAATTAATTTACAATAAATTAACGCAAAATATCAATAATTCACAACTAAGTTACTTTATATTTATATATATTTACAATTGAACTTCTTTTTAGACAACTTTCAATACTACATCCAAATGCTAATAAATGTTTATAAATGTTTAATATTTATACCTAATAAAAGAAACATTTTGTTTTTTTTACTAATCTTATCTTTTAGTCTTACGGCACAAAAAAACAAGTTAGTTAATGGAAATATCACTGATACCAACAATCAACCAATTCCAGGGGTAAACATACAAGATCAAAGTAACCCAAACATTGGAACCGTTTCTGATTTTGATGGTAACTTTTCTATCAGTATAAAACCTAATACAACACTGATATTTAGTTATGTTGGTTTTGAAACCCAAACTGTGACAATAACTATTGAAAATAATTTAAATATCCAATTAAAGGAAGATTTATCTGCACTGGAAGAAGTAACTTTGGTGGCATATGGTAAACAAAAAAAGGCAAGTGTAATAGCAGCGGTTACTAGTGTAGATCCAATAGAGTTAAAAACAACTTCAAGTAACTTAACAACCGCATTGGCAGGTCGTGTTGCTGGAGTAATATCTTATCAAAGAAGTGGTGAACCGGGCAGAGATAATGCGGAATTTTTTATAAGAGGTGTTAGCACATTTGGATATGCTAGATCTCCTTTAATTTTAATAGATGGCATAGAGACCACTTCAAACGACTTAGCTAGATTACAGCCGGATGATATTGCCAGTTTTTCTATAATGAAAGATGCTACTGCTACCTCACTCTATGGTGCAAGGGGTGCAAATGGAGTTATTTTGGTAACTACGAAAGTAGGTAAAGAAGGTATTGTAAAAGTTAATATCAGATATGAAAAATCATACTCAACCCCTACACGATCTCTTGAAATAGCTGATCCAATTACATATATGAGACTTCATAATGAAGCTTTGGTCACAAGAAATGCTTTAGGAGGTCGTATTTATTCTCTAGAAAAAATACTTATATCCGAAGATCCAAACAGAAATAAAATGGCTTACCCAACTGTTAATTGGTTTGATGAACTTTTGGAAGATTATACATTAAATAGTAGATTTAACTTTAATGTTAGCGGAGGTGGGAAAATTGCTAGGTATTACTTGGCAAGTACTGTCAACACAGACAATGGAAACTTAAAAGTAGATCCTCGCAATAATTTTAATAACAATATCAATTTTAAAAGGATTTCATTGAGGTCCAACATTGATGTTAATTTAACCCCAACCACAGAAGTAGCTCTTAAGTTTAACGGAAATTTTGATGACTATGTGGGGCCGATAGATGGAGGAGAGGCTATATACCAAAAAGCGATGAAAGCCAACCCAGTATTATATCCTAAATTTTATGAACCTGATGCCCAATTTCAAAACACATCTCATGTACTATTCGGAAACGCTGGTCAGTTTGGAGGCTATTTAAATCCTTATGCTGATCTTATGAGAGGTTACAAGGATGAAAGTTACAATAACTTTTTAGCAACTGTAGAGGTTAAACAAAATTTAAAATTTATTACATAAGGCTTAAAAGCCAGACTGCTAGCAAACACATCCAGATATTCATTTTACAATTTAGAAAGACGTTATAATCCTTTTTATTACTCACTAGGAAACTATGATTTTCAAAGTGACCAGTACACATTAGTAGCCTTAAATCCTAACCAAGGAACTGAGTACCTCGAATACAATGAAGGGAATAAAATAATAACAAATTCAACATATTTTGAAGGTTCAATAAACTATAACAGAACTCTTAATGAAAAACATGAGATTTCTGGGATGTTGATAGGAATTTTAAGAGAACTCAAATATTCCAATGCTGGAAACCTGCAAAGCTCTTTGCCATACAGGAATATTGGTCTTTCAGGGAGGTTTACATATGCCTATGATGGACGTTATTTCTCCGAGTTTAATTTTGGATACAACGGTTCAGAGCGATTTGCAAAGTCAGAGCGTTTTGGGTTTTTTCCATCATTTGGACTTGGATGGTATTTATCTAATGAAAAATTTATGGAACCATTATCAAACATCATATCGAAGTTAAAATTTAAAGGGACCTATGGACTTGTTGGAAATGATCAAATTGGAAGTGCTGATGATCGTTTCTTTTATATCTCTCAAGTTAACCTTAATGATGGAGGTTTGGGCTCAAGTTTTGGGCAAGAATTTGGCACATATATTAATGGCGTTAGTATAGACCGCTACGCGAATGATCAAATTACATGGGAAAAAGCAAGAATGCTAAATTTAGGGTTTGAACTTGGCCTTTTTGGAGTTGTAGATATTCAAGCTGATTATTTTACTGAATATCGTTCTAATATTCTAATGGATCGAGCTCAAATTCCAGCTTCAATGGGATTGCAAGCACCTTTGAGAGCTAATGTTGGAGAAGCCTCTTCTTCAGGATTTGAGTTCACTATAGATTACAAAGACAGCTTAAGTGAGGACCTTTTTGTCTCTGCAAGAGCTAATTTTTCTTTCGCAACTAGTAAATATGAAGTCTACGAAGAATTAGACTATAGAAATGCAGGCTTGCCATGGCGCTCAAGAATTGGACTTAATTTATCCCAGCCCTTTGGGTACATCGCCGAGCGTTTATTTATTGATGAGGCCGATATTGCAAATTCTCCATTACAAACATTTGGAGAATATATGCCTGGAGATATAAAATATAAAGATATTAATAATGATGGTGTGATAGATATCAATGATGAAGTGGCGATAGGATATCCAACAACACCTGAAGTAATTTATGGTTTTGGAGTTTCAGCATCCTACAAAGGCTTGGATTTGTCGTTCTTTTTTCAGGGCTCTCTAAACTCATCATTCTTTATAGACGCTTACAATACATCCCCATTTATTGACACAAGTGGAAGTGCTATTGGGAATAATGCACTTTTGAATGCATGGGCTAATGACCATTGGTCAGAAAACGATAGAAATCTTTATGCAGCATGGCCACGACTATCAGACCAATTGGTAGATAATAACAATCGCAATAGTACGTGGTGGCTGAGAGACGGTTCTTTTCTCAGACTTAAATCTGTTGAATTTGGTTACTCAATCCCAGATAAATTAGCTTCCAGAGTCAATTTATCGTCTGCAAGAATTTATATTAACGGCTCAAACTTAGTTACATTCAGTAAGTTCAAATTATGGGATGTTGAAATGGGGGGTAATGGACTTGGGTATCCAATACAGCAAGTAGTTAATCTTGGATTGAATTTAAATTTTTAAAAAAATTACTATGAAAAAAACCCTTGCAATTTTCTTACTATTTTTAATCTCTTGTGAAAAGGATTTTCTTGACGTTGTACCAGACAATATTGCAACTATTGATCTCGCTTTTAACACACGATCTGGCGCAGAGAATTTTCTTTCGACATGTTACAACTATATTCCTGAACATGCACATGTAGAACAAAATTTCTCAATGTTAGCTGGAGATGAAGTTTGGTATTATGCCGAAAACGATTTTTATATGAATAATGAAACAAGCTTTCGTGTGGCCAAAGGTTTGCAAAATTCTGCAAGTCCATACTTAAATTATTGGGAAGGAGGTAGGGGAGCTCCTAAAAGCCTATTCGTTGCTATAAGAGATTGTAATATTTTTTTAGAAAACTTAGTGGCTGTTCCGGGACTTGAAGAACAAGAACGATTGCGTTGGCTTGACGAAGTCAAGGTTCTCAAAGCATTTTATCATTTTTGGCTTATGCAAATGTATGGTCCAATTCCAATAATAAAAACTAATGTTCCTGTAAGTGCACCTTCTGCAGAAACTAATCTTTACAGAGCATCCATAGACGAAATTGTTAACTACCTCACGGATTTATTAGATGAGGTTATAGAATCGAATAATTTACCTGGGTTAATTAATTACGTCTACACTGAACAAGGTAGAATAACAATGCCAATAGCAAAAGCATTGAAGGCTAAAATTTTAATGCTCAGTGCAAGCCCTATTTTTAACGGGAACTCAGATTTTAGTAGCCTTGTTGACAGCCAAGGCAATAGTCTAGTTAATCAATCCTACGATCCTCAAAAATGGGTTTTGGCAAAGGAAGCATTATTTCAAGCTATTGAAAGTGCTGAATCTAATGGACATTCTTTATATCAATTTAATCAGCAACTCCCTATCATTGGAGGTGCTAATGATCAGATTATTCAAGAATTAAGCCTTAGGGCAGCCATTACTGATCCTTTTAATTCTGAAATAATATGGGCATTTTCAGCCGACTGGACTGGTGAATTACAACAATGGTGTCAGCCAAGGTGGACTGCGGATCATTCAGCACTGTTTGGCTACACCAAAAAATCCCATGCTCCTACCCTGAATATGGTTGAGACATTCTACACACGAAATGGAGTACCAATTGATGAAGATCTATCTTGGGATTACGGAAATCGATTTGATGTTATTCAGACAGCATCACTAGACACAAACAATGATAACTATCATGAATTTTATTTAGAAAACGATTATTCTACAGCAAAACTGCACACTTTTAGGGAGCCTAGGTTTTACTCTACTTTAGGATTTGATGGAGGTAAGTGGTTTTCTCTCGAGACCGAAAACATTAATTTTATTCCACATTTGAATGCTAAAGCTGGAGCACCATCTGGAAAACAAGGTTTTGAAATTTATTCAATTACAGGTTATTTTGCAAAAAAGTTAGTGCATTATGAAAATATAATTTCATTAGAATCATCTACAATTAAAGGCTATTCATTTCCAATAATAAGACTTGCCGATTTGTATTTAATGTATGCCGAAGCTTCAAACGAAACAAAAGCAGCTCCAGACGCAGATGTGTATGAATACATTCAAAAAGTTAGAGACAGAGCTGGACTTGATGAAGGCGGTGACCTTGTAAATACCTGGCAAATGCACTCTTCAAATCCTAGTAAACCAATGACTAAAGAAGGAATGAGAAAAATTATACACCAAGAAAGAATGATAGAACTTGCCCTTGAAGGACATCGTTATTGGGATTTAAGACGTTGGAAATTGGCGGGTGAATACTTCAGTAAACCAATTCAAGGATGGAATATATTTAAACCCGATGTAGAAAGTTTTTATGAAGTTGAAAATATATTTTACAGGAATTATATAACTAAAGACTATTTGTGGCCCATTAGTCAAACAGAATTGCTAAGAAACCCTAACTTAATACAGAACCCAGGATGGTAAAAACAGATATTAATATTTTTTATTTTCTTTTATGTACACTCTTATTTTTAGGTTGTACAGAAGATGAACGTGGTGCTTATGGATCAGATGGAGTACCTCCTGATCCTGTTGTAATTAACGCAGTCGAAAACAGGCCTGGAGGTGCTACAATACGCTTCACTGCTCCAGCAAACCAGGATTTACTCTATATCAAAGGATCTTATATAGACGAAAACAATATACCTAAGCAAGTAATTGTATCTTCAGTGATTGACACCTTAGGTATTATTGGTTTTGGGCAGACTGGGAACTACAATGTTGATGTGACAGCAGTTGATACTGGAGATAATGAATCTGAGGCTGTGTCCACAACGATTTCTCCTTTAGAGGCGCCAATTCATGCGATTTTAGAATCTATTGAAGGTACTCAAGATTTTGGTGGTATTAACATATCTTATTCTAATCCAACTAGAGCTGAAGTCTCACTAAATATGTCCATTATTGATTTAGAAGGAACACAGGTTTTTAAAGAGTCTTTTTACACAAGCCAAGCAGAAAGCTCTTATAGTTTTAGAGGGTATGATCCAATTCCGACTACTTTTATAATTTATGTTGAGGACCGATGGGGAAATCAAACAATCACAAAATCATTTGAAATAACCCCATTGCAAGATGTGTTTTTGGACAAGGGCTTTTTTGCTATTCAATCTATGCCAGGTGATGAGAGCTTTAGCGAATATGGTTTTTCTGCAAATCAAATGTGGGATGGAGCTTGGAGTAGTCAATGGAATTGTGGGCATACTAATTTTTTATCACTTCCTCACCAGTTAACAATGGATTTGGGACAAACAGTCAAATTAAATAGGTTTAAATTATACCAAAGAGGAGGTACCGAGTTGTATAAGCATGGAAATCCAAAACGGTTTCAAATTTATGGGCGTGAGAATTTGGATAATTTACCTATATATAGTCCTACAAACCCAGGTGATGGATGGATACTTTTAGGAACTTTTGAATCCTTCAAACCATCTGGTTTGCCACCAGGTTCCAATACAGAGGAGGATTATTTATTTCAAGATAATGGCGAAGATTTTGTGTTTGATTATGACGCACAACAATACGATATAAAGTATATAAGATTTGTAAATCTGGAATCTTGGAATAATCAAATGGTGACAGTAATTGGTGAGCTTTCATTTTGGGGAGGTCTAGTTGAATAATATTATATCAAATCATGAGCGCATTTAGAACTAAAATTTATTTATTATTTTTTTTATTAATAACAACTTTTGCAATGCTTAGGTGTGGTGATATAGAGTCCATTCATGAGCAGTATTTAAACGGAGAAACAATTTATGCTGGTAGATTGGATACGTTGACAATTAGACCGGGATATTATAGGGCAAAACTTGAAGGATACACTCATTATCTAGGCAATTCAAACAAAGTTATTGTAGAATTTAATGGTAATACCCAAACTTTTGATATTGACAATACTAATGAGATTTGTGGGGTGTTATTGGAAGATTTAGAGGCCAGTAATTATGAATTTAATGTTACTACCCAAGATCCAGACGGAAATTTATCGATTCCTCAAGTTGTGGCTGGATTTGCAATAGGAGATGAATTTGTTTCAGATCAAGACCCTAGAGAAATTGTTGGCTACAGTTTTGAATCTGATGGTAATTACATCAATTTTAGTGGAAATGCTGAATCTGAATATGTGATTTACACAACAGTTGATTACGAAAACGAATCAAATGAAATAATAAGGGATACCGCATTTTTTGAAAATTCAAGGGTAGAGCTAATAGATTTCAAACCCCTAGGCAATATTACAACTAGGTCTTATATTCAGTCGGGTCTCAATGGTATGGATACCATTCCCTTAAATGCTGTCAACTACACACTTCCAGATGTGCCTTACCAAGAACTTGATAAAAGTTTTTTTAGATTAGTTCAAATGCCTAGTGATAATTTAGGTACTTATAATAATGCAAACCCAGACTTATATTTATTTGATGGTGATGGCTCATGGACTGGTGATGATACCTTCTCTTACTTTTCAAATCCAGGAGAAATGCCGCATCATTTTACCATTGATCTTGGATTAATGACCACACTTAGACGAGTAAAACTTGAAATGCCTACTCCAAGCTCTATAGCTGACAATAATGCTACTGAAGTTCAAATATGGGGCCGTAGTAACCTTGAACTTGCTGAAACAAGTTCTAATACTGATGCCGCATTTTATAATGCAGGCTGGAATCTTTTGTATCAAGGAAATATCGATGGAGCATCGGAGGCGAATAATAGTTTTTTAGTCACCCCTTCAAACCAAGTTAGATACATTAGGTATCGTGTTTTATCAACAGTTGGAAACACCAATTCTCAACTAACAGAAATGACACTATATGGTCAAGATAATTCTCCCATAGTCCATGATAAATCTTTATTCTCTATGCCATTAATGCCTAGTGATAATCCTGGCACCTCCTACGGAGGAAACCCTTCAAATTACTTATGGGACAACAATTCAATATGGTCAGGAAATGACGCTTACGGATATCACTCAGGTGAAAATGCAGTTCCAGGCCATTTTACGTTAGATTTAGGTGTTTTGACACAATTAGCAAAATGTAAATTACATTTCAGAGACCCTAGCAACTTTGCAGGTAATAATCCTACTCAATTAGAAATCTGGGGAAGATCTAATTTGGATGGAGCAGAAACATTACCAGTGTTTCAGTCCGTTGGAAACTCTGTAATTTCTGATCCAGTACCCTCAGAAAACTTTCAAAATTCTGGCTGGCAATTATTGGTCAATCAAAGTATAGATGGAGCTAACATACAATCAACAGAGTTTGATATTCCTGCAGGTCCTATGTCAAAATATATTCGTTTTCGATATACGTCAACTGTTGGAAATCAAGGATTTCAGTTAATAGAACTGGAGTTATCAGGATACGGAGCACTTACTAACTAATAGTGTCTAAAGAATTTTAATATTAATTGCAAAATAGAGCACATGAAATATCTCAACTTGAAAAATTTATTTTTCGTCACAACTTTCTTACTAACAAGTTTGAGTTTTGGTTTTATAAAACATAATAATTACATAAAATACGTTGATCCATTTATTGGCTCAGGGGGTCATGGTCATGTATTTGTTGGAGCAAATGTGCCATTTGGCGGCGTACAAGTAGGACCAACAAACTTTAACAAAGGATGGGATTGGTCATCTTCTTATCATCATTCTGACAGTATTGTTAAAGGGTTTTGTCATTTAAATGTCAGCGGAACAGGAATGTCAGACCTAGGTGAACTCACAGTAATGCCAGTTACTGGAGAATTAAAAATTAATGCCGGCAATCAAGATAGACATCTAGACGGATATGCCTCCTTATATTCAAAAGATAAAGAAATTGCTAGCCCTGGGTACTATCAAGTCATGTTAGATCGATATGATATTAAAGTTGAATTAACAGCGACCGAACGCTCGGGGCTGCATAAATATACTTTTCCAGAATCCTCAGAATCAAGGATTATAATTGATTTAGGAGAGGGGAGTGCTGACCGAGCAACTGATACCTATTTGAGACAAGTTAATGATACTTTATTTGAAGGGTATCGATTTTCTTCAGGATGGGCGTCAGACCAAAGAGAATTTTTTTCATTTATAGTTTCTAAGCCTGTAAATGATTTCATTATTTATAACAATGGTAAAAGAGTCAAAGCTTCTGAAAAAAAAGGAGTAAATGTTAAGGGGTTTTTGGAGTTTACCACTGAAAAAGATGAAGTAATTTATTTAAAAATGGGTGTTTCACCTGTTAGTTCCAGTAATGGATTAGATAATTTAATGACAGAAATTCCAGATTGGGATTTTAATAGAATATTGAATGAGGCAGAACATAAATGGAACAAAGAACTATCAAAGATTCATATAAAAACTAAAGACAAATCGAAAAAAAGAGTTTTTTACACTGCAATGTATCACAGTATGATTGCTCCAAATATATTCCAAGATCTTAATGGAGAATATAGGGGTTCAGATAGAAAAGTATACAAAGATACCACGTTTACAAATTATACTTTGTTTTCACTTTGGGATACATATAGGGCTGCACATCCGCTATACACGATAACTCATCCAGAAAGAGTTAGTGATATGGTAAATTCTATGATTAAAATATTTGAGCAGCAAGGAAAACTACCAGTATGGCATTTAAGAGGAAATGAAACAAATACAATGCCAGGCTACAGCGCCATCCCTGTTGTTGTTGATGCCTGCCTCAAAGGCTTTGATGGTATTGATTTAGAAAAAGTATTTGAAGCTGTAAAGGAAAGTGCTACTGGAGACCATGAACCTGGAGTTAAAGACTTGATGAAATATGGATATATCCCATCAGATTATATGGCAGAATCCATAGCAAGTACTATGGAATATTCAATAGCTGATTGGGGTATTGCACAGCTTGCAGCAAAATTAAACAAACCAGACGATTATAAATATTTTTTAGATCGTTCCAAATCCTATAAAAATTACTTCGATGATGAAACTAAGTTTATGAGAGGTAAAATGGCTGATGGTAGTTGGCGAACTCCATTTGACCCCAAGTCAGCTCAGCATAGGATAAATGACTATTGTGAGGGTAATGCATGGCAATATTTGTGGCTTACGCCACAGGATCCAGAAGGTCTTATCGAATTACTTGGAGGGGATTTAGGGTTTACAAAAAAGCTTGATCAGCTATTTAGTATTTCGTCTGATTTAGAAGAAGGATCGTCCATGGATATTACTGGAATGATAGGGCAGTATGCACATGGAAATGAGCCAAGTCATCATACTACATATATGTATGCTTTTGCAGGACAACAATATAAAATTCCTAAAAATGTAAGATACATAACAGAAAATTTATATTCAGATAAGCCAGATGGCTTAAGTGGTAACGAAGACTGCGGACAAATGTCTTCTTGGTACATTTTTTCTTCCATAGGATTTTACCCTGTAAATCCTTCAAATGGTGCCTATGTTTTTGGTAGCCCCATATTTGATCAAGTTGATATCAATTTAGGTGATGGGAAAACTATGAAAATTATAGCTGAAAATAACTCTGATGAAAATATATATATACAGAAAGTAACACTTAATGGTGCTGAATACAAATACTCTTATATAACTCACAAAGAGTTGGTTAAGGGAGGAGAACTTAAGTTTGTTATGGGGTCAACACCAAATTTAGACTTTGGTAAAGATCCAAAATATAGACCTAAATCAATTGTTTATTAGAATCAAAATATTTTCATATAGAAATACCTAACATATTGAAGAAATTAATGATTGAACACATAATATATTTTTAGATTTTTTTTAATTAAATTAATCCATTTAAAAATATTTTAATCTCATATTAATCGATGCTTAATTACTAATTTAATACGATGATAATATATTTACTTTCATTAGAAAATTAATTTATTAAATGATTAACAACAAATCTTTCAAAAACCTATTTCTTAAACTCAAATTTAAAAAATTACAAAAACTAAGAGTTATATCTTGTTCTTATATCATTATTATGTTTTTGTTAAGTGGTCTATTAGCTAACTCACAACAACTACACAAAGTTGTTAATACGCAGATTGGCTCTCAAGGCAATGGTTTGAAATGTGGTTATAATTTCGTTGGAGCAACTTATCCATTTGGAATGGTTCAGTTCACTCCAAGTTTTTTTTCACCTCAAAAAGGTTTTGTTGTTAATCAATTAAGTGGCGCAGGGTGCCCTCATATGGGGAATTTCCCAGTACTACCCTTTGCAGGACCATTAATAAACTCACCCAACAAGATGGAAAGTTTTGAAAAGTATGAATCTATAAATGAATCACATGCAGGTTTTTTGTCATTACAAATGACAGATAAAACAACAGTAAATCTTACAGCAACTCAACGCTCAGGTGTAGCAAATTTTAAATTTGATGATACAACAAATGTTGGGACAGTTGTAATAGGTTCAGGGATTAGTTCAACTAAGTTAACAAATGCAATGGTTAAGATCACATCAGATTCTAGTTGTGAAGGCTTTGCCGAAGGTGGGGATTTTTGTGGTTCACAAACAAATTACAAGATTTTTTTCGCAGTTGAATTTGATAGAGATTCTAAAATTCATGGGGTATGGGAAAAAAACTCATTTTCAGAGAACGTTAATCTAGCCCATGGCGAAAACTCAGGAGCTTATTTTACATTTGACACCACAACTTCAAGAGATGTAAAATATAGAATAGCAATATCATATGTTTCAATAGAAAATGCAAAAGAAAACCTTGAAAATGAAAAAACTAACGAGGATTTTAAAACTTACAAACAAACCACTGAAGCTGCATGGGATTTAAATCTTTCTAAAATTATAGTTGAATCAGCAAACAAAGATCGAAAAACACAATTTTACACTAATCTTTACCATGCTTTAATCCACCCTAATATTGTTAGCGATGTCAACGGTGAATACATGGGAGCCGATTTTAAAGTTCATAAAACAAATCTAGAAGCTCAATATAGCTCCTTTAGTGTATGGGACACTTATCGTACTCAAGCACAATTACTTGCCATTTTATTTCCTAAACAGAGTAGTGATATGATGCAGTCCTTAGTTGATTTCGCAGACCAAAGCGGTGGGTTTGGACGTTGGATTTTAGCAAACATTGAAACAGGAATTATGCAAGGCGATCCTACACCAATCCTAATTTCAAATTCGTATGTTTTTGGAGCCACAAATTTTGATTTTAAAAAGGCATATTATCACATGAAAAATGGGGCTACTATTCCTCTTTTGTACTCTCAAGACAAAGAAATTCGCCCCTATTTAACTGAATATTTAAGAGACGGTCACACCTTTGCTTCAATGATGTTAGAATATACGTCATCAGATTTTGCTATTGGTCAATTTGCTCTTCAGGCTTTAAACCTTAAAGAGGATGCCTTGTATTTCAAAGAAAGAGCTCAAAATTGGAAAAACATTTACAATCCAAATAATAAATGGTTAAATTCCAAATACCCAAACAACAAGTGGAAAGATATTGACCAAGACTGGCGAGAAGCAACTTACAAAAATTACTTTTGGATGGTCCCGTACAATTTAAAAACATTAATAGATAGAATCGGAGGATATGATGTAGCTGAAAATCGTTTGGATTCATTCTTTAATCGTTTAGATGCATCCTATGATGACGAATGGTTTGCCGCAGGTAATGAACCTAACTTTCAAGCTCCGTGGATTTATAATTGGACAGATGCTGCATATAAAACTTCCGAAGTTGTTCACAGGATATTTAATGAAATGTATTCTAGTGAACCAAATGGATTACCAGGAAATGATGATTTGGGATCTATGGGGTCTTGGTATGTATTCGCTTCAATTGGACTTTATCCAATGATTCCGGGAGTGGCAGGGTTTTCAATAAACACTCCTCAGTTTGAAAAAGTAACAATTAATTTACCTCTTGGACAATTGACTATCAGAGGTGGTTCAACTAATAACAATTATATCAATTCAATAAAAGTTAACGGAAAAAACTATAAATCTACTTGGGTTGATTGGGATCTTATTAGAAATGGGGGGATTTTAGACTATAAGACTTCAAAAACTCCAATCAAAACATGGGGTAAAAATTCAAAACCTCCAAGCTACGACTAAGTTTAATTATTCATTAATCTTATTTTTTTAAATTTTGAAATATATCAAATGAAAATAGTCCAAATATTTATATTTATGTTCATACTTCAGGTAGTGAATGCACAATTTGATTCAAAAAGCTCCACCTACCTAGTAGATTTTGTAAACCCTTTAGTGGGGTCTGATTCTGCATTTGAACTTTCTAACGGAAATACCTATCCTGCGATTGCAACTCCATGGGGAATGAATTTTTGGACGCCTCAAACTGGGAAAATGGGCGATGGATGGGGTTATACATATGATGCAAATAAAATTAGAGGCTTCAAGCAAACACACCAGCCCAGCCCATGGATTAATGATTATGCTGCTTTTTCTTTGTTTCCAGAAACAGGAAAACTTAAAATTAATGAAGATGACCGTTCTTCATGGTTTTCACACAAAACAGAAATAAGTAAACCGCATTATTATAAAGTGTATTTAGCTGACTATGACGTCACAACCGAAATCACTCCTACTGAACGGGGTGCACAGTTTCAGTTTACTTTTCCAAAAACAACTAATGCTCATATATTAATTGATGGCTTTTTCAAAGGTTCAATGATTAGAGTGTTTCCCAAAGAAAGAAAAGTAGTAGGGTATTGTCGTAATAACTCTGGAGGAGTTCCTGAAAATTTTCATAATTATTTTGTAATTTATTTTGATAAAGATTTTGAAAATTCACAAACATGGGAAACGAGTAAATCATTAAAAGTCAATACTAATAGCTTAAGTAATGCACTGAGTGCTGAGGGCTATCATGTCGGTGCAGTTTTAAGTTTTAATACAGAAAACGATGAAAAAATAACAGCTAGAGTGGCATCTTCTTTTATAAGTTTAGAGCAAGCAGAATTGAATTTAGAAAGAGAAATTGGTTCGGATACTTTCGAACAAACCAAAATCAAAGCTGCAAATCTTTGGAATACAGAATTGAGTAGAATTGAAATTGAAGGAGGGAGTCTGGATCAATATCGGACATTTTATACTGCACTTTACAGAGTTTTACTTTTTCCAAGAAAATTTTATGAAATAAACGGCTCCAATGAAATAATTCATTATAGTCCATACAATGGAGAGGTGATTAGCGGATATATGTTTACAGATAACGGTTTTTGGGATACTTTTAGAGCTGTGTTTCCATTTTTTACTATAATGTATCCAGATTTCACGAGTCAATTGATGCAAGGCCTAGTTAATACTTATAATGAAAGTGGCTGGTTGCCAGAATGGGCAAGTCCCGGACACAGAGATTGTATGGTAGGGTCTAACTCTACCATTAATATAGCTGATGCATATTTAAGAGGAATACGCGGCTATGATATTGAAACTCTTTATGAAGCCATTATAAAAAATACTAATAGTGTAGGTCCAATAAGTTCTGTTGGTAGATATGGTGCTGAATATTATAATGATTTAGGTTATGTTCCCTATGATGTAGGAATCAAGGAAAACGCCGCCAGAACTTTAGAGTACGCCTATGCAGATTGGAGTATAGCAGAACTAGGAGCAGCTCTAGGAAAGTCTCAAAAGGAGGTTGATTTATTTAGAAAAAGAAGCTATAATTATACGAATTTGTTTGATAAAGAGATCGGATTTATGCGCGGTAAAAATAAAGATGGGAGTTGGGCTAAAACATTCACACCAGATAAATGGGGCGATGCTTTCACTGAGGGTTCATCTTGGCATTGGACATGGTGCGTTTTTCATGATCCAATTGGACTAGCAAACTCTTTTGGTGGGATTAAAAAAATGCGCGATCGTTTGGACGAGGTTTTTACTGCATCACCAACATTTAATGATTCGTATTACGGACAGCAAATTCATGAAATTACTGAAATGTTAGTTGGTGATATGGGACAATATGCTCATGGAAATCAACCAATTCAGCATGCTATATATTTATATAATTGGCTCGAAGAGCCATGGAAAACCCAAATGCACGCTAGAGAAATCATGAATAAGTTCTATTCATCTGCTCCAGACGGCTTGTGCGGAGACGAAGATAATGGTCAAACCTCTGCTTGGTATGTGTTTTCCGCAATGGGATTTTATCCAGTTACACCAGGTACAGGACAATATGCAATTGGCAGCCCACTGTTTAGTAATATAAAGTTACATCTTCAGAATGGGAATACATTTGAAGTAAAAGCCTCAAACAATTCTAAAGAAAATATATATATCAATGCAATTTACAATAATAACTTATCGTATGATAAAAATTATATTACTTATGAAGATATTATGAGCGGTTCTATTTTTTCGATAGAAATGAGCTCTGAGCCTAATATTAATTTAGGTGTTGACCAATCTTCAATACCCTACTCAATGAGTCATGATTAAAGTGCCGATTAATGAATCTTATATGAAAAATTTTAAATCACATAAATGCTCTTTTTGTCATAACTTTTTAAAAATATCATATATCCAAAATACGAATCAATTGATAAATCATTTATTTGTATATTTAAAGTTAAAGTACCCTCCGTCTCTTTGTTAATATTTGAACAAAGTATGTTATTACTAAAGCCAATCTATATTCGTTTTTTAAGTGTTCTTAGTGTTCTTTTTTTGTGTATTTACCCAACTAAAACACACCCTCAACAAACTCTTAGTAGTTTGTTTGAGTCAGATCAATATGAGTCAGAAATAAACGAATTAAAAATAGATAGCATCATCAGTTTACTTAGTATTGAAGAAAAGATTTCAATGTGTCACGCACAATCTAAATTTAGCTCACCTGGAGTTCCAAGGTTAGGGATTCCAGAACTTTGGATGACAGATGGTCCTCATGGTATTAGAGCAGAAATTAACTGGTCTGATTGGGGTTATTCTGGCTGGACAAATGATTATATTACAGGCTTCCCTGCTTTAACCTGTCTTGCAGCAACCTTTAATCCATCTTTGTCAAAACAATACGGTTTTAGCATTGGAGAAGAAGCACGTTACAGGAAAAAAGATATTTTGTTAGGTCCTGGGGTTAATATATATAGAACCCCCCTTAATGGAAGAAATTTTGAATACATGGGTGAAGACCCTTTTTTAGCTTCCAAAATGGTTGTTCCTTACATCAAAGGCGTACAGATGAATGGAGTCGCAGCTTGCGTTAAACACTTTGCATTAAACAATC
>Ga0233399_1000215_pt1 | contig 24484 bp, 22 predicted proteins | sample 43DmetaG_FD_182698 | JGI IMG/M metagenome (GOLD analysis project Ga0233399, IMG submission 182698) | Seawater microbial communities from Monterey Bay, California, United States - 43D | ecosystem: Environmental > Aquatic > Marine > Coastal | place: USA: California | collected 2016-11-08 | reverse complement strand
AAAAGATTTCATGATGCTCTTTACGATATTGAAATGAACTTCGAAATATTCCACAAACAACTTTACGATATAGAACTATGAGATATAAAACCCCATTTCCTGTAGGAGTTAAACTCCCAGAGATCAGTGTTCCCGACTCAAAGCTACATGATCTAGAATTAGAGCCTGGCGCTTCTTCTTTGGATATTCTTAAACAGCTTTGTCGACAAGGCCTCAGAGATAAAGGTCTCGTTAAAGCCGACAACAGAAAAGATTATTATGATCGTACTCAGATGGAGATTGAAATCTTGGATGATCTAGGTTTTGTAGATTATATATTACTAAACTGGGATATTATGAATTTCTGCAAAGAGAATAAGATTCCAACTGGTGCTGGCAGGGGAAGTGCGGCTGGTAGCTTAGTGCTTTTCCTTTTAGGTGTAACAAACATTGACCCAATTAAATATGAACTATTTTTTGAAAGATTCGTTTCCAAAAGCAGAGCAAGGAAAATATTTCACGATGGTGAAGTACTTCTTGACGGCTCTTTACTTGCTGATATTGATAATGACATCTCTTATGATAGGAGGGCTGAAGTTATTAAGTATATTGAAGATAAATACGAAGGTAAAACTTCCAAAATCCTAACTCTAAACACTCTTAGCTCTAAGCTTTGCATGAAGGAGTGTTGCAAGATTGTTGGAGAGCTGTCTGAAATAGAGGTAAATCAAATTAGTGATACTATACCTAAACACTTTGGCAAGGTTGCGAAGCTCGATGTTGCTTATGAAGAAAGCGAGTCTTTTAAAGAATTTGCTGACAAAAATTCAAGGTCATATAAAATTGCAAAAAAATTAGAAGGACTGATTAAGAACACTGGCGTTCACCCTTCTGGAATATCAATTAGTTACTTTAGTCAAGGAGATATAATGCCTTTGCAAAAGACTAAAGATGGAGCTTTAGTTTCTGGTTACGACATGGATGACGTAGCTAGCCTTAGCGTTAAGTTCGATATCCTTGGCTTGAGGACACTGTCCGTGGTTAATGATACATGTAATCAAATTGGAATCAAAGCCTCTGAGATCGACCCTGGACACGAAAGCATCTATGCAGCGTTAGCTTGTCTTGAACAACCAAAAGGATTGTTTCAGATCGAAGCAGATACAAACTTTAAAGTATGCAGACAGATAGCCCCTAAAAGCTTGGAGGAGTTATCCGCTGTTGTAGCTATTGCTCGTCCAGGAGCTTTAGACTTTAAAGACAGGTATGCTGATTATGCTAGAACAGGAGACTTCCAATCTGTGCATGAGTTCTTTGACGACATACTTAGTTATACTGGAGGTATTCCGCTTTATCAAGAGCAGTTGATGAAGATGGCTGTAAAGGTTGGCTTCAGTTTGGACGAGTCAGAGCAGTTGAGGCGTATCGTGGGAAAGAAGAAGGTCGAAGACATGCCAGCATGGAAGGCTAAGATCGAAGATAAAATTAAAGAAAAAAATTTAGATCCTGTCATCGGTGAGGTCTTATGGAAGGTGGCGGAAGATTCCGCTAACTATTCATTCAACAAGTCTCACAGTATTTCTTACGCTTACTTAGCTGCTATTACAGTTTACCTTAAATTTAATCACCCACAAGAGTTTTTCTTGAGTTTACTTAAGATGTCTAGGTTTGAGCCTAATGCTCATGAAGAGATAGCTAAGATTTCTCAAGAATTGTCCTTCTTTGGTATTAAGCTTTTGCCCCCAGATCTAAATCTTTCTGATTTTGATTTTAAAATTGAAGGTAAGAATATTCGATATGGCCTTAATTCTATTAAGGGTGTTTCTGATAAAGTTATAGAATCTCTTATTGATTTTAGAGAGGCATCTTTTGAGAATAAGTATGATGTATTCATTGCTGCGAAAGACTGCGGTGTTAATATTGGAACAATGTCCGCTTTTATTCAGGCAGGTTTGCTGGATTCTTTTGTAACCACTGATAGATGTAGGCTTGTCCTAGAGGCTCAGACTTTTAATATATTAACAGACAGGGAAAAAAGAAACATTATAGAGCTTGGTTCTCGTTTCGAATATGATGTGCTTAACACAATACATTATTGTAGAAAAGAAAACTGCCCAGCAGACGATGGTAGAGTTTTATTTGCAGACAGAAGATTTAACACCTTTAAGAAAAAGTACGAACCTTATAAAAGCATATACAATCTAAACTCTAGCCACATAAAATATGCCAACTGGCATTTTGAGAGCAAGCTTCTTGGCTATAGTTACTCTCACAATATAAGGGAGATATTTTCTGCTGGTGATTCTGCCTCATTTAAAACTTCAGAGGATATTAGAAACTCTAGAGAAAGAAGTCGTGTTAAGTTTGTAGGAGAGGTATTCGACATCACCAAGAGAACAAGTAGAAATGGCAATAAATATGCAAGAATAGAACTTCAAGACGAAGTCGGTAATGTTTGTGGTCTGTTTTTAGATTCTGATAGAGAAGAAAGATTGACAGAGTATTTAAACTCTGGTAAAAAACTACCTAAGAAAGGTGAAGTTGCCATAATAGTTGGTAGTGTTGGTGAAGATATTATCTTTTTAGATAAAGTTGAGACCATACAGGAAAAAATCTACATGAAACTTTCAGAACTAAAATGAGTGTATATAATAACGTGATATTTAAAGAATATAATCTTACGCCAAGAGCCAAGAAAGCTTATACGGATGCCTTTGATAAGGCAAAAGATCTAAAGCATAATAATGTAAACAATCTTCATGTTTTTTATGGATGTATTAAAAATATGTCCGAAGAAATGAGGAGTTTACTCATTAAAATAGGATGTGTAATTGGTACTAAAGATATAGAAAGTCGCCTTGAGGAAGCTTCAAACGAAAACTCAGATAAATTTTTTACATGCAAAAATTCAGACCCTTGGCATGGAGAGGTTTCAAAAGTAATAAAAGAAGCCAACACTATAGCTACAGATTTAAATCAGCACTATGTTGGGATAGAACATATTGTTTTGTCTATGATTGATTTTTCACCTTATGTTTTTGAAGGCTTTGTTTTGGATCTTGATTGGTTTCGTTCTGAGGTAAAATTATTCGTAGAAGGAGAACCAACTACACACATTACATATGTAAGCAGTGAAGACGATGATTTTTTTGATTTTATAGACTCTGCTGTTGACAAACAAGCTCAAACAGAATCAGTGGACTCACTAAGCTCTGACTTGTCATTTGCTGTAAATTTAAACGATGTTTGCGTGGAGGGTGGCCTCCCAGATGTTTATGGTCGAGACAACGAAGTCTCATTGCTTATAGAAACAATATCAAAGAAAAACAAATGCAATGCAATTCTTACGGGTGAAGCTGGGGTAGGCAAAACTGCCGTTGTAGAGTGCTTGGTCCAAAGAATCGTAAACGGTCATGTGCCTACTAACTTAATCGGCAGTCAGATATTTAATATTGATATAGGAGGTATGCTTGCTGGTACTCAATACAGAGGCCAATTTGAGCAGAAGTTTAAGTCTCTTCTAGATTTAGCTAAGAAAACTCCTGGCATGATTTTGTTTTTTGATGAGATACATACGATTTTTGGTGCAGGAGGAAATCAAGAAGGAAGTATAGACGTAGCTAACATGCTAAAACCCTTACTTGCTAGGGGCGAAATTACTTGTATCGGAGCTACAACATCTTCAGAATACGAAAAGATATTCAAAAAAGATGGTGCAATGAAACGTAGATTTTTCAATATAAACATTGAAGAGCCGAATAAGGAAGAAACAAAAAAAATACTATACAATTGCAAGAAGAAATATGAGGAGTTTCATAATGTAAAATTTTCAAAACCAATTATAGATTGCGTCGTTGATCTTTCAGATAAGTTGATTAGCAACAAAAGATTTCCAGACAAAGCTTTTGATATAATTGATCAAGCTGGCTCAAGGGTGAAGATTAAAAATCTAAAGCCGTGTACTGAAATTCTGGACTCGCACAAAAACTTTGTTAGCTTTTTGTCTAAAAGTTCAGAAGATGACATAGACGGCATCAAAGAAAGGTTTTCAAAGTTTCTTAAAGACTTGGATGAGATTAGTAATGATTCAGACTCTACTCCATTCAGAATAAAGAAAGACGACATACTAGAGATAGTAGCTGAACATAGCAATATTTCTTTCGATCAGGTCAAGCAAAGCAACAAAGGTTTTTCCTCTTTCTTGAAAAGAATGCAGTCTGAAGTTTTTGGTCAAGAAGAATCTTTATTAAAAATTAATGACCTACTTTCCTGTGCCAAAGTAGGGTTAACAGAAGAAAACAAACCTTTAGCTAGTATGTTTTTTGTAGGTCCAACAAGTGTCGGAAAAACTTACGCAGCTAAAAAAATTGCCAAGAACTTTTTTGGTAACGAAAAAGCTTTGCTACAGATAAACATGAGTGAGCTTTATGATAAGACAGGAATCAGTAAACTTATTGGTTCTAATTCTGGTTATGTAGGTTACGAGGAAGGAGGTCTGCTTACTAAATTTGTTAAAGACAACCCCAATTGCGTCGTTCTTTTCGATGAGGTAGAAAAAGCTGACCCTCAGATACTTAATTTGCTATTGCATTTGCTTGACGAAGGTTACGTGGAAGACAACAAGCATCAAAAAGTAGATTTCTCTAAGTCCATAGTGATCTTAACCAGTAATATTGGACATAGTAATTACTCCAAAAAAAGCATGGGCTTTGTTCAGGAGGAGATTAAAAGAGAAGATTCGTATAAAGACTCTGTAAAGAAGCAATTAAAACCCGAGCTTCTAGCTAGAATTAACGAAGTTATTGTTTTTGAAGATTTAAACGACTCTGTAATTAAACAAATAATAAGTTTCGAAGTCGATAATATAAAAGAAAAGTTGTCGAAGAACAAAATCTCTTTCAAGGTAAAACAAAACTCACTAGATTGTATTTTTAATGATATAAAATCAAAAAAACTCCATGCTAGAGACATAAAAAATTACATCCGAGAAAAAGTTCAGGTTCCCATGGCAAAAATTATTGTGCGCAATTCAAAAAAATCAGAAATAATGATGAAAACTGTTGACAACAATATAAAGTTCAGCTAATATACTTACATATGACAAAAGCAAAACAAAATAAAATCATGACAGAAATTCGTAACAGCAAAGGTCGTTTCTTCGGTCTTTACACAAAAGCTGGAGAAGCTCTTAATGCGCAGTTTGTAGCTGAGAGCCCTCAATACGTTACTGTTTATGATCGAAACGCAAAAGCTAAAAGAAAGCTTGCCAAGACAAGTCTTTATGGATTGAAACTTAGGGAAGTTAAAATTGGTTCTGTTTCTTAATATAGTTTTACATAACTGAACAACAAAAGCCTGTGGTGAAAACCTCGGGCTTTTTTGTTTAAAAAAACAAATATGACATTATTATATTGTATAAATGAAGATAAATAAAAAGCTTGAAAACAGACCATTCTTTTCTGAATTTGAGTCTCCAATAACAGAAAAACATCATATTTATTACAAGATCTCTTCCAAGATATTTGAGAGGAATAATATAGATAAAGATATTAAGTATGTTTTACCTTTAAAAACGTGCTTTGACTACGATTCTTTTGTTGTGTCTTGCGAGGAAAAAGATTATATACTTAAAATTTCTCTAGACGCAACTAACAATGCTATTGTTTCTGAGTCGCTTTTCTACAGAAACAACAAAGACTTGTCTATTTGCAGTCTTGTCGATTGCGGGGTTATTAAAATAGGAGATGAAATTTCTTTTCTGTTGGTTGAGAATGACTTAGGTTTTGATTTATATGATCTTGGGGCTTCGTACGTCTTAGATAACTTATTTGGTTTTTTTGTTACATTTATGAATCAAAGAAAATTTGTATCAGATCAATCTGTAGAAGACTACATAGACAAACTTATAAACGAAGTCGATATAAACAAGCTTTCGGAATCTTCAAAGTCTGACATAAAAGTTTATCAAGATTTGGACCATTTGTGCAGAGTTCTTGATGATATTACATCAAACCTTTTAAAATTAAAATCAAAAGAATTGTTTAAGTCTTATGATTTCTGTCATGGCGGTCTTGACTTTGACAACCTAACAAGCTTAGATGGTCTTTTCAAATTTTGCAATTATGAAAATAGTTTTTATGGCAATCAAATTATAGACTTGTCAATCATGTGTTTAAATCTAGGCTACCAAGAGAGAGATTTTAATTATGTTTGTAGACAGTATTGCAAGATTAACGGCTTGGATTATGAAGCAAAAAAAACAGAAATTAGAGAGTGCTTAGAACTATCCTGCAATATACATCTGTGCAAATTAATATATAGCTTCGTAATAGAACAGTGCGTATACAAAAACTCAAGAGAGGATAGAATAACTTATTTGGTCAGAAACTTTTTTGAGACTTCCTGGTGTCTTGATATAAGTGGCTCATCAACTTGGGTAATAGAATTTTTAAATGAAATGTTTTCTATTCCTGTCGATTTTGACAAAGAATTAAGAGAAAAATATTCGGAGTAAAGTAGAAAACAATAAACCTTTTAATATAATATTGCAAAGATGATTCAATTTTATAAACCAAATTCGCAAAATACAGGTACTGCCTTTGGCTTCAGGGTTGGCACTCAGGGTAAAAATGATGAGCCGTGCCTTTATATGACCGCTGTAAAGCAAGCTTCTTGGAATGCGAAGAAAAGAAGCGGTTCTTTTTCTTCGAACGCAAAGAACCCAGACAAATCTGCAATCATTAAGTTTAATGAATTTGAAATAGGAGGGTTTATTTATGCTATAGAAAAATACGAAAAGTTTGGAGCTTTTCACAGCTTCGATGACAATTCCACAGGTATATCTCTGAGTCCATATTCCAAAAAAGACGGAACAAAGGCCTTCTCGTTTACTATAACAAGAAATTCATCTAATAAATTTGGAATGGGTATTGAAATGTCGGAGGCCTATTGCTTGTGTCAGTATTTTAAGTATGTTCTAGATCAAATTTTTACTTACAGATCAAACAAATCAAACGATAAGTAATGAAAAAGAAAACCATACTCATACACTCTAATTATTGTAAGGCTTTTACAGGTTTTGGTAAAAACAAAAAAAACATACTCAAGTATTTATATAAAACTGGTAAATATAATATAGTCGAAGCTGCAAACATGAAACGTGTCAGCGATCCTTCTGTTGATAAGCTTCCTTGGGAATGTTACGGTACTGTCCCAGACAACTACGAATCACTTCCAGAAGATCAAAAAAGACCTGCTGGATATGGTTCTGTAGAGATAGATAGAATAGTGGATGAAGTTAGGCCAGATGTTTATATAGGTATAGAAGATATCTGGGCATTTACAGACTACAACAAAAAACCTTGGTGGAACAAAGTAAACTCAATGGTTTGGACTACTCTTGATAGCTTGCCAATTCTACCTCAAGCTTTAGAGTATGCGCCTAAAATTAAACATTATTATGTTTGGTCTTCTTTTGCTGAAAAAGCATTCAAAGAGTCTGGATATGATCATATTAAGACTTTAAGAGGTTCCTTGGATACAGATTCTTTTTATAGGCTCGAAGATGAAAAAAGAAAAAAACTAAGAGAATTTCATGGCATTAATCAAGATGACTTTATTGTTGGTTTTGTTTTCAGAAACCAATTAAGAAAATCAGTTCCGAACCTTTTGGACGGGTTTAAACTTTTCAAGAAGGATAAGCCTCAAGCAAAACTGCTGCTCCATACTCACTGGTCAGAAGGTTGGGATATAATGAGGCTTCTTAAAGAGAAGGATATATCTAATACAGATATAATCACTACTTATTTCTGTTCTTCTTGCGGTGCCTATCATGTCAAAAACTTTACCCATGAGAAAGAAAAATGTAGGGAGTGTGGTCAAAGCACATCAAACACAACGAATGTATCCCATGGTGTTTCTGAAAGTCAGTTAAATGAAGTATATAATCTCATGGATGTTTATTGCCATCCCTTTACAAGTGGTGGGCAAGAAATACCAATACAAGAAGCAAAGCTAACAGAGCTCGTCACCTTGGTGACAGACTATTCATGTGGCGAAGACAGTTGTTCTGAAGAAAGCGGGGGTCTTCCCTTAAGTTGGCATGAATATAGAGAGCCTGGAACACAATTTATAAAAGCTTCAACCGATGCTGACAGCATTAATGAAATGCTTGAAACTGTTTACAATATGCCTGATAAAGAAAAATCTGAAATGGGCAAAAAGTCGAAACAATGGGTTATTGATAACTTTTCTACAGAGGTTATAGGCAAACAATTAGAATCGATAATAGATGAAATGCCTTTTTTAGATGAGAATGTAGACATAAAAAACATTCACTATAACGATCTTTATGTAATGCCTACTGGTTTATCTAATGAAGAATTCATCATAGATCTTTATAAAAATATTTTAAATGATGATGTTGATAAAAAAGACAAAGGCTTTAATGTTTGGTATTCTAAAATGATGTATGGTCAAGTCGATCAAAACTCACTTTACCATCATTTCATAAACGTTGCTAAAAAAGAAAATCTAAAAAAACCAAAAGCTTTTGAAGATGTCTTATCGAAAGACGATCAAGGCAAAAGGGTTGCAATTATAATACCCCAATCGGCTACTGATGTGCTTATGATTAACTCCTTTGTATCAAACCTTAAAAAGAAACACGATAATTGTAATGTTTACGTATTTACTAGTCCCGAATATTTTGAATACGTAGAAGACAACCCATCTGTTTTTAAATGTTTACCATACACACCAGCCCTGGACAACCCTTTGTCTCTTGAAGGTTTTGGAGATCACGAAGGTTTCTTTGAGGCTGCTTATTATCCAGCCACAACGACACAAAAAGTGCCTTGCTATATACATAACGGAAAATAAAATGCCTCACTTAATAAAAGAATACTCAAAAAACTTGGGCGTAGAGCCGAACAAGCCTGTTGTAAATAAACATTTCTTCCCGATTAAAACTGACAATTATATTGTTATATATAACGAGCAAGATATACAGTCTAAGAATTATAATTACTATAAACTAGTTATAGACCTCATCAAGTCGTCACTGAAAACCAGAGGTATTGATGTCGTTGTTATAGGTTCTGATAAAAAGGTAGCTATGAATGCTGATCACTTTTATTGTAATTTAGATTTCAGAAAAAACTGTTATATAGTCTCTAAGTCTAAGCTGTTTATATCTATAGATAATGCATTAACTCAGTATGCAAGTTCTGAGAATATACCCGTTGTTAATTTGTATGGAAATATATATTCTTCCATTACTAGTCCTTACTGGGGGAGTAAAAACAAAAAAGAAAATCTTGAACCCAAATGGGATAAGAAACCTTCTTTATCTTTGGTTGATAGCAAGGAGTCTATCGATACTATTAACCCAGAAAAAGTTGCCACTTCCATATTAAAGCTTCTGGGCTTTGAAAACTACAGCAATCTCAACTTTAAAACTGTAAGGCAAAACAAAATAAAAAAACAAGAGATTGATATCATACCTACTGATTACATAAACTTAGGATTTTCGGAAGACACTGTCTTAAACATAAGGCTTGATTGTTGCGAAAACATAGACATGAACTCTTTTTTGAGTTATTGTTTAAATCATAAATGTAATATTATTTGTAAGAATTTAATTCTTCAATCTGAAGTTATTGAGAAAATATCTAACAATTTAAATTGCCTTACCATTATCGTTGATGAGCCTTTAGATACAATACCGAAAAGTTATTTAGATCTACTTAAAAAACATAAAGTGCATCTTCTTATCCTTGTAAAAAAAGAAGAACTGTTAGACGATTTAAGGCTGGAGTATTTTGACCAAAATGTAGAGTTCTACAATCCAGCCAAAGACAAGCCTAAAAAAGTTAGTCTCAATCATAAATTTTTATCATTTAAAAGCGTTATAGAAGGATCTAAAGTATATCAAAGTGTAGCTCATTGGAAAAAAGGTCTTGACTCAGACAATAATATATTAGATAATACTACTTACTGGGAAGAACTAGATTATTTTTATATTTATGAGCAAGAAAACAACTAAAAGAAAAGTCGCGAAAAAAACAACAACCAAGACAACTCAAAAAGCAAAAAAGCTTTTTGGTCCAGATCTTTACAAGAGAGATAGTCATGGTCTCCTTGAATGCGTAGACTACGTTTTCAATGAAGATGGTTCTGTGGATTGGAGGGCTATGATTAAGCCAGAGTTTCTGTATCCTAACAAGGGTTGGTTTGATATGCGTGGTCAACAAGCTCCCAGCTCTGCAGAAGGCTTGAGGGATAATCAGCTTTTGATTATGCTTGGAGGAATCAAAGACTTGGCAAGATTAAGAGGTTTTCATTCTGTAAGTTATGATGTAAGAAATGTAGAAGAGGGCTATGTAACCGCCCGTTGCGATATTGAATGGATTGGCAATTATGAATCCGCAAGTAATAAAGTTTGTTATGAAGATTATGCCAATGCTTCATTAGAAAATACAGATGCATTTTGTGAGAAGTTTTTAGAAACCATCGCTTGCAACAGAGCCTTTGTTCGTTGCGTCAGAAACTTTTTAAACATCCATATTGTGGGAGCAGACGAGATTGATAAGTCTGGTAACAGATCAATCTCAAATCAAAACTCGCCTCCCTCACAGACTCCTAGTAACACGCCCATAACGCCCTCTGGACTGCTTGAGAAGACACTCAGAGATAAACACAGTGTAGACTCCTTTGACTCGTTTAAAGACAAGCTAAGGGACTTTTGGAAGGATGGTAAGTATGTCAACGAAGACGTTAAAGACTGGTCTTCATTTGATGACATTCCAGCTAAAGAAGCACGTAAACTAATAGGAATACTTTCTAAATGATAAAAAGAATAACAGACCCCAAGAAGTTTGAAAAAGCTGCGGATGAAATATTTGATTTGTTTGATTATGAAAATTATAACGAATCCCACGAATTAGGATTAGTTCATGATAAAGAATCAATACTTAACAACTTAAATAACAAAGTTCTTCTTAATTGGGATTTTTTTGTTTGGATTAATGAAGAAGACGGTGTTTGTGATGCAATGATAGCCTTCATAAGAGATAGAAACATAAAGTTTGGTGTCCAAATCTTTTCAGAGTATATATGGTTGTCTAAGAACCCAAAGGTCGGGTATAAACTTTTTAGAGAAGCCGCCTCATTTGCGAGGTCTCAAGGCTTTGAGTATATGTCTGTATCAAGCACGGCAAAAGTCAAGACCAGTAAAAAACTAGAGAAATTCTTGTATAAAGTGGGCTTCCTAAAAGACACAACAAATTTTATAACAAAACTATGAATAATAGAACAGCTAAAAAAATAAGAAAAATTATTAATCCTCAAGACGCTATAACTAGGAAAGTTTATAGACGAGCTAAGAAGCAATATAATAAAACGCCTAAGAACTTGAAGGCTGAATTTTTATCTTCATTAAGCCTTCTTCTTGAGGGGGAATGATCTACTAGAAAGACGTTTTATAAAACTTATATGTTGTATAATTTTGTCCTGTATTAACCAACAAACTAACTCCACTCTCCGAGTATAGAGGGGTTATATTTAAACTTTCTCCTTCTAGGTCTTCAGTACCTTCTATTTTAAATAAAGGTAGACCTTCGTTTGCGCCACTTGTAGCTACTCCTGTAGTTGAAAGTTTTATTGTTTTGGATATTATTTGATATGGATTATTTTCGTCGCTCATAGTTAGAGAGTATTCGAAATAATTTCTTTCCCAAACTCCATTTTTATCTACAGGAACTGTGTTATAGTCAAAATTTAAGCCACTGTTGGATTCAAATATAGTTTTTTCATAACCTTCTTCTTTATTTACATAGATTCTATCTAAAACTCCAGAACCTTGATCTATTATATTTAATATATTACCCTTCTTGAAGTTTACATTAGCCGATCCATCTGGGCTTTTTATATTGACTTGATCAACATCAATTGATGTGTCAGATTCTCCTGTTTGCCTGTGCAACAGAGGCCCAACCACCCAAGGATCTCCAGTTCCAAATGGGCTTTTTGGAGTGATCCTTAACCATGTATTTTGATTATCTACTAAACCTGCGGATCTATCTATATTTATATTCTCCGCATGATCTGCATCCAATGTCTTTAAATAAGAAAACTCATCTTCTTTTAATTCTGTACCATTATAAGAATAAACGTCCAAAGCTTGAATCTTTGTGAATTCTTTTAAATTTTCATACGAAACTTCCACAGCTATAGTGTCTGTATTTACTAATCCGCTTACAACCTTATAGGGATCTTGCCCGTATTGTTTTATTATTCCACTATTGTATGAGTCTGAGTAAACTCCGTAAGGGTTGTTTTTTTTATTTTCGTTTTTTGACAATAAAAAATAACCGCTAGGACTTAAATCGTTAAATAAAAACGTCCATGAGCTTGTGTTTTTGATCGAAGGTATATAACTGGGGTATGAAGGGTTTGGTTCTAACTCTGACCCATTAAAATCATAAGTTAAAGATGCTTCCCAATAATGGTCTTGTAATCCAGAGGGCATTTCTGGATGATTTTTCACTCCAGATATCACAAATTTTTCAGGAAGACCGTCGTCTTCTTTTTCTATTAATGTCATTTTGCCGCTAAAGACAGTATTACCACTATTAAATTCAGCTACCATGTATGGACCTATTGGTTCGTTGAATACCGTTTCACCTAAAGAGTCATATGTTTTTACAGATGATACATATAAAGCGTTACCATATACATAATACTTACCAGAACTTACTATATCTGTTGTGAAATCTTCTACCCTGAAATTAACGCAAAAATCTTTTTCATATTTTCCGAATATAGACTCGTTGTCTTTCTTCGTGAAACTCAAAGATGTAGAGTAGCCGCTTTGATAGTTTTGATATATGACATTGTCATTGATGTCCGCAATATCAAATATAACCGACTTAACATAATTATTTGTTATTAACTGAGAATTATCAGTAAGTTCTTCTCCTTGCCTGTCATTAAATGTAAAACGTAAAAAGACGTCCTCATCTAAATGAACACCACTACCTATACCCAGGGAATACAGATCGTTTTGATCGTAACTGTAAACACTTTCGAATTCTTTAAGTCCTGTCATTTTTTTAGGTTATTTGCACGTTTGAAACAAAGGATGCGTCCGTTAATAAATCTTCCTGAAACTCATTTACACTAAAGAACCTAGTTCTTGGGTCTGAATTTAAGAAGCTAACATCTGGTACAGTTGAATTGTATGCTGGCCCCAGAGCTTTTACTGACAGCAGATATCCTCCATTTTCTTTTATTCCTTTTATATAGAAATCATTTGTAAGAGCTTTATAATACACGGGTTCGCCTAATGCTGACGACCTTAACTCTAAGGAGTATCCAGTTGCGTCAGGTACTACCTGCCACGAAGTTTGTAGGTTTATTTGTGATATAGGGTTGCCTTTTGCAATTTTTGACACTGCAAAGTTAGAGGGAGTCTTAAGCTTAACAAAAGTTCTTCCTTCGGACTCGTAAACTTTTTCTCTATAAGGAGAGTTTGTGTCTTCTATTTCTTTGTATGCAAAATTCTCCATCTCTAAATATTTCCCGCTTACATACTTGTTGGCTATTATTTGGTATTTATTAACTTCTAATTCTTTTACTGCGACAACTTTGTAAACTTGTTCGTCTGTATTTTTTCTTCTTATTCTGTATGAAGATCCTTCTGGAATAATAGGCATAAGATTATAGTTTTCATCGTTTGGGTCTATCGTCCATGTAGAACCGAAGTCATCGTTTACATAACTGGAAGTAGAAAAATCTAATATTTGCTTCGTTTCGTTTATTTTTATGTCGCTTACGACAGCTCCATCGGTGGCTGACAAATTATAAAATTTACCCTTAAGGCTTAGAGAAGAACCTCCTCTTCCGTCTGTTTGATTAGAATCAAACTCGTACCAACTAATAGGTTGTTTGTTAAATGAAGGTAGCCATTGAACTAAATTACCGTTATAATATTGCTGCTGGATATACTTGTCATAAGTATTGTCGTGTTGAAATGATTTACCAGTAGAGAAAACCCATCCAGTATATTGAGTCGAATACCAAAGAAAATGATCAATACCATTTTGGGTTCCTGTGTATACGGGGTACTGTTCTTTTTTGAACCTTTCTTCAGTATCATTAAATCCATCTGCATAATAAGAAAACCCATAACTGCCATCGAGTTTTTTACTTGTGAAACTTGCATTATCAGAACTTATTTCAAATTCTAAACACCTATTCCTTTTTATGGAGGTAACTTCGTTTAAATCTTTTACTGTTTGTCTGCCTGTCGGTATATAAAATGTAATTTCATTTTCTAAAGTAGAAGAATCAGGATAAGATTCTGAAAGCTTGACTTTGCCTTGTACTGGATCTATATCTAAAACCCTTCCGAAATTGTTGCTTAATGATTTAAGATCGTCTTCTAAGACGATTAAATCTCCAGGTTTGCAAAGAAGTCCTTGCAGTGATGTATTAAAAGAAACAGACTGGTTTTCTTTAGTAGTTGAAAACATAATGTGTTTTGCGTGTCTTATGGCTTGAGACCTTGTTGTCGTTCCGTAGGCGTCTACGGTTGTCTTGAATAAGCCTCTTCTAGCCACATCCTCTTCATCTTCTATATATTCTATTTTGTTTCTATAGTTATCATCCCTGTCTAAATACGAAACCTCTATAGCGTTATACTGCTTGTCTCTTGTTTTGTTCGAATAATCAAACATCCCATTTTCTACATTGTCATTACTGAAAAACAAAACAGGATCTTTTATAGTGTCGTCTGAAAAAGATACTGAAGAATTGCCATAATAAACCATACCTTTAAATATTGAAGATATCATATTTAAAGCATCATAAGCTTTCAATGCACTTGTAAACATCATATTGCAGCTATACCTCGGTTCTTTTTGCCCTAAATCTTTTGTTCCTCTGGTTTGATTCGTGTCAACTCCAACAAAATATCCATCTTTGTCTACTGCGTCGCAAAACCTACCTATTTTATATAATTGCCATTTGTTTATGTCGTCTGGCTTTAAAAACTCACCTAGTCCATATCTAGTGCTTGTCAACAGGTCATACATAATCCATGCTGGATTGTCAGTCCATCCAATTTTAAATGAACCATCCCAATCGCCATCATAAATCAAGGTGTCATCTACTTTGCCAAGTTGTTGTAGTTGACTAGCATCATCCCAAAACCTCTTATCCGTGCCGTCTTCTCTTAAAGGAATATAATTACTTGGTATTTTGACTCTTTTTAATCTTGCCTCATAAGATCTGGTGGGTATTTGCTCAAAACTCCTAGAGTCTATTTTTGCACCAACTATAGCCGAATACGGATAGTTCATATTGGACTGTATGATCTCTACAATTTTATTTAATTTTAATGTTTTAAATACTAATGTCGAGTTACTTTCTGTAGATAGCTTTGATATTTTTACATATCTATCCCTAAAAACCTTTTCTTGCCCTGTCTCGTCTGAAACTAAAGATGTAGGCAGGTCAAAAGGAACGCCCAATCCACCTTTGTATGTTTTTTCGGATCCAGACGTATCTTTATAAAGCTCTTGTACGTAATCTAATTCAATGACTGCTTTATTGTTATCTGGGTTACCTATATCTAGAGGTGCTCTTTGTTCGACCAAAGCAGCTATCCTGAAAAACCTGTCATAAACAGGAGTGAATCCATCTGAGTTTGACGACGAAGATTCGACATAACCGACTTCCACTCTTATGTTCGCTACTGTTGGTATTTTTTTCCCTAGATTATCGCCACTGCTGGTTGATGCATCCCTGTGCAATGTGTCATAAAGAGATTCTATAATTAGAGTAAAATAAAAAGCTTGTGAGTTTGGATTTGTTATTATATGTGAAACTGGTTGAGCTTTTTCGTCAAAATTCTTTTTGTAGCTATTCCAGCCCGAGAAATCAAATGGCTTTTTACCGTCAGGCCTTTTATCTAAACTGCCTTCTGAAACGGCTACTGTCCAATTCTTAATCATATCTGGGACATCACCTTCTCTAGGTACATTTCGTACAGTCATGCCTTCCAAATAGCCCTGCCCAGCTATAACCAACCCAGACAAAAACTTAATGTACTGTGTTCTAGACCCGTCTATGACTTCTCTATCACTTATACTAAGAGATCTAAACTTATGGGTTCCAGTGCTTCTTTTATCTACGCCCCTAACGTCCCAGTTTTGTAAAGTTTGTACTCTTCTACTGCCATTTGTATTGAATGGGCCTATAAGTTTTCTGTCTATACTGTGCTCAATGAAAACATGTTTGAAGTAGCTTAATGGTTGTTGCTGGTTCGGACCTTTCCCTGGTCTAAACTCAGCTAAAACATTTCCAAAATTAAATTTTGTTACTTCCTCGCCTTGCGTTTTATATGTGTTTTGAAATAGGCCTAAACCTTGTACGGTTTTTAAATAATTTAATTCAGCGTTTTTTATCGCTGTGGCGTAAACACTTGCTTTTTTAATATACCTAAATTTAAACGGCTGAGTCAATTTGCCCCCATCATCATAGACTACCTTGTTTGTTACGCTTTTTGTATCTATATCTAAAGGAGAATAATAAAAACCTTTGACTTTTCCATTCCATTCTCCTGTGTCTTTATCTAGTATTGGTATTAAGAAATTAACAGAAAACCTTGTTGAGCTTTTAGGGTTAGAAGAAACCATATCAAACTCAAAAGGTTTTACAACACCAAAAGAATCTACAAATGTTTTATCTTGACTTTGATTATAGCCTTCTATAGTATAATTTTTATCCAATTTAAAAGCAAAAAATGGAGAAGAAAATATCCTTTCGGATGTTCCTTTTATACTAGTTAAGTTTTGGTTGTTAACTCCTAGTTCTGTTTCAAACTTTTCGATCATCCAGTCTTGGCTCATTGTTGCTGGCATAGACCAACCCAAGCTCTCCATTTGTTTTTTAAGAAATTCGTATTCAAATCTGTTATTGTTTTTATTCTCTATTATGTCTATCAGTTCACTTGTACCTTTTCGGCATACCGAATTTAATCCTGAATCGTATAATTGAGTGCAATTACTTGTACCATACGGGTAAGAACAAGATTTATCTTCCCATACGTTTGTATTTTGAGCAAATAATTTTTGTCTTATGTTTGAATAAGTTTGGCCGTATTCCATTCTTAAGTTTCCGCCTAAAACTCCATTCTTGTTTATGTAAGAAATGCCATCTCTCCTAAAAAAAACCTTTTGTGAATTATAATATTCATCAGCCTCTCTGTTGACATAAGAGTCCCAACCTGATACCAACCTTTTGAAGGTTATAAATGCCAATCTCTTCGACGCTTCTTGCCTATAAGCAATTTCTTGTGCTACTTGAGATGTATCATCTATATAATATTCCCTTCCATAATTATCTCCATACCTTTTGAAGAAGTAACTATTATACTGAAAAGGTACCGATATCTCCCTGTCTATTGTTTGGTTTGCGAAATAGGAAATTGGGGTGTTTTTCCCAAAACTCAAATTAGATTGTTCTAGTAAATTTTCGTCGTCATAACGACCTCTTCCGTTTGCGGCTCCGTTGTAAAACTGATTGTCATCAAGGACCTGTTTTTCTTGACAAGTTGTCCTTCTACCACGGCCACCACGCCTAGTAGTACATACGTTTGTCTTCAGAGCTCTACAATACGAGTTACCCTGATTATAGCGTCTCCCATCATTTGTTGCCACTGTAATTGTAGTAGAAGAGGATGATCTCCTAGAAGAGTATCTGCTTCCTCGAAAGCTTCTTCTACTTGTTCTTACTTTACAGTCTATATCACTTGGCGGCTCACCTAAAGTATCAAATAACCTACTACTTTGACTTTGTAAATCTAAAGATTGATCTACTAAGTCATTAAAAAGATAACTTATGTTTTCCTTAAAAAGATCATTAGATCCAAATTCATAATCTTGATTACTCAAAACCCTGACCTGACCTTTAATTTTGATCGGCTCCTGAACAGGGACATTATTCAATAAAATCCCCTGTAAAAGGTCTTTTGTATCCAAAACCCTTCCATACTTATTGCAAAGCCCTTCTATTGGTCCGTCACATATTAAGTCTACAGTTTCCGAAAACTGAAAGGAGGCACCGACCTTATAAGATCCTATGTACGGAGGCTTAAGTGTCGGCGGTTTTGGTGGGGTAGACCCTCCCCCACTGCCGCCGCTTGAAGACCCTGCAAAGCCAAACTTTTTCTCGAAATGCTTCATTTTTTATGCTGAGTTGTTGTCAGATTGAGCCACCCCTTTTTGAGTGTAGAATGGATTTGATATCATAGCATTCGCAGCTTGAACATTTTGAGGGAAGGTTTTTATGCAAGCTTGAACAATCTGAGATCCAACTTTTAGTCTTCCATATCCCACAGGAACTGGAACACCTTGAGATGCTAGGTTTTGTTTATTTGAAAATTCAAAAGATCTTTCTAGTCCTCTAGTACTAGCTTCAGTAGCTTTAGTATCTGGACCAGATGGAGCATTTGGAGCTAAAAGAAGATTGGCTGCTGTACCTATAATAAAAAGTGCTGCAGACGCCAACAGTTGATTTGTCGCCGCCCATTCTGCTACAAAAGTAAAAAAGGCCACAACACCTTTACCAGATATAACAGGTACAATGTCTATTTTTTGGGGTTTTTTGGATTTTAAAAAAGAGTGTGAGTTTTTTATCCTTTTGCCATCAACTACTATAGAATAGTAAAACCCTTTTTTTGATAATTTATTTATTTTTTTAATGAATCCAGGTCTGTTTGCATCGATAGCTTCAATGACTTGGCTCGTTTTGCCGACCTCCATTAAAATTTCTCCTCCAATATCCTTACCTAGTATGCCGTGTACCTTTACTCTAGTCATTTTATTTTTTGTTTTACTTTCTCAAGCCTTTTTTCGTCTGCATCTATATGCTTAGGTGTGTGTATATACACATTTTTAGTATTTAATGAGTAAATCAAAAATGGCACACAACTATTTTCTGACATTATTATGTCAAATTCAGAAGGGGTTTCATCTCCTACTATGTGACTATGAAATATAGCAATAGTAGAGTATTGCTCTTTAAAAAGCAAATACTGTAACGGATCCATAACAAAACATTCTGCGGGTTTTTCGGATATGTTTTTACATTCTTGAATTACATAGTTTTCTCCATCGTATCCTAATATCCCGCAAATTTCCTGAATGAATTTTTTCTCTGATATTTCAGCTATTTTTGATATAGCTCTTTTTAATTGTTTTGTTTTATAAATTTCCATATTTAAGGTGCTGTTCTGAATGAGTATCCATCTGTTCCAGGAAATCCCCCAAAAGGAAGAATACCCAGGTCTTCCTCAACTTGGGTCAAGCCTTCTAACTTAGCAGATATGCTAGAAATAGTCTTAGTCTCTTCGTACTGTGGGTCTTTAACAGTAGCCCTTGTCCAGTTTGTTCTGTTAAAAAACGTTGAACCAGCAAAGGCCACTTTGTCTGCTTCACTATACATCAATTTAATTCCATTTCCTTTTATGTTGTCCACTAAAATATTATTGTCTATTCCTTGCCAGTAAGCAACGCAGTTGTTTAATATAGATTCTCTTTCTTCGGTTATTTTTGTTATATCTTTGAATCTTCTTATTATAACAGAGCTCAATTGATCGTTGTATACTCTTCTAGCTAAAATTTTATTAATTATCGTATTAGGTATATCATTGTTCCAAAGAACGATTGACCCTATAGTACAATTATTATGCGACCAATTTAAAAGTTTTGACTCGTTTGTCGATGTTATGTTATTTCTTCTTGTGGTTCCCCCAAAAAACACCAACCTCCTAGGTTTAGACATTAATACAGCGCTTGTGTTAAAGCTGTTTTTAATATTAAAGAATTTTTCTTCACCCCTAGTCCCAATTACTTGTACTGGTTCTGTTTCCTCATACAAAACGCCGTTATTTATTCCAGAAACCTCTATATCAAAACTCTTTACATAACCAGTATTTGTTTTTCGCATCTTTAAAACTATCATAAGATCCTTACATGATTGCAAATTGATATCCTGAGCTTGAACAAAAGATGTTCCTTCTTTTACGCCACCAGCTCTAAGTGGCCAAAACTCAACTTGCCTTGATGTTGTGGCGTCAACTCTTTCCAGGCAATTAATTACAAGATCTCCGTAGCCGTTTTCTTGATCAAAACTCAATCTAAATCCTTGGCTAGATTTTCTGGTGTCTGTAGCGAATATATTCGCATATTTAGGTATTTCGTTATAATTACCTAAGCCCTCATAAGCATCTGTCGTGGGGAGGTGGATAGCCATTGTAAACTGTTTGTTTCTGCCGCCAGTGAAATTAAGCCCGAAAGACCAGTTAAAAAGACCTTCTAATCCAGCGTCAGGAGCAGCGATAGTCATATGGGTTTTAGATGCTTCTTGTATATTTAACACCTCTTGACTATATTTTTTTGTATTTACCCCTACTTGAACCTGTCTTATATCGTTGAAATGACTTTTACAGGCACTTAAAGTTTTAGAGCATCCATCTTTATCCCAGTATTCTGGATGTATATTGGGATCTTTCCCTATACACTCCTCCCCAGATATTTTATCAGCCTTACATACGTAATATACTAAAAGCGGGTAAAATGAGTTAGGGTCTTCTTCATCTTGAATTCTCACCCTATCGTTTATTTTGTATATAATATTACCTTTATAGTATTTTTTTGTGGGCCTGTAAAGATCTCCAGCTTTTCCATAACTAAAGTCGCCGCCAATGTAAGATGTGTTATTAAACTTTGCTTTGGAGCTCACATTTGATTCTTCAATTTTTATATTGTTTTGATCTAGAAAAGGCTGCCTATCTAACCTTTCTCTAGGCTTGCCCTGGTATTGGCACCCTGGACCCCTATATTTCCAATAGCAGTATTTACCCAAAATTCTTCTATGATTGACCTCAAAACTTTCTAAATCTAATGGTGTTGTTAATTCTACTTCTACAAAATCCTTATTTTCTCTTTTTTTCTGAGAAACAATATATATATCATCCGATATTTCTGCTGCAGCATCCGATTCGCCCCAAGGGTTTCCACCTTCAAAATTGCTATCATCCAAAAACTTTACAAAGGTTCTTTTCCTTTGTATTCTTCCGTTAGAAAAATCATCATATTTGTCTAATAATGAGCTGGCAAAGTATTGGGAATTAGAAAACCTCATTAATGGTCTATTAGGTCTTCCGTCAGAGGTAACTTCAAAGCCTTCATACTCCATGGATACAGGCATGTAATCTTCACCCTGCCAAGTTATACCAATACCAAAAACAGAACCGTTATGCATATTGAAATATGTATCTGGAAAATTAACTATGTCAGGATACACTCTAAATAGATCCACGACTGCTGTAGGTTCTATATTAAAGACCTCCGCAGCTATTTTATCTTGCCCTAAACCCATAAATTTATATACACCATTTGTTACATATAATAACATATTTAATGTTTTTTTAAACAACTCATTTTTTTAAAGTAAAAAACTTGACTTCTATGATTTTTAAAGTATAATCATGTAAAGAATAAAACAAATGAGTGATACAATTTATAGAGTTTTTGATAAAAAAAACAAATATCAGCAAAGCTATTCTCCGAAACTTAAAGACGCCTACTCTTGGGCTGTGAGTTGCGCTGATTCAGCTAAAGGGATTGTTCGTGAAGACGTATTAGGAAAAGCAGGACTAACCGAGTCGTCTAAAGTTGTTTATACAGCGAAGGTAAATGGAAGTTAAAGATCTCGATTTCTCCGATAGTGTTTTTCAATCTCAGTTTGTTGATTATTGTATAAACTCTAAGCCTCTGCCTAGAATGAGTGAAAATAGCCTTTCTATGAGGCTCTCTTATATATATAATTACAGAAATGAACTTTGTCGAGACTCTGAATTCAAATACGAATGCTTAGATGACGACAATCAAGCTGTGCTCTATTCTTTTTTTTCTTTAAATAAAGAAAAAGATTCCATAATAATGGACTTTATTTTTCCTAATACAAAAGTGGTATTTGTTCATGATATTGCTAAATATCAAGAAGCATTCTGTGAATCTTTTTTGCGCATCTACGAAGATACAGGTCTAACTTTAGTTACTTCTCCTTTAATAAGACGATCAAAAAGAAATTCTTTAGTTAGATTTCTAACTAGGTTTTGCCCACCTTTTACTTTTATTGAAAACGAAAAAGGACAAATTCATTCGGTAGAAGTTGATAAAAATAATGTAATTAGTTTTTATGAAAAGGTTAAATCTAAAAGTGATAGGAACTAACTCTACCACAAAGCACTTAGAAGGCGAGGTTTTCGAGTCCTCTGATTTTATTTATTCGTCTCAAAAAAGATGCGTCATAGAGTTAACAAAAGACAATAAAACTTTTAGCTTTGATTTAAAGCTAGTTAGATTTGTTAATAATAATGTAATAGTTGAAGGTTTTATATCTGACGAAGACAAAAACGTAGGCAGAATATCTTTTAAATATTTGTCATGATCTTGTTTTTTGTGTATGTATTGTTATGTCAACATCAACACAATCTACCCTTTTAAAGCAAGTAGGTCACTACGGCGGAGAGCGTCTCGTAGGTGATCAAACAGTGTCTGGCAAATTCATGGCTATACATGCTCTTGCTGACACAATAGTAATGGCAGGGACTGAAGGAAGTATAGGTAATTTCGTTGGAGCTACAATCGTTCTTGGTGACGTTATTGTGGGCCAATGGACAACACTTCACCTTTCAGGAGACGCTATAGTATATTACGCAGACTAAATGAGAACTCTAAGATTACTAGGCAACACTATAAGAAGACGGTTTGTTGCTGTCGTCTTGGCCACTGGTTGCTGTCGTGAGTTCTGGAAAGATAATGAAGCATGGGCTGACGATTGCGTTTGGCGGGAGGGCTGCGATGAAACATGGTACAACAACGAAATCTGGGATAACAATGAAATTTGGCCTACCTGTGATTGACTAAAAATTTAAAGAAAATATATAAAAAATGGCACAAAACACCTTTATACCCGACGGGTCACAAACCCACTTAGATGCAAGAAACATATGGAACGGCAATGCAACTGATGCAGAGTTCAGGATTTCTGGTCTTGAGTACAAATCAATGCAAAATGTTATATCGTCTTCTTCGTCAGACTTAACCTTGGATTGTAATGATGGTTGCAATGCAGTTACTACATTAACTGAAGACGTTACTGGTTTTAACATTATAAATTCAGAGACAGGCGATTCAGGATTAATCTTAATCGAACAAAATGATGTAGGTGGTTGGGTGTTCTCCTCTCTTGATACAGTTTTAGGTGGCGATCTTGCCGACATAACTTCAATCACACCTTCTGGTCTCGGAGTTGGAGCTATCGGCTGGTATTCAGACGGGACAGATCAATATCTTTTTGTCAGTGACGTAACTTAAAATCAATAAAACAATGACGACTTATCAACTAATTTCATTAAGCCCACTTCAGCTTGTATATAAAAGCTTGAATGGACTGCCTCCTTCTCTAACTCGGGAGTCTGCGGCTCCTCAAACCCCAGAAGGTTACAGCTATGTAGAAAACCTACCTGTTCCTGAGGAAGAAGCTCCAGAAGGCCAATATTATGTTAGAGACCTAACTACAGAATCTTATGGTTGGAAGCTCGAAGATATTCCAGAGGAATCTATTGAGGCTGTAACTAGGATTCAAATGAGAGACACTCTTATTGAAGAAGGTTTGTTTGATTCTGTAGAATCTATTATACAAGGTATGCCAGAGACGACAGATCAAGAAATTATAGATAAAAAGAAAATGAATGATTGGTGGAATCACGCTCCTAATTTCAGGCGTGATAATATTCGCATTGCAACAATGCAAGCGGCACTAGGATTAACAGATGAAGAAGTCGACGCTTTATTCCTATCGGCATCACTAGTAGATTAACAATGAGTCTCTTAAACGAAATCCAAAATCCAAATAATGAGATAGAAAAGAAAGCTCTTAGAGTTAAGTATGTAAATTGTGCAATGATAAAAGAGCTAATAAGATTTTGGAATGAAAGCAACGACTCTATATGGATGGACTCAAACCCGCAAGCAATTCTAGATGCATTAGGAGAGAACGCTGAAGAAATTTTAGAAATAGACAACGAAATATTAAATCTGCTTTCAAATATTCTAGGAGGTCGCCGTCAATCAGATTTAGATTCAATGATTGCGAAAATATCGACAAGACCACAAACATCAACAGACGAAAACGGAAACGTAAAAATAATTTAAGCCATGGCACAAACACCCTTTAACCCAACCCCTGGAGTATCTACGCATGAAGACTGCGTAAATGTAATCAATGCAAATGTTACTGACGCAGAGAATAGGCTTAGTGGACTTGAGTCTTCGCCTCCATCTCATACCCATACGGTTTCAGAGATCACGGACATCGCCGCAACTTATGCGCCGATTTCTCATACACACACTGTTGCAGATCTTGATTC
>Ga0233399_1000212_pt1 | contig 24764 bp, 20 predicted proteins | sample 43DmetaG_FD_182698 | JGI IMG/M metagenome (GOLD analysis project Ga0233399, IMG submission 182698) | Seawater microbial communities from Monterey Bay, California, United States - 43D | ecosystem: Environmental > Aquatic > Marine > Coastal | place: USA: California | collected 2016-11-08 | reverse complement strand
AAACTCTTTTTTAGGGAAGAATGTTTAATAAGAAAAAATATTTAGTGTGGATACATTAAGCTACAAAACAATATCAGCCAACAAAGCTACTGTAGATAAGCAGTGGGTTTTGGTAGATGCTGAAGGAGAAACGTTAGGGCGTTTAGCTTCTAAAGTTGCAATACTTTTAAGAGGTAAGCACAAAACTAACTTTACTCCACACGTTGACTGTGGAGATAACGTAATTGTTATCAACTCAGAAAAAATAAATCTTACTGGTAACAAATGGACTGAAAAGACATATATCCGTCATACAGGCTATCCAGGAGGGCAAAGATCACTAACTGCAACAGAAATGTTTGCTAAAGACCCAACGCGGTTAGTTGAAAAATCAGTTAAAGGCATGCTTCCTAAAAACAAATTAGGAGCTGCATTATTCCGTAATCTAAACGTTGTGGCTGGTTCTGCGCATTCTCACGAAGCACAAAAACCAAAAGCAATCAACTTAAACGAAGTTAACTAATGGAGGTTATTCACAAAATTGGCCGTAGAAAAACGGCCGTAGCACGTATTTATCTTGCTCCTGGAAAAGGATCAATTACCGTGAACAAAAAAGATGTAAACGATTATTTTCCGTCTGCAACTTTACAGTATAAAGTCAACCAACCTTTTGCATTGACAGACAACGAAGGCAACTTTGATGTTAAAGTAAATGTTTTTGGAGGAGGTATAACAGGTCAAGCAGAAGCAATTCGTTTAGCTTTATCTCGTGCATTGTGCGAACTAGATGAAGAAAATAGAGGCGTTCTGAAACCAGAAGGCTTACTGACAAGAGATCCAAGAATGGTTGAGCGTAAAAAATTCGGACAGAAAAAAGCGCGTAAGAAATTCCAATTCTCGAAACGTTAATATTTATAATTTAAACCAGTTATTGTTGTCTATGGTGGGCCAACCACCAAGACTTAGTTTAGCATCTAAATGTTTAAGGCCTTAAAAAACAAGCCACTTAAACATTGCTAATTCAACAGAACGTAAACTATCACAAAATGGCATTAGTAGAAGTAAAAGAATTATTAGACAGTGGTGTACACTTCGGACACCTTACAAGAAAATGGGATCCAAACATGGCTCCTTACATTTATATGGAGCGAAATGGAATCCATATCATTAACCTCTATAAAACAGCTGCAAAACTTGAAGAAGCTTCACAAGCTTTAGCAAAAATTGCAACCTCGGGTCGTAAAATCTTATTTGTAGCAACTAAAAAACAAGCAAAAGATATCGTTTCTGAAAAGGCAGGAAATGTCAACATGCCTTACATTACAGAAAGATGGCCTGGTGGAATGCTTACTAACTTTGTAACAATCCGTAAAGCTGTTAAGAAAATGGCGACTATTGATCGCATGAAAAAAGACGGTACTTTTTTAACGCTTTCTAAAAAAGAACGTTTACAAGTAGATCGTTTAAGAGCGAAACTAGAAAAAAACTTAGGATCAATTTCGGACATGACACGTCTTCCAGGAGCGTTGTTCGTAATTGACATCAAACGTGAGCACATTGCAATCAAAGAAGCACAGAAATTAAACATTCCAATTTTTGCAATGGTGGATACAAATTCTGACCCACGTCAGGTGGATTATGTAATCCCTGCAAACGATGATGCTTCTAAATCAATCGAAAAAATTCTTACAAATGTAACAGATGCAATTGCTGAAGGGTTAGCTGTAAGAAAAGCTGAAAAAGAAACTAAAGATGCTGAAAAAACAGCAGAAACGGAGTCAACTAAAGAACCAAAAGTTGAAGCAACTGAAACTAAAACTGAAGCAAAAGCAGAGGCAGAAGTAGAAGTAACTGAGACTAAGGCGGAAGTAAAAGCTGAAGCAAAAGAAGCAGAAGCAACCAAAACTCCTAAGGCCAAAAAAACAACAGCTCCAAAAAAAGCTAAAGCTAAAAAAGTAGCTAAGGCAGAAGAAGCTCCTGCAAAAGAAGCCGCTACAAAGGAAGAGGAATAAATAAACTAATTATAAGTAATAAATTAACCAAAGTCGTTCAGTTTCTTCCTATGGAAAATTTGAACGACTTTTTTTAAACAATTAAATCATGATAAAAGTAACCGCTGCTGAAGTAAATAAGTTAAGACAAGCAACAGGCGCAGGAATGATGGACTGTAAAAAAGCCTTAGTTGAAGCTGAAGGCGATTTTGATAAAGCAATTGACAACCTTCGTAAAAAAGGACAAAAAGTAGCCGCTAATAGAGCCGATCGTGACTCTTCTGAAGGGGCTGCCGTTGCAAAAATTAATGCCGACAACACCGTTGGTGTTGCCATCGTTTTAGGATGTGAAACAGATTTCGTTGGAAAAAACGAAAACTTTTTAGCCTTAGCAAGTCAATTTGGAGACATTGCACTAAACCATGACACAAAAGAAGCATTTTTAGAAGCTGATTTTGGAGGAATGACAGTTGCCGAAAAATTAATCGAGCAAACTGGTGTAATTGGTGAAAAACTAGACATCAAAGCGTTTGATAAAATTGAAGCTGCCTATGTAGGTTCTTATGTACATATTAATAAGATTGCTGCTTTAGTAGGTTTATCTTCAAAAGTAGAAAACGCCGATGTTTTAGTAAAAGATGTAGCAATGCAAGTGGCTTCTATGGGAGCGACAACACTTTCTTACAAAGATTTTGATCCTGCATATATTGCCTCGGAAACAGAAGCTAGAATTGCAGTAATCGAAAAAGACAATATTGAGTTAGGTCGTTTAGGAAAAACACTCAAAAACATTCCTCAATATATTTCAATGGCACAATTAACACCAGAAGCATTGTCGCAAGCTGAAGATGCTGCTAAGGCAGAATTGAAAGCTGAAGGGAAGCCAGAACAAATTTGGGATAAAATTTTACCTGGAAAAATGGAGCGTTTTATTTCTGATAACACAACATTAGATCAGGAACAATGCTTGTTAGACCAAAATTTCATCAAAGACGACAAAGTAAAAGTTGCAAAATATGTTGAAAGCTTTGAAGATGTAACTATCACTGGTTTTAAACGCGTATCCCTAGGATAACAAAAAAAACATTTTTTTACAACCCTTTGTTTAGTATAAACAAAGGGTTTTTTTATGGAATACATCTGTCTTTTTTTACTTGTATTGTTTTTGTATAGTTTAAAAAAAAAAAACTGTTGAATAATTATATATTTTTAGGCTTTAAAATAATCAACAATGAAAAATAACTTTACACTTTTATATCTACTACTTATTGCTGTGGCACAATTCTCTTTTGCTCAACAAATGCCAATTGATTTTTCTGATTCTGCAGATGACTTTTGGGCTTTTGCTGGTAGCGGTTTTAGCACAAGAACTGACCCTGATAATGCTGGAAATACTGTAGGGCAATTTTATAATGACGGTTCAGATGCTTGGCAAGGGTTTTCAATTGGTTTACAAAGAGCTATTGATTTGGACTTTCAAAAAACCATTTCACTATCGTTTTTTGGTTTTGATCCAAATGCACACACCATACTCCTCAAATTAGAAGATGATGCAAATACTGATGTTGAGGTGATTCAAAACGTGCCCAGTGGCGGTGGATGGACCACAAATATTACATTCGATTTTGCAAATGCTGAAGTATCAGGAGTTGGTAGTCCAATAAATGCAAGCGGAACCTATAATCGGTTGACCATTTTTATAGATGCTGGCGTTGCAACACCTGGGACCTATCTATTAGATGATATTGACGATGGCTCAGAAGAAACCGACCCACACGAATTGGATGTGATTTATGATACATTGGTTTGGGAAGAAAACTTCGATACTCCAGGCGCTGTGAATCCAACGAAGTGGCACCATCAAACTCAAGTTATTGTTCCAGGTGTAGGCTGGGCAAATAATGAGGAACAGCATTATACTAATCGTTTGGATAATTCTTTTGTAGATGCGTCAGGAAATCTAAATATCGTTGCAAAAAAAGAACCATGGACAGATCAAGGTTTAACGAAACAATATACCTCAGCGCGTCTCAACTCAAAGTTTGCATTTACTTACGGAAGAGTTGATGTCCGTGCAAAATTACCAAGTAATAACGGAACTTGGCCTGCGATTTGGACCTTAGGTAAAAACATTTATGAGCCAGGTACTTTTTGGCATTCTAGTTATGGGACAACCAGTTGGCCAGGCTGTGGAGAAATAGACATCATGGAGCACGGTTTAGGAGCTCTAAATCATGTGTCTGGTTCATTACACACTAATTCTAGTAGCGGTGCAACCATAAACACTGGAGGGGTTACCGTTTCGGACGTAAACGCTAATTATCACGTTTATTCCATGAACTGGTCGCCAAATCAAATTACGTTTTTAGTAGATGGTGTTGGCTATTACACTTACAACCCTTCTAATAAAGACGACAATACATGGCCCTTTTATGAAGATCAATTTGTATTGCTAAATCTTGCAATGGGAGGATATTCTGGAGCTATAGATTCTAACTTTACACAAGCATCCATGATCGTCGATTATGTGAGAGTGTATCAAGAGGCCCCTTTAAGTGTGGGCTCGAATTTAAATTTAGACCGCACACTTCGTGTTTTTCCTAATCCTACAACTAAAAAAATTCATATAAGTGCAAAAAAAACGCTTTCCAAAATAATCCTTTATGATGTTTATGGAAAACACATTCTTAAAAAAGAAAATGATACTGAAACCCTTGACGTAAGCCAATTAAATTCAGGGGTTTATTTTCTAGAGGTCTATTCAAATACTGAAAAAGCAATTAAAAAACTAATTATTAATTAAACTTCGGGAACTCCCTTTTTTTAAAACTTCTTTTTAAAAAAACTAATATCAGATTAGAACTTTAGCATACTCTTCTTGAAATGTTCTAGCTTTTTTGGTTTCATTTTCACGGTTACATTAGCCAAACTTAATAAACGAATTTTATTTAAGTTGAATTTCTACTTTTTGCATTTAAGATATTCCTTATATTTGTGAAACGATCAATACAGCTATGACTTACAAAAGAATATTATTAAAGCTTTCTGGAGAAGCCCTCATGGGAAATCGCAATTATGGAATCGATCCTGATCGTTTGTCCGACTATGCGAGTCAAATCAAGCAAATTACCGAACAAGGTATTGAATTGGCAATTGTTATTGGAGGTGGAAACATTTTTAGAGGAGTTGCCGGTGCGAGTAATGGAATGGACCGTGTTCAGGGTGATCATATGGGAATGTTAGCCACAGTTATAAATGGTCTCGCATTGCAAAGTGCTCTTGAAAATGTGGGCGTCCCTACCCGCTTGCAGTCTGCCATAAAAATAAATGAGGTTGCAGAGCCTTTTATCCGACGTCGTGCTATGCGTCACTTAGAAAAAGGGCGTGTCGTCATTTTTGGAGGTGGTACAGGAAATCCTTATTTCACAACCGATTCAGCGGCAGTACTTCGTGCCATTGAAATTGAAGCCGATGTAATTTTGAAAGGCACACGAGTAGATGGCATTTATAACACCGATCCAGAAAAAGATAAAACAGCGATTAAATTTGATACCATAAGCTTTGAGGATGTGCTCAATAAAGGACTTAAAGTTATGGATACTACAGCCTTCACATTAAGTCAAGAAAACGACTTGCCAATTATTGTATTTGACATGAATAAAAATGGAAACCTTCTTAAAATTGTTTCTGGACAAGCCATTGGTACAACAGTAAGCTAACTGTAGCTTCATTATATTTAAAATTAAATTCAAAAATGAACGAAGAAATAGATTTTATACTGGACAGCACAAAAGAAGCAATGGTAAATGCGTTGAAGCATTTAGAAAAGCAATTTATCAATATCCGTGCAGGAAAAGCGAGCCCTTCTATGTTGGGAAGTGTAATGGTCGATTATTACGGTTCTCAAACTCCTTTAGCACAAGTGGCCAACGTGAATACGCCGGATGGCCGAACGATTACTGTTCAACCATGGGAAAAAACCATGTTACAAGAAATAGAGCGTGCAATTATGGTTGCCAATTTAGGATTTAATCCGATGAACAATGGCGAAACCATCATTATCAATGTCCCTCCATTGACAGAAGAACGTCGTCGCGAATTAGCGAAACAAGCAAAATCTGAGGTTGAAGATGCAAAAATATCGATCCGTGCTGCAAGAAAAGACGCCAATTCAGAAATCAAATCTATAGAAGACGTTTCTGAAGATGTTCAAAAGAATGCAGAATTGGATGTGCAACAACTAACAGACACACATGTCAAAAAAGCTGAAGAGCTGTTCGCAGTCAAAGAGCAAGAAATTCTTAAAATTTAACACTTCAAAACTTTAAGAGTTGTTATGGAAAGTTAACCTTTCTATAACTTTTTTTTTAATTCATTTTATCTACATTTATCGCCACCAAAAAAGACTATGTTTAAACTTTTTTCAAGCGGGTTTTGGGAAGCCGTTGCTCGACTCATTTTAAGGAACAGAATTTTTATTCTCCTGTTGGTTCTATTGACTACTGGATTTTTTTCCATGCAATGGAACAAAATGCGCTTTACCTATACCGAAGCAAATCTGTTACCGGATGACCACCCTATCAACTTAGAATACAATAATTTTCTGGACATCTTTGGAGAAGAGGGCAATTTGATTGTGATAGGAATCAAAGACAGCACTCTACTCACCGTTGAAAAGCTCAATGCTTGGAATTCATTTTCTAAAAGTTTCAACAATCATACTAGTGTAGATGCTGTTATTGCTGTAAAAGATTTGCAAAAACTAGTTAAAAATGAGCGCAAAAAACAATTTGATCTTATCCCTTTTATCAAAGACTCTGTACACACACAATCCGAAGTAAATACGCTAAGGAAAGCACTTTTTGAAGACTACCCCTTTTATGACAACATTCTTTTTAACAAAGAAACTGAGGCCATTCGTACAGCCATCTACTTAAATAAATCGATTGTCAATACCCCAGAACGAAAGGCATATATTGAAACTGTTTTAACCCCAAAAGTAAAAGCCTTTGAAGAAGCCTATAATTTAGATGTGCGGGTATCGGGGATGCCCTATGTGCGAACGCTCAACTCTCAAAACATTATTGATGAAATTAGCGTGTTTATCTTAGCTGCTATTATAATCACCTCACTTATTTTCTTTTTCTTTTTTAGATCCTTCAGAGCGACCTTTATATCGATGATTGTTGTGGTTATTGGGGTCATGTGGACCTTTGGAATTTTAGGGCTATTACAATACGAAATCACAGTACTCACAGCTTTGATTCCTCCTTTGATTATTGTTATTGGAGTTCCAAATTGTATTTTTCTAATCAATAAATACCAGCACGAAGTCAATACTCACGGTAATAAAGCAAAATCGCTTCAACGTGTAATTTCAAAAGTTGGTAATGCGACTTTAATGACTAATGTAACCACAGCGTCGGGTTTTGCAACTTTTATCATTACACAAAGTAAGTTACTTACAGAATTTGGTATTGTTGCTTCACTGAGTATTATTGCAATTTTTTTGTTGTGTTTATTGATCATTCCTATCATTTACAGCTTTATGCCAATTCCGAAAGAAAAGCATTTGGAGCATTTGAACAAACGATGGATTAACCGTCTCGGAGATTGGATTGATTATACGGTTAAGCATAAAAATATTACAATCTATATGACGGCGACAATTTTACTCGCCATCAGTATTATTGGTATATTTCAAATTGAAACTACAGGAAGTTTAATTGAAGACATGCCTAAAAAAGCGGAGTTTTATAAAGACATCGAATTCTACGAAGAGGAATTTAATGGTGTAATGCCACTTGAAATTCTGGTGGATACCAAACGCAAAAAAGGGGTCCTAAAACTCACGACTTTGAAACGTATGAGTGCTCTTGAAGATTTGATTGTTGAAATTCCAGAACTTTCTAAACCCGTCTCTGTGGTTAGCCTGGTAAAATATTCTAAGCAAGCCTATTACAACGGAAACCCTAAGTATTATCAGTTGCCAACCGCACAAGAAAATAATTTTATTTTATCCTATGCAAAAAACGCGTCATCAGATGTTGATTTGCTAAAAAACTTTGTGGATAGTACGGGACGCTATGCTCGAATTACCACCTTTATGAAAGATGCTGGAATTGACAAAATGGAACGTATTGAAGAAGATATTCTAGCAAAAATTGAAAAACTTTTCCCTGAGAAACTGTACGATGTTTCCATTACTGGAAAAGCCTATTTGTTTCAAAAAGGAACTAAATATTTAGTTCAAAACCTGGTCTTGTCATTAGCCCTAGCTATCTTTTTGATCTCAATATTTATGGCCTATATGTTTCGCTCATTCCGAATGATTATTATTTCATTGATCCCAAATTTATTGCCTCTTCTAGTAACTGCTGGAATGATGGGATATTTAGGCGTTCCAATTAAACCATCAACGATATTAGTGTTTAGTATTGCATTTGGAATTTCTGTAGACGATACCATTCATTTTTTAGCCAAATACCGACAAGAGCTATTGACCAACCACTGGAAAATCAGAAAGTCTGTATTTGCAGCACTTCGCGAAACAGGGGTGAGTATGTTCTACACCTCTATCGTACTCTTCTTTGGATTTTCGGTATTTATCACTTCCAACTTTGGAGGCACTGTGGCCTTAGGCGCCCTGATCTCAGCAACCTTATTATTGGCTATGTTAGCCAATTTACTTTTGTTGCCATGCCTATTGTTATCTTTAGAGCGCAGCATTGCAAACAAGAAAGTATTGAAAAAGCCCGCACTGAATATCATTCCAGAGGAAGAAGTATTTGAAGAAGACTAAATCACACACTGTTAATTTAGCTTAAAACTTTATATTTGCAATATTAAAAATTGTACTTATGACTATCAGCACTGTTGCACATTTACTAACTCAAGAACTCAAACACACAAATATTGAGGTCAAAGGATGGGTTCGAACGTTTCGAGCCAACCGATTTATTGCTCTTAATGATGGTTCTTGCCTTCAAAGTATCCAATGTGTGGTCGATTTTGAACGTATGGATGAGGCATTACTTAAACGCATTACAACAGGAGCCGCCATTCACGTTAAAGGTGGGTTGGTTGAAAGTCAAGGAAAAGGACAATCTGTAGAGGTTCAAGTGAGTTCTATAGAAATTTTAGGAGATGCTGATCCCGAGGAAGTTTCAAAAACAATCCTTCAACCTAAACGCCATTCTTTAGAGTTTTTACGAGAACAAGCACATTTAAGAACACGAACTAACACCTTTAGTGCAGTTATGCGACTTCGTTCTTCACTTTCTTTTGCGATTCATTCCTATTTCAATAAAAATGGGTTTTACTATATGCATGCCCCAATTGTCACTGGAAGTGATGCCGAAGGTGCAGGCGAAATGTTTAGGGTAACTACATTAGACGCCAAAAATCCCCCACTAACTGAAACCGGTGAAGTGGACTACTCAAAAGACTTTTTCGGAAAAGAAACAAACCTAACAGTATCAGGTCAATTGGAAGCAGAAACCTATGCCATGGCACTCGGAAAAGTATATACTTTTGGACCAACGTTTAGAGCCGAAAACTCCAATACTTCAAGACATTTAGCCGAATTTTGGATGATTGAACCTGAAGTCGCTTTTATGGATCTAGCTGGGAATATGGACCTTGCTGAAGATTTCATGAAAGACGTTATCGGTTATATTTTAGAACACAACAAAGAAGACCTTGCATTTTTAGAGCAACGTTTGGAACAAGAGGATAAGTCAAAACCACAAAACGAACGAGCTCCTATGCCACTCACTGAAAAACTACGTTTTATTGTTGACAACAATTTTAAGCGTGTGAGTTATACAGAAGCGATTGACATTTTGCGAAACTCCAAGCCTAATAAAAAGAAAAAATTTAAATATAGTATTGATGAGTGGGGTGCCGATTTACAAAGCGAACACGAACGCTTTTTAGTAGAAAAACACTTTAAATGCCCTGTAATCTTATTTGATTATCCCGCTAAAATTAAAGCCTTTTATATGCGCCTCAATGAAGACGGAAAAACCGTTAGAGCCATGGATATTTTATTTCCAGGGATTGGTGAAATTGTCGGTGGATCGCAACGTGAAGAACGTTTAGACGTTTTAAAAGCAAAAATGGCGGAACTAGATATCCCAGAAGAAGAGCTTTGGTGGTATTTAGATCTAAGGAAATACGGAACCGCTACACATTCTGGATTTGGACTTGGGTTTGAACGGCTTGTAATGTTTGCTACCGGAATGAGCAACATTAGAGATGTCATTCCTTACCCTCGAACACCTTTTAATGCCGAGTTTTAAAAACAAACGTATTCGCACTTTTTGAATCTCGTGCTGCTTAACAGAAATCTAACGTTTTTTTTCTTATTTTTATGGAAACCCAAAGAATGAATGCTTAAGCAATCTTTACATTATAAATTATCACAAAAACTATCGCCTCAACAAATTCAATTGATGAAGCTGATACAATTGCCTACGCAAGCTTTTGAGCAACGCCTGAAACAAGAGCTCGAAGAAAATCCAGCCCTTGAAAGCGGTAAAGATCAAGAAGAGACGTATGAAGAGAGCTTTGATTCCAATGATAATGATATGGACAATGAGCAAATCAATGCAGATGATATCAATATAGATGACTATCTGAGTGATGATGAAATTCCAGAATACAGACTTCAAGCCAATAATTACAGTTCCGATGATGAACAAAAAACAATCCCCTTTGCTTCTGGGACGTCTTTCACACAGCATCTAATCGACCAGCTCAACACCTTTCCTTTAGAAGAAACACATCAGCAAATCGCGGAGTTTTTAATTGGGAGTATCGACGATAGTGGCTACATTCGCCGTCCATTACTTGACATTATGGATGATTTAGCCTTTACTCAAAATGTATATACCGATGAGAAAACTATTGAATCTGTGCTCAAAGTAATACATCTTTTAGACCCTGCGGGTGTGGGTGCTCGTAATCTTCAGGAATGTTTAACACTTCAATTGAATCGAAAAACACAAACCCCAAATACAGCGCTTTCCAGTAAAATTATTGAATTGGGGTTTGATCAATTTACCAAAAAGCACTACAAAAAACTATTACAGAAATTTGATATTTCCGAATTACAACTCAAAGACGCCATTTCTGAAATTGAACGGTTAAACCCAAAACCCGGAAGCTCTTATTCGAATAATTCGCGCGCTGTTGAACACGTCGTTCCCGATTTTACAATCAAAATTACGGAAGGCGAGTTAGAACTCAGTCTGAATGGACGAAATGCACCTGAATTGCATGTTTCAAGACCGTATAACGAAATGCTAAAAGGGTATAAGGATTCTAAAGAAAAAACAAAGTCACAAAAGGATGCGGTACAATTTATCAAACAAAAACTAGATGCTGCCAAATGGTTTATTGATGCTATAAAACAACGCCAACACACCCTTTTTATCACTATGAGTGCCATCATGCATTTTCAAAAAAATTACTTTTTATCAGGTGATGAACAACAGCTAAAGCCCATGATTCTAAAAGATATTGCCGATAAAATTGATATGGATGTTTCGACAGTGTCTCGTGTTGCAAATAGTAAATATGTGGACACTCCTTATGGTACAAAATTGATCAAAGAATTTTTTAGCGAATCTATGACAAATGACCAAGGGGAAGAAATTTCGACTCGAGAAATTAAAAGCATCTTGGGGACTGTGATCGCTGAAGAAGATAAGAAAAAACCACTGACAGACGATAAATTAGCGACTATTTTAAAAGAAAAAGGATATCCGATTGCGCGAAGAACCGTTGCTAAATACCGCGAACAATTAGACCTTCCTGTCGCGCGTCTTCGTAAACAACTTTAGCTTACACTTTCTTAATCACATTAGTAACAATTCCCCAAATTACAAAATCATTTTCTTCTGTAATTTTGATCGGTTTGTAGTTTTTGTTTTCTGGTTGCAACCAAATATCATCCTTTTCTACCTTGAGTCGCTTAACCGTAAATTCCCCATCTAAAAAGCAAACCGCTATTTTATTGTGTGCCGGAGAAAGGCTTCGGTCAATGACCAAAAGGTCGTTATCGCTAAGCCCCGCATCGATCATGGATTGCCCGCTCACTCGAGCAAAAAATGTAGCTTCTTTATTTTTGATAAGCTCGTTGTCTAATGATAGACGTTCTTGTTTAAAATCGTCGGCTGGCGATGGAAATCCTGCAGAAATCCCCGTGTCAAAGTAGACTGCACCTAAAGTGTTAAAGTTTTCCGGAGTAAAAAAGGTAAGAGGTGTGGGTTGTTTTATGGGCATTGAACTGTAATTATATCTTTAAAACTGGTGGTGTATTTTGGTGATAAATGTTCTTGACGCATTTTCCACGTACGTTTTAAATCTTGATTGGCTAATTTTATTTTTGGAGTATTGTACTTTTTATTAATGAAATCAATGGTGCGCATCAATGGAAGGTGTTTTGGATTTTCCATATCAAACAACTGTAATTGGTGGTTGTCTGTTGGAACAATCCCTGTAAGGATCACTCCTGCTTTCTTATATTGAATTCCTTTTTTGTAAATTGAAGCAACCGCTTTTATAGCATTTGCACTTAAAGTTAAACTAGAATTGGTAGGAAATGGAATATTAACCACAACACTAGCGCGGTGCTGCTCAATATCTTTTTTATGGTGGTCACTTCGTAGAAAAACAATCATCATATGACAACTACTCCCTTGTTTACGAAGTTTTTCAGCACCACTACACGCAAAGGTAGAAATCCGTTCTTTGATCGCTTCAAGGTTTTTAATAGTCGTTTCGAAACTACGTGTGGTTGCAATGGCACGTTTATTTTTTATGATTTCTGTCTCAATTTTAGAGATTCCTTCTAAATCCTTTTTTAGTTTCCACTCTGTAATAGAAAACGTTTTTCGCACCCACATATCTGGAAGTTGAACAAAATCATAGGCAGTTTTGCACTGCTTTTCCGATAAGCGCTTGTGTAGTGCGGGGCCAATACCCCAAACATCTTTGAGTTTTTTCCATTTCAAGGCTTTGATGCGTTTCTCTTCGTTGTCAATGACATAAACACCTCCTGTTTCTTTAGGAAACTTGCGAGCAATTTTATTCGCAACTTTACTCAATGCCTTTGTTGGTGCAATTCCAACACAGGTAGGAATGCCTGTCCATTTTAAGACGCGTTGACGCATCTCATATCCGTGCATATCTAAATCATAGGCATCAAATCCATCGAGTTTTAAAAAGGCTTCGTCAATGCTATACACTTCTACATCGGGTGAGAACTGTTCTAAAATACGCATCACCCGACTACTCATATCACCATAAAGTGCATAGTTGGATGAAAATAATTGGATATTATTGGCTTTAAAAAATGTTTTAAACTTAAATGCAGGTGCACCCATAGGAAGCCCCAGGGCTTTTGCTTCGTCACTGCGCGCGATCACACAACCGTCATTATTCGATAGAATAGCGATTGGTTTTTGGCGTAAACTGGGGTTAAAAACCCGCTCACAGGAGGCATAAAAGTTATTACAATCAACAAGTGCAAACATGGTATAAAGATAATCTATTTGATTTTTTTTATTGCTCTTGGCAAGTGAAATTATTTATTTTAATTTTTATAGGTTGAGAGTTAATAGTATTTATATCTTTACCCAATAATTTCAACCCTAAACTAAATTCTCATGAAAACTAGATTTTTTTTATTGCTATTCGTTTTCAGTGTTTTTTCATTTCATAATGTATGGGCGCAACACTCTTCAGATATACAAAAATTAGATTCTATTACGATTGCTTCAACAGCGATTGAATTGCCTTTTAAAAAGAATTCTCGCACGATAACTCTCATTTCATCCGAGGTTATAAAGCAAAGTCCTGCAACGAATTTGGCGGAGCTTTTGCAACAAGAAGCGGGTATCGATATAAGGCGTCAAGGAGTTAATGGAATGCAAGCAGACTTATACATTCGTGGCGGAAGTTTTGACCAAACTTTACTTTTGATTGATGGTATTAAGGTTGAGGACCCTCAAACAGGTCACCATACATTAAACATGGCACTGCCTCTAGAAGTAATCGAACGTGTAGAAATTATCAAAGGTCCTGCGGCGCGTGTTTTTGGACAAAATGCCTTTACAGGGGCTATTAATATTGTAACAAAATCAGATGCTGATTCCGTGAATTCAGTAGGTTATAAGCTTGGGTCTTATGATCAACAGCAAGCCTCAGGAACCATTGGAACCAACTTAGAAAACACATCATTAATAGGGCATGCGTCTGTAAATACTTCTGAGGGTTATCGCCATAACACCGATTTTGAAAATCAAAATTACTTTGTAAAAGGGCGTTTTAATACAAATGGCAATCCTATTGACGTGATTGGTTCTTTTTCGGAACGAAAATTTGGTGCAAATCAATTTTATGCTGTTCAGAGTGGTCATGATCAATATGAGGAAACACAAAGCAGTCTTGTGGGGGCTTCTACAAAATTCCAAACTGAAAATTTTAAAATCACTCCGCGAGTCTATTGGAAACGAAATCAAGACATGTATTTGTATGTTCGTGAAAGACCATCGGTTTATAGAAATTTGCATATTTCCAATAAAGTAGGACTACAGATCAATACCTCTTATACTTCAAGCGCTGGGATTACAGGTTTTGGAATTGATGTAGCAAAAGTATTTATGACCAGCACCAACTTAGGAGAACGCGATCGAACAATGGCAAATTTATTTGTTGAACATCGGTTTTCTTTAGCGGACAATGCCTTAGACATTACACCGGGAGTTTCGGTGAATTACTTTTCCGATTTTAAATTTCATGCGTTTCCTGGGGTCGATATTGGTTATGCCATTAATGATACGTTTAAAGCGTATGCAAATATTGGTTACACTTATAGAGTGCCGACATACACCGATTTATATTATGTAGGAAGAACAGATTTAGGAAATGAAAATTTAGATCCTGAGAAGGCACTTTCTGAAGAAATTGGATTGAAATATTTTGGAACAAACTTCAATGCTTATGTCGCTATATTTAACAGATCATCTGATAATTTGATTGATTATACCAAAGAAAATGAAGCGGATAAATGGCAAGCTACAAACTTAAAAAGTCTAACCTCAACAGGTGTAGAACTGAACCTGTCTTCCAGCTTTAAATCGGGATTATACACTCAAAACATAAGTTTAGGATATACGTATTTAGATGAAAATTTAAACGACATAAAAACGGCCTATTCTAAATATGTGCTCAATGCATTAACCCATCATTTTACGGCAACGGTTCGTTCACAGTTTTTGAAAAATGTATCACAGAGTATTGTGTATAAATTTGCCGAACGTGCTTCAGGCAGTAGCTATAGTGTAGTGGACGTACAAGCCACTTTGACTGTTTCTGAACTTGAGTTCTCTGTTATTGGAAATAATATTTTTAATACAGAATATGTGGAAACAGGATTTGTTCCCATGCCAAAAGGAAATGTTTTAATCGGAGTCAATTATGCGTTTTAAAACTAGTTGATAAGCGTATTCACTTTGTCATATACCAAGTGTGACTCCCACCCTCTGTATAGAAGGTAGTCGGCGAGCTTTTTCTTTTTTTTTAACAAATTGGTTTCAGTAAGTGTTGCCGCTTTTTTCTCTGCTAGAGAATGAAATGTTTGAAGATAGTCGTTAGGGTCAATTTCTTGAAGGGCAATTTTGATATTGTATTTTGAGAGATGTCGTTGTTTAAGTTCCAAGGTCAACCTTACTTTTCCCCATTTTTTGATCCTAAATTTTCCTCTTACAAATGCTTTTGCAAAACGCTCTTCATTAAGGTGGCTATCTTTAATTAACGCTCCGATGATTGTTTCAATCGCTTCGGGAATCATACGCATTTGTTTGAGTTTCTGCTCAACTTCTTTGTGACAGCGGTCTTGATAGGCACAATACTTTTGAAGCTTAGAAAGTGCTTCCTCTATGGTATAACTCTTATGGGTTTGGTACATGCTTAGAAGTTATAAGTAATCGCGCAAATCAAATTAGTTCCAGGCGCAGAAATCCCAGAGGAAAAGGTTCTGTAGCGTTGATTCGTGATGTTTTCGATCGCACCTACAACAGAAAGTGATTTGTTAAAATCATATTGCGATCTAAAATTAAGCGTATACCAAGACGGAGCATAGGGCTCGCCTTGGACGTCTAAAGCAAATAACGAATCTGCTAATTCTGAAGAAATATCTGAGCTGCGAAGTGCCCCATTATAATTTATAAACCCATCTAGTTGAAATTTGTTGTGTTTCCATATAAGGTGTGCGTCTCCAAAAACAGGCGCTACGTGTCTCACTGGGAGTTCAACTCCGGGAGTTTCTTCTTGTACGCCATGAACATAACTGTACTGAGTAGTGAACTTTAAGGCTTTTGAAAATTGAATTTTCAAACCTGCTTCAAATCCATAAATCCAAGATTTAGAAGCGTTTTGAATGGCTTGGATTTCGCTCATATCTTCGTCATAATATAGTTCTGATAACCCATGGATATGAAAACTTTTTCGAACCATTGCATTTTCTAAATAGGTGTAGTAGGCAGAACAATCAAAAATCACAGATTCCTCAATATTAATCGCAACGCCAAATTCTGCGCCATACGCATATTCAGGTTTTAGATTGCCGTTAGGAACTACAACCACTCCCTCGTGGGGATCAAAAATTTTGCCGATATCATCAATATTTGGTGCTCTAAAAGCGGTAGTTAAATTTAGTTTCCAAAGAAAGACAGGGTTAGGGTTCCAACTAAATCCAAGAGTGCCTGTAAGAGCACTTGTGTCTAAATCTGCCGTGAGAAAAGGAAGGTTGTAAAAGACGCTGTTTTCTGTTAAATCCGCATCTATGGTCACATAATTATAACGTATTCCAGATTGTACCGTAAGCTTTGTATTTGGCTTATATTTATGACTTAGATAAGCCGCTAAGGTTTGCCACTTTGAGTCATTTGGATAACGGGTCGCAATGGCTTCTGTAACATTGGTATCAATGTTTATTTTATAGGCCGACGAGCCAACTTTATTGTATATATACTCTGCTCCATAAGATATATTAGAGCGCGTTGAAAGTGACTTATAAAAATCAAAGTTCAGTGAAAGTGCATCTACATTTTCTTCTCTAATTTTTCGAATGTCGGAGTTAAATTTTCTATTGATTCGACTCTCTTTAAAATTTTGAAAAGCAGAAGATATTTTAATTTTATCATACAAGCTAGATCCGCTACTTAGCTTTGTCATTTGTAAGTTGGCAAGAAACCAGTCTTGAGGTCCATAATTCCATTCCGAATAGTGTAAGACCCCATCTGAATCGTAGGTTGACAGTCGATCATATCTGGGATAATCTGAAGTAGTAGAATAATGAAGTCCTAAATCAAATTTTAAATCGTCATTGGCTTTATAAAGCACTTTTTGGGCTAAATGCAGTTGTCGGAATTTAGTAAATTTTTGAACTCTCGGGGTTGTATTAGAAACCATAACATCCTGTCCGTTGACTGACTCGCTGTAATTAAAACTTAGGTAGTCGTCAAGACCGTTGAATCCCATCTTTAAATCTCCAAAATCTGACACACTCACGCTACTATGAAATCCCCATTTTTGAAATCCTAAATTGAAATCAAGATGTGCTGTTTTTTCATTGTTTGCAGAAGCGTATCGAACCGTGCTTTGTGCATTCAAATTTGGTGTATTGAGTTCAGATAGTTCTGGAGTAGTCGTGTAAAAATTCATGACACCTCCAATGGCGTCGCTTCCATAAATAACAGATCCAGAACCGAGAATAACTTCTGTTTTTTCAACATTAAACGGGTTAATTGACAATACGTTTTGAACATTTCCACCTCTAAATATGGCGTTATTTAGACGCACGCCATCTACCGTGATTAACAGTCGGTTTGTAGAAAACCCTCTGATCATTGGACTTCCTCCTCCTAATTGACTTTTTTGCACAAAAACACGACCGCTGTTATTTAACATATCGGCACTCGTCTGTGGATTAGATAATTGAATTGCTTTAGAGTTGATACTGATCACATTCTGAGGAACTTCTTTTTTACTTTGCTCAAATTTGGATGCTGATATCACAATTTCATTTAAACTCGTAGCTTTTGGAGAAAGAAAAACAGTGTCTTGTAAAGATGATTTTAGAACTGTAATCTTGTGATATGAAAGGTGTTGAAAATGAATTTTATCATTTGTGCTAAAATCGTCCAAGTTAACAACCCCATCAAAATTTGTTATTGCTGTTTTGGTTTTAACGTCGTTAAAAACTGCAACTCCTGGAATAGGTTGGTTATCCGATTCGTTAATTACAACAATGTTTTGGGCGGAAGTGCTCAAAATAAAGAGTAATGAAACTAATAGAAATAAGCGACTCATCTTAACTGTATACTTGATTTAAAACGGTTAAAGATCGAGGAGGTTTAAAGGCGTGTAAATGTAATTTAAAATAATCTAAAATCATATTGAGTAATTGGCGCTTTTGAGAGGAATTTAGTTCCTTAGCCATTGTTGTATCAAATTTTGTGCCCAAAAAGGGTTTTAGAAGATCTAATTTTGAACCTGTAACACAATGAGCGCCATTTTGGTGTTGAAAATTACCATTTTCGAGATTAAAATAAGGTAAGGATTCGTTAGAGGTGTCAGGATTAATTCCTAAGAATTTTGTTAGCCCCATTAAAAATTGATGATGAAATGTTCCTGTTTTTTCTACGGCATCAAACCACGATAAGGTTGTTTCTAGGTATTCAAATAGTGGGGGGTTTGCTTCTTCTTCATTTAAAACCATCGACAGAATTTCAGCTAAAAACATGATGACTGTGGATTTGAAAATAGAGGTGTGAAGCGTTTCATAGGGTTTATACAATCGAACTTCTTTAAAATAATGTAAATTACGGTTGTCTTTATGATCAGCCTCAATTTCGAGGAGTGTAAGCAATTGAAAATAGGCGGGTTTTAGTTTTCCTTTTTTAGATTTGAGTGCATTTTTAATCACATAGCTTTTTACTCCAGAAGATGCTGTGTAACATTTAACAATTAGATCGTTGTCCTTGTATTTAATTTTTGAGAGAACAAGTGCTTTAGTGGAGACAACCATTAACGTATGATCATTATTTTTGAAACTTTTGTTTCAAGTGTGTCGAAATCAGAGAAAAGCACGAGGTAAACTCCAGAAGCTACAGTATTATTTGCCAGATTTTTACCATTCCAATAGGCGGTTCCTCCATCAATTTCTAAATTGTAATTTTTATACCTCAAATTCACATTAGATTGTGCCTCTGCAACCAAATTACCTTCAATATCTGTGATTTTAATATTAACGTTTTCACTTATATTTTTGATTTTAATTTTATCCTCTGCCATATTAAATCCAGGACGTACAGGATTTGGGTAAACATAAATGTCTTCAAGCGTTTCCATAGTCCTTGACCCGCCTGTAGCAAAAGACACTAAGCCTCGGTTGGTTCCAAAATATACTACGCCATTTTCGGAATCTAAAGCCATAGCATTGACTCCATTTGAGGGAAGTGGTGAATTGTCTTTGGTAAAATGATGAATGGTATTCAGCCCATCTGAAGACACGTAAAACACTCCAGCATCTGCTGTAGATATCCACTTATTATTTGATCCGTCAACAATGATATCTGAAATGAACTGTTGTGCCAAGAGTTCCTGAGGGAGCCCATCTTCCAGAATAATAATGGGCTCGGTTCTCACAATTTCTTCTGTAAAAAAACTAGACGTATTATACAGTACTCTGAGGCCTTTGTAAGTCCCTATCCATAGCACATTGTTTTTATCTAAGGCTAATGCTTTTACTGCGGTTGAAGGTAGGTTAGCAACGTCATTGTCGTTGATGTTTTTTAAGTTCATGCCGTTTTCATTGAAGCCAATTAATCCTTTTTTTAAACCGCCTATCCATTTCGTGCCGTCTGGTCCAATTACAAGTTCACTAAACCCATTTTCATCTGTCATAGGGTCTGTTATTATTGACGAAAAATCATACGAGGTCCATTGATTGGTTGTAGGGTTTAACTTTTTAAGTGGCTTTTGAATTATAGAATTCAATACCCATAAATTAGCATCATTATCAAAAGTAGTCCCCGAAATACGAACCGTTACGTTGGACGCTATTGACTCTAGTCCACTATTAGATTGGTCAAGGAGCTCTATAGATTCATCTATTTTAACATCCAATAAACCACTATGAAAAGAGCTTACAAATACATGATTAGGATCTAAGGGGTCTATCGAAATTTCGTTTAACACATAGACATCGGATTCTATTGTCTGTTGAATACTATCATATGAAATATTATCCCATTCTGCATTCCGTAAACGACTAATGCCTCTTTTGTTTAATGGATATGGATTAAAATTTGACGAGTATGCTCCAAAGGTAACCCATAAATTATTGTATCCATATTTTAAAGAAAAAGCACTGTTTAGTAATGGTCCTTGTGGGTGAATTTCATCATATTCAGACACTGACATTGCCTTTGATTTTAGGACTCCATAATCCGTAGTTCCAATGTAAATGACTCCGTCAATTGAAAGAGCGGTTGTAAAACTAGTTTCAAATTCAAGGTTCGTTGTATAAACACTTGTAAGGTTAAATCCTACCGAATATTGATATACTTTAGAGGGGGTTGTCACTAACAGGCCGTTATCTGATATTTTTAATTCTGATACAACTTGAGGATATACAAATAGAGGATTAAAATTAGTTCCACTGATCTCAAAAATTCTACTGTTAGAGTTTACGGTATAAAGTTGAGTGTTAATGGCTGCAATATTCGTGAAATTTCCCGTAATTAGAGTTGTCCAAAATTGAAAATTTATTAAACTTGGGTTGGATAAACTCGCTTTTTTTATGCCTTCATTAGATCCGCAGGCGGCATAAATTTCATTGTTAAAAATAGCTGTTTGGTTGATTTTTATTTGGCTCCCGTTTGTTCCAATATAATACGTGTCTCCAAACTCTAAATTGTTTAGATTATAAACTGAAATCCCATAGTCTGTTGCAATATACACATCCTCTCCGTTCTCATTAAAATGATTGATTTGTTTTTGGGACGATGGAATTGTTGTTTTAGCAACAATATCTATAACCTTAAGTAATTCTTGGTTGATTTCGTTATAAACCTCAATTAACCCGTTTTTGTAACCTATTAACAGAAGCTCATATTGATTACTGTAGTGAAGTGTTGAAATTAATTCCCCTGATAATCCATTGACGGTTGTAATAGTACTGAGTTCATTTGTAAGTGGGTCATAAGAAAAAATTGCATTTTCAGAAGCGGCGTAAAATTTAGAACCTCCATTAACAACCTCTTTTATGTCTAAGTACGAAAAATGCCCAACCCAAAAAGAATCGTTGTCTTGACTCCAAGATAATGGGCTAAAAGCAAGAAAAAAGGCAATTATAAAAAAGTGTGTCTTCACGATTTGTAAATTAAACTCAAATATATTTATTACAAACGAGAAATGAACTCATTATTGTACATAAACAAAAAAGCTTTCAAATAAATGAAAGCTTTTTAAAAGTAGGATTGGTAGTTATTACACCACGCCTTGCGCAAGCATTGCATCGGCTACTTTAACAAAGCCTGCAATGTTGGCGCCTTTAACATAATCGATATACCCTGTTTTTTCGTCTTTTCCATATTCAATACACGCATCATGAATATTAGACATGATCTCTTTTAGCTTTTCATCGACTTCCGCTCTAGTCCAGTTGTAGCGTAAAGAATTTTGTGTCATCTCTAGTCCAGAAGTAGCGACACCCCCAGCATTGGATGCTTTTCCTGGTGCAAACAAAATTTTTGCCTCATGAAATTTGGCAATTGCTTCTTTTGTAGAAGGCATATTAGCCCCTTCACTCACACAAATACACCCATTTTTCAATAGCATTTCAGCGTCAGCTTCATTTAATTCATTTTGGGTTGCACAAGGCAACGCTATATCACATTTAACTTCCCAAGGGGTTTTATTTGCTATAAATTTTGCAGTTGGGTAGGTCTTAACGTACTCGCTTATACGCGCTCTTTTGACATTTTTGAGTGTCATTATAAATGCCAGTTTTTCTTGATCAATACCTGCTTCGTCTAAGATAAAGCCCGAAGAATCTGATAACGTAATTACTTTTCCTCCTAAATGAATTGTTTTTTCTGCGGCGTATTGTGCCACATTTCCAGATCCGGAAATTGCAACTGTTTTACCTTTGAAACTATCCCCTTTTGTTTGCAACATTTTATCCGCAAAGTACACGGTTCCATATCCCGTAGCTTCTGGGCGAATGAGTGAACCTCCCCAGGTCATTCCTTTTCCTGTAAGCACTCCTGTAAATTCATTTCTAAGTTTTTTATACATTCCAAATAGAAATCCTATTTCGCGTCCTCCTACACCAATATCACCTGCTGGAATATCTGTATTAGAACCAATATGACGAAATAATTCGCTCATGAAGGCATGACAAAATCGCATAATTTCATTGTCACTTTTTCCTTTGGGATCAAAATCACTTCCGCCTTTTCCTCCACCCATGGGAAGAGTTGTTAAGCTGTTTTTAAAAACTTGTTCAAATGCCAAAAATTTCAAAATACTCATGGTAACTGTTGGGTGAAAACGCAACCCGCCTTTGTATGGACCAATTGCAGAATTCATTTGGATACGATACCCTCTATTGACTTGTATTTCTCCTCGATCATCTACCCAATTAACTCTAAATGTAACTGCCCGTTCGGGCTCAACCATTCGTAACAAAATGTTTTTCCCATGATAGATATCGTTTTTAACGATATAAGGAATCACCGTTTCGGCGACTTCTTCTACTGCTTGAATAAATTCAGCTTCGTGGCCATTTCTTTGTTTTACTAAGTCTAAAAAACCTTTTATTTTATCTTCCATATCTAAAATGCTTGGGGTATTAAATTTTTCACAATACAAATATATGATATCTTTAAAAATAATGCGCTATTTTTTTGTATTTGATAATTACAGAGCAATAATTAAGATATAAATTCGTAATATTATATTTTAATGGGAAATATGTAAGGAAATATGTAATTTATTGAATAAAATATGGGTTTTACTAGATTTCCTCACAAGCTATTTTTCATTGCTAAGATATATCCCAGGTGAATCCCCTCATGAAAAGCGTTAAAACTAATCGCCTCTTCAACCGTGCTCAAGGTTTCGTTTATCGAAGTCGTGTATGTAGTGTAGTTTTTGAACACTCCATTGTCATAGTCTGTTTGGGTTTGTTCAATCGTTGAAAACAAAAGTGATTTAATTAAAGTCAGCTCGTCGCGAGTAGCTTCTCGAACAGTTTTTGTGTCCTTTCTATAGGTCTTGACTAAGTCAGGATCTACTAACATGGGCACATTTGATAATCCATAAACCAATAATTGCTGTGTGACAATAGTGTGTGCAACATTCCAAAAAATAGAATTTCGATACCCTTTAGGGACTGTGTTAAGTTGATCTGGAGAGAATTTCTCTAATAGTTTAGATAAAAGCACTCTGTTTTTCAGTGTTAGGTTGTGGGTCATGTTCATAATATTCACATTTTTTTTTAGTTCTTATTAAAGAATTGATTTTCTTTGTAAAAATAAGAAAAGAATCCCATGAAAAAATTCTATTTTTTGAGCACCTGCAATACGTGTCAGCGAGTTTTGAGACATTTAGATCTAGACGACAGTTTTGAGCTTCAAGACATCAAGAGCACTCCAATAAGCCCTGAAGAGTTAGCACACTTAAAAACCTTATCAGGCAGCTATGAATCCCTTTTTAGCAAGCGTGCAAAACTGTACAAAGAATTAGGCTTAAAAGAAAAAACTCTCAGCGATGAGGATTATAAAACATATCTTTTAGAGCATTATACATTCCTTAAACGGCCTGTTCTGATTTTGAATAATCAACTGTTTGTTGGAAATAGTGCTAAAGTTATCAACTCCGCCAAAACGGCGCTGATAAATGAAAAATAATACATTTGCCCTTTTTGCGCTTGTAGTAGTTCAACTTTTTTATGGCGTCACTTTTACCTTTGCAAACGATGTAATTGATGGGGGCTATATACAACCTTTTGGGTTTATTTTATTTAGAGTGGGGCTTGCTGCTGTTCTTTTTTGGATCTTTAGTATTTGGACTCCCAAAGAAAAAATAGATCGAGCCGATTATCCTAAATTTATGCTTGCTGCATTTTTTGGTGTAGCACTTAATATGCTTGCCTTTTTTAAAGGGCTTCAATTTACCACTCCAATTAATGGGTCAGTAATTATGGTCACGACCCCCATCATAGTGTTGGTACTGTCTGCCTTTATTTTAGGAGAAAAAATTAGAAAAATCAAGGTTTTAGGCGTCTTTCTAGGGCTTTCTGGGGCCTTAATTCTAAGTATCTATAACCGTTCAACTAAATCTGGAGACAACGTGTTGTTGGGTAATTTTTTGGTACTTATCAATGCCGCGTCCTACAGTTATTATTTGATATTGATAAAAAAACTGACAAATAAATACCACCCCTACACTTTTATTAAATGGTTGTTTTTGTTCGGAACTTTTTTTGTACTTCCATTTGGGTACGCTGAGCTTGCAGCCGTTAACTGGGAGAGTTTTACCTCTTACGTTTGGTTTTCAATCGCTTTTGTAGTGGTTTGCGCAACCTTTGCCACTTACCTGTTGAACCCACTCGCATTACAAAAATTGAGCGCTACAACGGTAAGCACATTTGTGTACATACAGCCTGTTTTTGCAGGCATTTTTGCGATTATAATGGGAAGCGATAGTATA
>Ga0233399_1000210_pt1 | contig 24895 bp, 24 predicted proteins | sample 43DmetaG_FD_182698 | JGI IMG/M metagenome (GOLD analysis project Ga0233399, IMG submission 182698) | Seawater microbial communities from Monterey Bay, California, United States - 43D | ecosystem: Environmental > Aquatic > Marine > Coastal | place: USA: California | collected 2016-11-08 | reverse complement strand
GTTAGTGATGGCGAAGATTGTACATACCAGCACATAATTGGTAGAGCCCTTGATGCTAAAATAAATCAAGAGCCAGGGTTAATTGAAATTGTAGTAGGAGTCAAATAAGGTGGCAGTTAGCGTCGGTCAAGTAATACAGGCATCACATTACAATGCACTTGCAGATTTATGCAATAAGTGTTTTGCTGATGTGTATTCTGGACGGCAGTACGATGCTAGTTTTAGTGGTGGCACAATTATTAATGCCGCAGACTGTAATGCAATATTTTCAATACATGAAACAGACTATCCATCAACAAGTCCTGGTGTTGGACCTTTTTCACTAACTACTGATGTAGTATCAACAGACTTTATTGTCGTAGTAGTTGGACAGGAATCAAAGGTCGGCAGTGGCTATAGTATAGACTATACTGCTAATACTATTACATTTACCACAGCCGTTCCAGCGGCAACCCGTGTGGTTGTATTTAATCGATACACACATAGATTTGGCTATGGTAATAGCGCAGTTGTAAATAATTTGGCACCCAATGACAAAGTTGAGAGTGTACATACCAATAGTTTAATTGATAGATCTAACGCTATATTAACACATGTTGGAGACAGTACACAACTTACAAATGTTTCAGTTGGTACTGACATTACTGCCAATGATGGTAATTATATTGAAAATGTGTATCAAACAAATGTATTAATGAACGATGTACATTTAACTGTAGGTGCAAGTGCATCAAGTGAAACAAACGCAGGAAATTTTGCACGTACCGATGCATGGGATTCACGTTTAGAAGGTATATTTGCTTATACCTTTACTGACTATAGTCAAGCACGATACTTTTTTAATAGTGGAGGCGAGATACGATTCAGTCTAGATATGACAGGCAACGCCTCAAATGCTGGTTATGCAAGTTGGAATGCAATATGTACTGGACTGGGCACAGTTCGTATGAATCATGAAGGCACATTACAAAGTGGTAGTGGCGGAATTAGTAACGGTAGGGGATTTTATCATTTAACTACAGATTGGCAAACAATTTTTAGTAGTGCTAGTCCTGGTGGCGGTTACGGCGGCGGCGGTTACGGCGGCGGATATGCAAACCTTCGTGCAGTTTTTTATGCCAAATATGTTGAAGTGGGGTCAGCCCACCAAGTACAAATTAAAGTAGTAATGGATGATGGATCACATCATGCAAATCCCATCACTGGAACCACTACATTTTTTGCTAAAACATTACAACCTAATAATATTTCAAAAAATTCAGTTTCGTATAGCGTAACTGGCCCAACAGCTAGCGTCATTGAAAACTTTAATTCAGCTAACGACAGCTAAACCGCTTGACAAACAATCATAAATAAGTTATAGTAGTAGTTAAATAACCGTATACGGAGGTAGAAGCACTATGGATGACCGCTTAGAAAAAGCATTGGAATTTTCTAATTATCGAATGACAATAGAAAATCAAAAGAAAAACCTCAAAATCAGAATGGAAACGCAACAGACTTTTATGTACAAAAAAGGCACATGGCGTGCTGATCAATTGTTAATTAGTTTTGTCCAAAGTTTATTGGATAATGAGTTTCAACATGCAGTAATACAAGATAGTCGTAATACACCAATTCAAATTGATGACTTGCATGAATTTAAGTTAATGATTATTGAAAAATATAATGAAGCAATGAATGAGTTTTTAATAGAAACAAACAAACTATCAAAAGCAAGAAATATAAAAAAGGTAATGGACTGGTAAATGAGTTATAACGGATGTTGCTTTTTTGCCTATAACAACAGTGAAATTGATTATGTACAGTTGGCACTGCTGTCTGCACTATATGTAAAAAAGCATATGAAAAACAACAACACTTGCCTGATTACTTCAGACGGTGATTATAACTGGCTTGAATCAAGCCTTGGCAAGGAGTTAGTTGAAAAAGCATTTGACGAAGTAGTAATCACAGATGTTAAACAAGAAGAAAATGTAAGAACACATTATGATAGTCCATGGACTACATTTGACAGTCATTTTCAGAATAGTAATAAGCATTTGGTTAATGAGTACTCTCCGTTTGATAAAACATTACTATTAGATATTGACTATATTGTGCGTAATGATAACTTAGATTATCTGTTTGAACAAGAACACATACATGTTGGTATGTATAATTCTGCATGTGATTTACGTGGCGATCCTCCAGATTTATATGAACAATACTTAAATCCAGTTGGTGTACCAATGTGGTGGAGTACTGTAGTTTATTTTGATCGTAGTGAAACTAGTGATATGTTTTTTGATCTGTGGGCGCATACACAAAAAGAATATAGTTTTTATAAATTCCTATACAGTTTTCCAGGACATATGTATCGTACTGATTATTGTGTTAGTGTTGCCTCACATTTGATGAATGGTATGGCAGATGGCGATACTATACATAAGATTATTGACGGGCCAATGCAATATATGGATCAAAAAGATGATATAGTTGAAATTAAATCTTCTAATGATTGGATATTTTTGTCAAATGATCGTAATGAACCATGGAAAGACATAGTATCAAGAAATTTACATCAAAATTTACATGTAATGAACAAACGTAGTATTGGGCGTAATTTTGATGCTATGATTGGAGCAGTTACATGACTCAGGGATATATTACAATAGCAACAAAGTCTCCAGGTAACGTGCAAATTGAGCAAGCAGTAGTACTCGCTAGTAGTTTAAAATTAATTGATCCTGATCGTGAATTTTGTCTGGTTGTAGACAAATTTGACTCTGTACCACAAAAGTATGAGGATACATTTGATAGTATTGTAGAACTCCCATATGGACATTATGATCCAACTGAAGATATTGCAATTAACTTATGGCAATTATATGCATGTAGTACATTTGAACACACAATGTATATTGATCGTAGATGTATAGTAACAAATAATATGGATGATCTTTGGGATAACATGGTATTGCACGACTATATTTTTAGTAAAAGTGTAGAAAATTTTAGAGGTGAAACAGTACCACTAGAATATAGATTCAGTACTCATGAGCGCAATGATATTCCTACATACATGACAGATGTATTTTATTTCAATCGAAGTGAAAGATCAGAACAGTTATTTAAGATGCTGGATGTTGTCCTCAAGGAATTCCGTCGGGTCTATCTTAAATTTATAAATGAAAACCGTCCTGGGTATTTTGATTTAAACTTGTTAATTAATACTACTCTTAAGATGCTAGGCGAAGAAACAAACATACATGGACATATCCCATACAAATTATTAAGTTTAGATAACTTAACTCTTGACGACGATGACTTACCCACAGACTGGATAGACTATCTTAGTAGTTGGTTTGCAAATGGTGTATTCAAAGTCAATAACCACCGTGTGAGTGGTATCATATGCTATAATAGTGATGCATTTTTAGATGAAGAAATATTAGATGATTATAGACAACGTGTTAAAGACAGTAACATTAGAATCTAAAAGGCAGTTTTATGTCTTCTATGATGAATGGACTGGGGCTATTATAAAAATAGCATCAATTGAACAGAATGATTCTGAGTACCCGTATATACTGACTGACAGTTATCTAGCAGAAAATATTCTCAAAGGTTACGAAAATGAAAAAGACCATATTGTATCATTTGATAATGATAACAACTTAGCAATTGTTAAAAAAGATAACGTAGTACGGTTACGTAGTAGTGAAACTAATCTACACCAATTGGCTAATGTAAAAAAAGATGATTGGGATATTAGAGTATTGGTATATGCTGGTAATAATAAACTAGTAGTAGAAGTCAATCCACTAAGTATACGCAAACTTAGTAATATGACTTTTAACAAGAAGATCATTATTGACGATAAAAATGATCTATCTCTATATATAGTTAAGCATAATAATCCAGATTACCTGATAGACACTATTGATGTTGATGCACAGGAACTATTGGATAACGGCAATGTTATATATGATATTACTAGTATACGCAAACACGTTAGTTTAACTGACCTTGGATTCTTAACTAGACGGTGTTTTAAAAATTACTACTTAGATATTTTCAATAGTCCATTGAATATTGCACAACAAAGCCTTATTAAGAATTTTTCTTATATACACAGATATGCTGAACACACTCATAATCAAGGACATATTAACATAACCCAAAAGGGCGATTTTCTTACAATTACAACACCACTAAGTAGTGGTGAGTTAACTGATATCGGACTGCATGAAGATAAATTATGGGTGTACTTAGTGGGCGACACACCGGATGAATACTATGGAAGCATACCAATAAATATACGTGAACTTAAAACTAAAAAGAAATGTGCTATAAAAATTGAGGGAAATATACAAAATTATAACCTGTTACACCAAAAGCACAAAGTAACATTTTCAATCAAAGGAACCAACACATGAGCAAAATAGTACCTATCACAGAATTTGATGTGGTATTCATCAGTTATGACGAACCAAATGCTGATCAAAATTATCAAGACTTGCTGGAGAAATGCCCATGGGCGTTACGCAGTCATGGCGTTTGGGGTAGTGATGCCGCACATAAAGCCGCGGCGGCACTTGTTGAAACTGAAAGATTTATTACCATTGATGCAGACAACATTGTACGTAGTGATTTTTTTAATATTGAACTAGATTTAGATACCATTGGAGAAAATGATGTTATTAGTTGGGCAGGCAAAAATGCAGTAAACGGACTTGTATACGGCAATGGTGGTATCAAATGTTGGCCAGTACATGTTGTTAATGCAATGCGCACACACGAAGCGGCTCCTGAAAATGACAAGCATGCACAGGTTGACTTTTGTTGGAACATCAACTATGTTCAAATGAATAACATCTATTGTGATGTAGCAAACAACGGATCACCGTATCAAGCATATCGTGCAGGGTTCCGTGAAGGCTGTAAGATGAGTTTGGAAGATGGTAACATTGTTGATAAGCGAGCCCTTAAAAAATTACATCGTAAAAACTATCAACGTATGTTAGTATGGATGAGTGTTGGTGAAGATGTCCCCAATGGATTATGGGCAGTTTATGGAGCAAGATTGGGATGCTATATGACCAACTTAGACAGAGATGCCTGGGATTGGCGTGATGTACGTGACTTCAAATGGCACACTAAGTTTTGGACTGAGACTGTAATGCCACAATTTGCAGATCCTGATGGAGAGCTATGTCCAGCAACTGGATATCGTTATAATAAAGACAAGCTAAAAGCTGAAACAGTTCGGCTAGGACGTATACTTCAGGATGAATTAGATCTAGAAATATCAGATATGGATGATAAAGCAAGTCGATTCTTTAAGGAAGTTTACATAAATCCAAGTCGGATGGCACCAATGATTCGAGAAGATAATGTTATATCAGAAATTGAGTAATAAATGACAGTTAAAAAATTTCAAGAAGTAGATTGGGCAAAAGAGCCAGACGGCACTATTGGCAATAATCATCATAATCTAGAAAAAATAAAATCCTTGCTTGACAGCAAAGGGTGCGGATTTTGTATGGCTAAGTTTAAGCAAGTAACTATGCACTTGGGTACTGGTATGACGCATGCATGTCATCATCCATCACCACACAAAATACCATTAAAAGAAATACAAGAAAATCCTGCAGCATTGTTTAATACCAGTGTACTTAAAAAAGCACGAACTGAAATGCTTAATAATGAAAAGCCCAGTGAGTGTGATTATTGTTGGAGAGTTGAAGATGATAGTGGAACTAGTGATAGACACTATAAAAGTTTAGAACCCTGGGCACTTACTGACTTTGATGAAGTTGTTAATCTTAAAGGTGATGAAAATATATATCCAAGTTATCTGGAAGTTAGTTTTAGTAATGCATGTAACCTTGCTTGTCATTATTGCGGTCCAGAATTTAGCAGCAAGTGGGTAGAAGATCTAAAACTAAACGGGCCTATCAAAGTTTTCGAAGGTGATAAAACTGAAACTTGGGTACAAGGGTATCAGGATCTAGATAATTTAAGTTATAAAAATCGAGACTTTAATCCTTACATTGATGCATTTTGGAAATGGTTTCCTGATGCGTATAAGCATTTAAAACATTTCCGTATTACTGGTGGCGAACCATTGATGAGTAAAGAAACACTCAAAACAATGGACTTTTTTATTCAAAATCCAAACCCAGAACTAGAGTTTAGTATTAACAGTAACCTAAGTATACCTGATAAAATTTGGGATAAGTTTATTGAGAAGCTCGTTGTTCTTAAAGAAGATAATCATGTTAAAAAGATTACCATCTATACTAGTGTTGAAAGTTGGGGTAAACAAGCTGAGTATGCTAGACGTGGATTAAATTTTGAATTGTTCCGTAAACGATATGAACAACTACTACAACTTGGTAATGTACGTGCAGTTATTATGGCTACATTTAATATATTCAGTATTACTGGATTCCGTAAGTTACTAGAATGGCAATATCAACTTAAACAAAAATACAATCCAAATAACAGTAATCAGCATTTGGAAACTAGTACTGGATTCCGCATTACTCGGCCTGGCGACATGTCGCTTACTGATAGACGAACCCTTAGTCCAGATCACAGTGTAACAGTTGGACTTGATGTTCCTTATTTAAGAAGTCCAGATTATTTGGATGTTCAGATTTGTAGCCATCAGCTAGTGGAAGATTACCTTTTGCCCACGCTAGACTATATGAGTAATCGTAGCAGTAATGGTGCATGGAGTGATCATCAAGGATTTGAAGAATATGAAATTGACAAGTTTAAGCGTATTGTAGTACACCGTTTATATTTTAATCAGAAGAATAAGCCTGAACGTAATGAAGGTTTTGACCTTATTAAAAAACGTGCTATGTTTTATGATTTTGTAAATAAAATGGATGAACGGCATGGTACTGACTTTGTACAAACATTTCCAGAAATGGAAGAATTTTATTTTGATTGCCAATACTATAATGATCTGTATTATGAAATGCAAGCAGAATATCGTGCAGAAGGTAAAAAAGCATAATGGCTAATAAAAAGAAAAATATTAAAGAAACACCAGTAGAATGGCGCACACGTGTACTTGATAAAAAAAGTACTAGCTTTTGTGGGGCAAAATGGTATAATGCTACTGTATGGCTCGGAAACGGTGCAACAACCAGTTGTCATCATCCACCACCACATAAAATTAATGAAAACGATGTTAAAAAAGATCCCAGTGCATTACACAATACAGTATATAAAAAACTAGTACGTAAACAAATGCAAGAAGGTGTACGTCCCAAAGAATGTGAATATTGCTGGAAAATTGAAGATATGGGCAATGATTATGTAAGTGATCGTTATTATAAAAGTACACCCTATAGTGAAGAAGAACTAGAAACTGCCTTTACTAGTGACTGGAGAGATAGCTTTACGCCCAAGACATTAGAGATTGCATTTGATAGTAATTGTAATTTTGCATGTAGTTATTGTAATGCTGGATTTAGTACAACGTGGGGCCATGATATTAAAAAGAATGGGCCGTATGATAATATGACCAGTGATGGCTGGGGAGCATTTGCACATACTGGAGAATGGGCTCAGCCATATGGCGTTAAGAACGAAGGAAATCCATACACTCAGGCATTTTGGAAATGGTGGGAAACTGATTTACAACATAATTTACAACAGTTAAGAGTTACTGGTGGCGAAGCTACTGTGAGTCATGACTTTTGGAAATTAATCAACTGGTACGATAAAAATCCAGGGTGCAAAGTACGATTAGCAGTTAACACTAACTTGGGGTGTAAGCGTAGTCATTTACACAGGTTAGTTAAACTTAGTCATAAAATTGATGCTTTTGATATTTACACCAGTAATGAAGCATTTGGCGAACAAGCAGAATACATACGTGACGGTCTTGTGTATGACGAATGGATTGACAACTACAAATACATGTTAAATGAAGGAAATTTTGGCATGGTACACTGTATGTTAACTATCAATGCATTATGTTTGGGTAGTATTGATAAGATGCATGAACAGATTTTTGATATGCGTGAAGAATATAATGGTGGTAAATTTGCAGAAGATGAAACATTTGTTGATATGAGTTATAATATTTTACGTTTTCCTAGTTTTCAGAGTATTACTACATTACCGGAAGAAGTAAGAAAAGAACGCCATAAATATTTAAGTGATTGGTACAGTGAGCAAAAAGAGCGTTTCCACAAACACGAACAAGATGGATTTGAAAGAACATTAGCATACCTGGAAGTAGTTGACGAAGGACACAGTGTTAGAGATTACAGCGATATTGAAACTCGCCAGCGTGACTTTGTTAGTTTTTACAAGCAGTATGATGTACGTAGGAACAAAAATTTTATGACAGCATTTTCAAACTTACCAGATTTAGTAAACTGGTACGAGGGATATGATGTTAGTCATAATATACATCCAGTCAAGGAACCAGTTAAAGATGGCGATGCTACTACGTGGGGTCGCCCAATATATTTAGACACATTGGCACAAGCAGTGGAAGATCAACTGTTGATACCTGACAACAAGGATACTAACACATGAGTATGATTAAATACAAAAACATTAGACAGATGCATATTGAACTTACAAGTAAGTGTAATGCATCATGTCCGGGTTGTCCACGCAACGTAAGCGGAGGATATCCGTTACCATGGATAGATAAACGTGAATGGTCACTCTCCCAATTTAAGCAAGTGTTTACGCCTGAACTACTTAAAGGATGTAGGACAATATTATTTTGCGGAAACTATGGTGATCCGGGAACGTGCCGTGATTTAGTTGAAATTGTAGACTATATTAAACAGTGCCATTGGGAAGGTTGTGTGCGTGTGCATACAAATGGAGGAATGCGCAATCCAACATTTTGGCGTAAATTGGCTGACAAAATGAATCCACATCATGACCGTGTTATTTTTAGTGTGGATGGTCTGGAAGATACCAATCATATGTATAGACGCAAAGTACAGTGGAGTAAGTTATACGCTAATATGAAGGCCTTTATAGATGCTGGTGGTGCAGCCACATGGGAATTTTTAATATTTGGTCACAATCAGCATCAGCTAAATGATGCAAAAGCACTAAGTGAAGAATTAGGATTTAAAGATTTCTTCTATAAAAAAGCATTTGGATTCACTGAAGAAAAACAAGGCAGAGGACTAGATAGTATGCTGTTGTTGGACGATAATGGATTAGTGGAAGGTGCATTATATCCACCAGACGATGAATGGACTAATAGCTGGCACTTAGAAGCTGGTAAAAATCAAGGAAAAAGTAATACTCGTATGGATCCACTGGTACCTGAAGTGTTCAAACGCTCATTCAAGAATGAAAAAGATTCACTAGACGAAAGAATACAAAAAGGTCATTTAAGTTGGTTAGATAGTAGTCAGCAAATCGATTGTATGAGTATCCGTAATCAAGAAATTTATGTAGATGCTCAAGGTGGGGTTCACCCATGCTGTTTCCTAGGACATGTAAGTCAAGATGCCGACGGTATTATTAATATGCAATATTATGAATGGGTTGATAAAAATATTGGATTTGACAACATCAATATTATTAAGCACGGATTGCAATATGTATTAGATGAAACTGACTACTTTAGTAAAATTAAAGACACTTGGGATATTAAAAAACACAGTGATGGTAGAATTGCACAATGTACTAAACACTGTCAAGTGCATAATAATCCTATTGACAGTCTATATGAAAGTGTGCGCATTCAGGAAGATTTGCGTAAAACGCAAATTGACGAACAAAAAAGTTAACAGAATGGAATTTTAATGGATTTACCCGACAACAAAAGTTTTTGTCTAGCACCCTGGGTGCATTTACACGTGTTACCCACAGGTAAAGTAATGCCCTGTTGTTTCTGGGACCAACAACACAAACGTGATAATTATGGTGAAATGCAAAACTATGATAGCGTACCAGATTTAATGAATCATGATAGTTTTAAAAAATTACGTAAACAATTCTTAGCTGGTGAAAAACATCCAGGATGCAATCGTTGCTACCAACATGATGATGCTGGACGCAAACATAACAGTATGCGTTCGTGGTTTAATACAGAATTTGATAATGAAAAGACAAGACAGGTAGTAGCAGATACCAAAGAAGACGGTACTAGCGATATTAATATGCTATATTTGGATATACGGTTTGGTAATATTTGTAATCTAAAATGCCGTATGTGTGGTTATGAACTCAGCAGTACATGGCATGACGAATTAATTAAACTGGAAGTAGACAACGGAATTACTGCCGACAACCCACGTAGCCAACAAAACAAACCAAAATTTATACATGTTGATTGTTATGAAAAAGTAGAGCCATTTTTGGAAACAGTTGAAGAAATTTATTTCGCAGGTGGGGAACCATTTTTATATCCAGAACATTTACAAATGCTAGACAAGTTGATTGCCATGGGACGGACTGACGTAAAAATTAAATATAACACCAATCTAACTAGTCTAAAATACAAAGGCAGAGATATAGTAGAAATTTGGAAAAAGTTTGATAGAGTTAGTGTTGGTGCAAGTATTGATGGTTATGGTGAACCTATTGAGTATATACGCACTGGATTAAAATGGTCACAGTTTGAATCTAATTTTAATCGTGTAAAAACTGAAGCACCAAAAGTACATTTGTTTCCAGCACCCACTATTGGTGCATTAAATCTAGAACACTTTCCTGAGTTTAACAAATATTGTGTGGAAAATAAATGGAGTCAATGGGCACTGTTCACACCCAACTTTGTAAGTTGGCCACAGTGGCAGCATCCAGCAATCTTTCCAGACTGGTATAAAGAACGTGTTATAAAAAAATACGAAACACACATTGATTGGCTGGAAAATCATCATCCGCTGGGCGGCAACCAAGTACAAGGTATGAAAAGTATTATTAGTTATATACAAGAAGATACGTTTAGTCAAGAAGAAAAGGATCACTTAATAAGTGAAATGTGGAAGAGATTATGGGTATTTGATAAGAGTGCTGACTTAAATTGGAGTCGAAGTTTAAATTATCTATACAATTTCTTTACTGAATACAAAGAACGCAAAGGATGGAAAACTTGGCCGGATAATTAACTGCTATTTTAATAATGTATAAATATAATTATGACATCAGCAATAATGATTATCGACACATGGGACAAATATTATCCTGGTCTTAGCTTTCTACAAACACCAATGGAACGTACTGTATTACGTATATCCAAAGTTCTTCAGCGTTGGCAGGGTCCAATTGTTTTAGCTGCATATCAAACTGAGTTACCTCCGGACCAAGCAATAAATTTTCCATGGAAACACCCACATCATCTAATTGAATCAGCCGTTAGTAGGCGTGATAATATTATCACAAGCTGGAATACTGATGAAGTCAATGTATACTTAAAAAATAATAATGTAAATCATCTATACTATACTGGCTTTAGTATCCCTGGCTGTATTGAGCATCGAGAACTTGGTATACATAATATGACAGCTGCTGGCTATAAATGTGAAGTTGTGGTCGATTGTTGTTTAAATTTAATGAGTCATAATATGGATGAAGCTGATATTATACATGAGACATATAAGTATAGTATTACTAGCGGATATAAAATTTGCTTTGGAGATTATATATGACTGAAATAAACAAGCATTTTTGTATCAAGGCATTTACTGGTGTTGAAATTAGAGCAAATGGGCATGTTGTGCCATGTTGTGATTTTAACAGTAATATTACTGAAGTTACTCATACTTTGTCAAATTATACTTTGGATGAAATCACACATGCCGAACACTGGCAAACTTTAAGACAAAATATGCTGGACAACAAACCAAGTGTTAACTGTTCTACATGTTATCGTAACGAAGAAGTTGGTATTACTAGTCAGCGACAAAATAGTAATAACCGATTCCATGATTATGCGGTACAGTACATTACGAAAAACGATGCATCCACACATAGTATCCTGGATATTGATATGAAGTTAGGAAATGTGTGCAACCAAATGTGTGTGGTATGTGATAGTGCTAGTAGTAGTATGTTATTCAATGAAGATGAAATATTATGGCCAGGCAGAGGTGTTACATTTAAAACCAAATGGTGGCGAACCCCAGAAATTTGGGATAGTATAATTGAAAAATGTCATCATGCTAAACTACTTAATGTATACGGTGGTGAACCATTATTGGTTAAGGAAATGACTCCGTTTATGCGTAAGTTGGTAGATTCAGGTATTAGTAAGAATATTGAGATAAATTTTGCTACCAATGGTAGCATATACGAAGAGGAAATGTTTGATATGTTAAGCACATTCAAACGTAGGAACATATTACTTAGTGGTGATGGCAGTGATAAAACATTTGAATATACCAGATACCCAGCCAATTGGGATCAGTTTATTAAAAACTTACATTTGATAAAAAGTAGACTCTTGCCAACAGATTTTATTGCTAATGCATATACGTATAGTGCATACAGTATATTTGATATAATACGTACTAGTAAATACTACAAAGAGCAGTTGGATTTTAAATTTCCAATTTGGTTAAATCCAGTCAATCAAAGTTTTTATTCAATTGAAATGTTGCCAGATCCTATTAAACAACATTTAATTACTGAGTTTGAACAAACATATAACCATGGGTATGTGTATACCGGTAGCAATAATCTCGCTCCATTGGTTGAACAACTAAAGAGACCCAGGGTAGATGCACACTGGCAGGAATTTAAAAGAATAACAAAAATGCGTGACAAAATGCGAAATATAAGTATACTAGATGTAATACCAGAACTTGAGGACTATTGGCATGAGGATTAAACAAAACGTTTGTAGTAAGCTATGGACAGATACAAATATAGATTTTAGACGCCAAGAAATACGTCATTGCTGTAAAAGTATTGGTCATAAAATTACATTTCAAGAGATGGACGATTTGGGAGTGAATGTTTTTGAAAATTATGATCTTAATGTAGAAAATAAGAAAACAATGTTGCTCAAAAATCAAATACCTACTCACACTTGTAAGTTGTGTGTTCGTAATGGCGATAATGCAATACGGCATAGTTGGAATACCTGGACAGATGACTTTATTGACAACAGTAAAGATGTGTTAATGGATACTGATTATACTCAGTATATTGAAATTGATATTGGTGATCAGTGTGATTTAGCATGTGTATATTGCGGACCATGGAGTAGCACTACATGGAAAAAAGAAGTAGGACAAAGTGTAAAATCAAAAGACGAGTACACAATTGAATGGACTCGACGCATGATGGAATTATTAGTAGAGCGAATCAAACAAATAGACAAAACTAGACGGTTAAGCATTAATTTCCTAGGCGGTGAGCCTACACTTATGCCGGAAGTATACACATTGATCGACAATCTAACACCTATTTTTAAAACATTTGATGAAAAAGTTAACTTAATGTTTACTACAAACCTCAATACAAAAGGTCCGCTGTTTGATCGTATGGTTGATACTATTAAGAACACCAATGAGTTTGCACACTGGACAATTGGTGTTAGTATTGAAAATATTGGTCCACGTGCTGAACTTGTGCGCTATGGATTGGATTGGAATCGATTCCATCATAATATGATGGAACTACAGCATCATGCTAAAATTGCACTGACATGTACACATAACTATTTTAGTTTACCACACTTTGATGAAACACTGGAATATTTCTTTAATAGTTTTAGCACTAAATTTAATGACGATCGTGTTGGACATGGATGGGGAATAACAAGTAACTGTGTTTATGATAACGTTCTTGACCCAGCATATTTGAGTCATGATTTTGTTCCCTGGGATCGTATATATGCAAAACTGGACCAATATATTGGACGTGGAAACGAACCTGACAGATTGAATAGTATATATCTACACACGGATAATATGAAACAGCGTGTTGGCACAAAGCCTTTTAACTCTAGGTTTTTTCAGTATCACAAAAATATATCAATGAGAACACCAGCATATTTTGAACAGTTTCCTTACTATAAGACAGTAATGGAAGAACTAGAAAAGAAACATGCACCAGGTCAGCCAGAGGGATTTGGAGAAAACTTTTTCGATAAAATCTGGCAAAATAATGTTAACCCGTAGATTCCAATTTAGACTCAACATAACTAATAAAGTCATTGGCAATTGTTAAATTGCGACTGACTTCACGATTATGGGTTGCGATATTTTTTTCGTTTGGAAAATGATTATCTTGGATTAACTTACAAAAACTTTCAAACACAGCGTTAATCCTATCATTGTTATCAACGATATTATCATAGCTGTGGTCTACATACTCATCATACACATTGAATCCAATATCACGTAATAACTGTATACTGCCGCTGGCCGCCAGCATTACAAATGGCTGGGGGTATACTAAATTTTTAAATGCCTTTTCAGTAATACTAAAATTATTATAATCAATATAAGTTTCCATTACTGCAGCACAGGGTATGTGTATAAAGTGTTTGGGATTAATATCATGCCATACATATGGGCCAGTGTGTTGTAGTTCATATGGAGATACTTCAGGTGTAAACGCTATGTTGCTGTAATCGTTAGCTCTAAATCCACTATTCATAGTACAAATCCCAGTTTTAGGGTACTGATTACGAATAAGATTGTGTAGTTGTCGACGATGATGTCGTGGTTCTCCGCCAATACTAATAAACGGATATTGCCAATCTCCACGATTACTCATGATAGGTTCAAAGTAATCAGTATCCTTATCAATTATACTATAGCGACAATATTCCAAAACAAAAGGTGCTGAATATACATCACAAAATGATTGCTTTGGAAAATTTAAATTATTAGTACTAAAGACAAAATTATCAGCTGTTAAGTTATTACGTTTAGCAAAGTTTTGTAGTGTTGTTTTAATTGTATTTTCATCAAAAGCTTCAGTAGTATCATCTACTACTACAATACATTTACCTTGTTCGATATGTTGCAGTGTACGATTATCTAAATTTATAGTGTCCAGCCAATTGGTATAGTCGGCGTTTGGATCCGTAAATCTACCAAACGCTCCACTAATAAAGAATGCATACTTTCTATGAAATAAACTTGCACCTTGTGCAAACTGTCGATATATAACTGGTATACAATTACAATTAGTACTAAAACTAGTTCCTTCTGGACTATACCCCCATACCTGTAACATTATTGTCCTCGAGTATTCCCGTAATATATTACTCTAACAGTTTCATCACTAGTTGTAAATTTACGCCATGGATCAACTACAATACTACCAAACTCAATATCACAATAAAGTTTATCAGTGTCGTCACCTTCTTCCTGCATGTACTTGTATGTTGTACTAGCACTATGAGCAAGTAATACTACACCTTTAACACTTGTTGGCGTGCTTGGTGGTTCAACTAATGGATCAATATAAATGACAGCTTCATCCATTTCTTCAACATAGTGACCGATCAGTAAACTATAACTACCATCAATATACGGCACGCCAGGCTTGTATGCTTTGCCGTGAATATAAATTGGTAATCCTGTTTCATCACGCAATTCTACCAGCCTTTTAGCAATGTTCTTGGCTTGTACTTCACGTGCATTCATAATAGCATCAAACAAGTCATACCCTAAGTCCAATTCATTTGCCATATACCTTAATGCAATATTATCTCTTGGATGGCAGGCACCTCCATCGCCCATGCCTGCTGTCATATACTGTGGACCCATAATACGCATCGTACTGTTAGCAAGAGCATTAGTCACAACATCAACGTTGATATTGCCTTGCTTCTCTGCCACATCTTGTATCATATTTACTAAACCAATCTTTGCACTAATAAATGTGTTGTAGAATACTTTAATACATTCGCATTCGTCCCATGTGCCGATTTCATAGCGTGGATTGTTTTCCATTATAGTCTTATAGAAGTCTACTAGTTCTTTTGCGTCACCAGTTTCACTACCATCTTCTGTACCGATCATAACCATTTCAGGATTAACCATATCCCATGCTACTGACCCCATTGCAATTAGATATGGATTGTACACAAACCTAGTGTTAGTTACTGATTGTATAAACTCACGTCTAGTAGTGCCAGGTAATACTGTACTAATAAGCACCAGCATTTGATCCTGCGTCATATACCGATTTGCTTCATCCAATACCTCTTTTACAATATCGTAACGAAAATTTACTGGTTCTAGGTGCGCACTTGGTACACGACCATCATATAATTGTTCATGTGGTGTAGGCACGGCAACAAAGACAATATCACGTCCTTGTACTGCGCCTTGGATTGTAGGAAACATTGTTACGTAACTACTTGTACGCTTGACAACATCGTATCCACTAACATCGTGACCTTTTTGTGCAATAGCTTCTGCACACGGCATACCTAGTTTACCGCAACCTATAAATCCTATTTTCATTTTAAATCCTATATTAACTACATACTTATTTATAATAAATAATGGCATGGCAATTATAACAATAACACTTACTGGAGATACGGACTATCGTATTTTAAATTATGAACTAAGCAATAACAGCGCAAGTAATAAATTTTTAAATGTGTGGCAACGTATTTTTCAAGACTATGATAGGCAAATATTGGAGTTTGACTTTGAGTGTCCTACTCCTATGGCTAGTGAACAAACATTACAGAATAATATATTTAATATATGTCGACAAATTGTTACTGATTGCCCTGATATTGATATTCCAGACTGTTGGCAGAATGTTCCATACAATCAGTCTGAATTAAACATACTGCATGATAAATTTGCCGAAAGTACACAGCTTCAGCCTAATGAAAATGTAGCCAGTATGCTTTGTGATTTAAACTTTGCTATACATGAATTAGAAGCAAAAATTATGAATCAAGCTGAAAATTTTGAAAGTCCTCCTTATATTAGTAGTTGTAGTGCATATAAAGTAGAAGCTAATTATAGTACACCATTAACTGAATCCGATGCACAATGTTATGATGCAGGATTTAAGTATCAGAACTGTATGATAATCGGATACAACACACTAGGCAAAGATTTACAAGCACTTGCATTTGATGATGACGTTAACAGTATGAAAAATCCACTTCGTTATGTTCCCAAAACAGACATCAAAAGTCAATTTAGTATTATTGTGCCGGGCACTACTATGCCAGAATCAGAATTAAATCAATACAGACAAAGTATCCAACAACATGTTACTAACTGGGCCGTAGACAATAACTCACATGATTATGATATTGATCCAAACGATTTTAAAAATTTTACTGGTAGAATGATAATCGGTTATAGTGAAGATAATGTTTATGAATGGATTATGCAACAGTCCGGTATTAGTATGCACAGTATAAGGTTTGAGTTTGGTGTTGTTAAACTACAAGATGATGGCTATAGACTTTACTCGTCATAATTATTTGTACTAATCTCTATAGAATTGGTATTTTTCCCACACACATTATCACATGCAGCAAGCCTATCCGACATTGGCGCACTCCATTTGGGAGGTATTTTGTTAAACCAATCGATTGCATCATTAATAGAATTTTCAAATAGATTATTATTGTACATTATATCATCAACACGTTTATGTACATATTTTTGTACCCCACCCTTTCTATCAAAAGTGCGTGGCTGACTACCCAAGTAGCAACAAGGGTATACATCGCCCAATGCATCAAGGTATAGATATTTTCGTTTGTCTGCATAACATTCAATACGCTTGGGCACAGGCCTAAGGTCCTGTTGCTCTCCACTTATTTGATAATCACGCACTGCCTGTTTAAAGTCTTTAGGACCTTTTGGATTACCAATACTATATTGATATTCTCCCTGAGCATCAAACACATGACAGTTCTGTCGCTGGTCGCTCATAACTGCAAAAGAAGAAAAACCAAATTCCATACTAAGCCTTCTACAATCTTCTTGTTGGTGTTGGTTAGTTGTTAATGGAATGAATTTCCATATTGCATCTCCACCTGCACTCATAAAAATGCCAGCGTTGTCTATAATTTTTTGCCAATTAGTACCGCGGCGATACAAGTGATGTGTATCTTCTAGCCCGTCAAGAGCAAAGAACACACGCACACGCTGTTCAGCAAGTGTTATCCATGTTTGTTTACTTCCAGCACTAGCATTGGTGTGTAATTCTATATCACAATGCGGATTACAACTACGTAAATATTTAACAGTATCAGCTAAGTCACTAACCACAATCGCATCTCCCAAGTTACCTTCAAATATTATAGTATCTAATTGTGTAACAAAGTCAGCAGGTAGTATTTGCTTTATTTCAGATGTTGTTAAACTTTTTACAGTGTATCCTTTGTTGTATGTTGCGCCGTGAAAGTTGCGCAAGCATAGTGGACAACTAGCTTGGCAATTACTGCTTAGTTCTATTTCTAATGTGCGTATTTGTTGTGCAGTATACATATTATCGTTTAAGCCAATAACGCCATTTAGCGTAATCTTTGTCTTGCGGATGTTCCATAGTACTATCGGCAATTTCCCATCCAAAGTGTTCAAACATTTTATAGCACCAAGTTGATGTTGGTGCGCCTACCATTGAATTTAAATTTTGTTGCCCGTGTTCCAGTGCATTGGTATCAATATCTTGTGGTTCAACGGCCCAGGTAATATCTGCGCAATCGCTATCTTTTCCCTTGCTTTCAAAGCAAATATACTTTGCAGTAGATTCACTAAGTGACTTTAGAATTTGATAATGATTTCTAGCATGATATAAATGGCCATGATATATTATAATGTCTATACTGAGGTGGTTTAAGTTTTTTGTTTCAATGTCATCACTATCCAGAAACTGCCAATTAAAATGTTTGTCATTTAAGTTTAAGTTTTTAGTATATGTTTGAAACGATTGTGGTCTTACGTCTGAAAAGTACACAAACTCAGCACCGTGTTCTAATGCATACAGTCCATTCATTCCGGTACCACAGCAAAAATCCCATACCCTTGCGCCCTTACACAATGGTTTAATAGTTTTGTTTAAAAAATTTATTCTCTCATTCATATTGTAGATGCTTCTATATTATTCAACCAACTACGATTTTTTCTAGCAAAGTTCATAAATGCAAACCAATCATTATTAAATCTGTCTTCAATTGCATTATTAGTTATGGTATATTGTGTAGTATTGTTAACTAGCAATTGGTCATTGTTAACAATGTATTCATATAAATTACTATTACATGTTATAGTATGTTTATCTTGATGCGGTTGACGCTGTATTTTTTCTTGTAAGTCAAGTACTTGACTCAATTGTGGATCGAATGTGCCAATTAACCTATTAGCTACTTCATATACTTCTTTAAAAAACTTAGCTCGTCGATGTTGTCCAATATCAACCAATACTTCACCATATACATACCCAGCTATAAAATATTGAAATTCTAAATCATGTGCATACTTACTCCACTTTTGTAAGTGTGGGTAGTATACACTATTCTTATCAGTTAAAAATGATTCTAACATCTCTTCATAAAAATCCTGTTGTGGAATATTATGATGTTTTTCTAAATACCTACTTACAATATGTGTGAATCCATTTGCTTCAAGTTTATTTGTAAGCCAGGTCCACAGCCAAACTCTACTCATCATCTCTTCTGACATTGTACGTGTGCCTACTACCATATCCTGCCATTCGTCTACATAGTTACTAAAATAACTCTTTACTGATTTAGTTATAAGTCCATATTGTTTTTTGTAAGCAGGGACATTCATTTCACTATTTTGTAATAGTGCTAGTGGAAAACTTTCAACAATAAACCCGTCTTTAAGTAATTGACATATCCCGGACTTCCAACTTTCGTAGGTTTCTTCTGGCAATCCAACAATCATCTCAGTACTAACACTAATGCCAATTTTACGTGCATCATCTACAATATTGTCCAGTTGATCTCCATTTAGATTTGTGCGTTTAATAGCTTTAAGCACATCAGGGTTCATACTTTGTAAACTAGCAGTAAATCTACGCATCATGCCTGCATTAAGAAGTTTACTTGCCATCTCTACTGTTACTTGATTGTTATTTTTATTCCAGTTTGTATCAAATATTTCTGGGAAGCCATACTTTTGTTTTGTAGCAATAAGCATATCAGTAATAGCCATGTCACGTTCTTTAAATATACCAAAGTTAGCATCAGTATTGTTGATGTATTCAATCTTATTTTCAGCAAACCACTTGACTTCTGCTTCAATTCTTGTTATATCGAATTTCTTAACTTTACTAAATGTAGTACCTCCCCAATCACAGAACGTACACATAAATGGACACCCGCGATTAGTTTCAATAATGCCATTAAGAGTCATATCACTACGTCCGTTATATTTTTCAACAATGTCATCAAATAATCCAGTTAGGTATGGACTGGGCACATTTGTTAAGTCACTAACTCTAACACTAGGTCCAGTACTAATACGCTTACCATTTTGGTTTATGCTAATACCAGGCACTTTCTCTTCATCTTGTTCGCCTATAAAACTTTTAAGTAGCCCAAGGAAGCTAATTTCTCCTTCTTGATGAATTAAATAATCAATGTACGGCTTGTCTTCAAAATACATAATATTACTGTCAGGTGCATTAGCACCGCCCACGATAATTTTACAGTCGGGCCAACGTGTTTTGACCTTACGTGCAAATTCCTCGTTGTAGTTGGTATTCCATATGTAACTGCTCAGACCTAACACTGCTGGATCTTCCATACTGTCAACTATAGTATCAATATTTTCTTTGACAAAATATAATCCTTTAAGCTGATAGTTGTTATGGATTACTGGGTCAGCATTGGCATAGCACCACACTACTCCTACACTGTATGGAAAATAGTAGTACTTTGATCCAGGTAATTCTAGACTCATTTGGCTAAGGTAAACGTTTTTCATATTATAATATCTCTTGTTTTATAGTAGTATTTATTCTAGCTGAAAAATACATCTGAATGGTTGTTAAATGATCTACTACGGAAATGATATAAATTATACATCATATCTGGCAACATTTGTAGTTTAATATCAGCCCACTGATCAGGAGTTAAATTATACAATCGATCGACTTCTTTCGTAAATAATTGCCATCTTCTATCAAATTGTAATTCTTGGTCATAGCTATGATCTATCCACCTATCATATGTACGATACCCGCGATTGCGTAGTGCTTGTATACATCCAGCTGGTCCTAATATAATAAACGGCATCAACATCACTAAAGGTTTAAATGATTTTTCACTTAAAAATGCTAAATGGTTGTAGCATGTTTCGGTTACTATTTGAAAATTGCTCCACTGAGCGTGTATATAATTTATATTTCCTGCTGGATTTTGTGTATAATCAAAGTTTTCATCTTCAGCAGGTAAGTTTACCACAGGCTTGTTATACCAGTGTTTAACTTGGTCTTTGTATTGTTCTCCCACTGCACCATATTGTTGTACTAGTGTGTTTAGCTGATTGTCAATTATTTGCTCTGTAGACCAATCACTGTGAGCTGATGGCGCCAGATTAGATATTAGTTTACTACCGCCCCAACTGTAATTGGTGCTGTTTATTAGGTTTTTTTCATCTAGGTATGCCAATAATAATGCACGTAACGGCCGTGGCATTCGATTATATGTTAACCCAGGCGAATGCGTTACTGTACGACTTTCAATTGTTTTAATACGCAATGATGTAAAATTTTTAAAGTTGTTATCATACAGTATTAATTTGTGTAGGAAATGTTCCATCGGTTGAATTGAGTGTATCTTAATACCAAATGTTTGGTTTATGTTTTCAAAAAGATCTTTATTAAATTCTGCCCCAGTTAGTAAATTTACTTTGTGTGGATGGGTATCACAATTAAGAGTGTGTACTAATCTGCCATACCAATCTAGAATATCATATTGTTCATGATGTGTTACTAAAAATTTTTCCCATCCATGATCAAACCACCATGTTACTAGTCCCTGTTTACTATCTTGTAGTACCATATTATAGTAGTTATTCTTACTAAGTACCCCATCAATAATTTCTAAATATGCAGGATATGATGTATGGCATTTGATATAGATGTTGTATGGTGTTTTTTCAGGAATTTTATGGTACGGTGTTACTGTAAATTGTGCCATGTCATTGAACTGATCATGAAAAAAACTTTCAGTATAGTCTATAACTTTACTAATCCACATATTGGATACAGTTGGATCAGGGTATTCTTTATTGTAGCTACTGGAGTCGGGAAAACTTGCAAATATTTTACTCATACAGTTATTTATAAATATACGTAGTTAATGATTTAAGTGCTTGACTATCTAGCCGAATTCATATATAATATTAGTTAAATAAAGGTTTAAAATATGTTAGATGTATTCTTTCTAAGTTACGACGAAATTTCTGCTGACGAAAACTTTCAGCTTCTACAACTGTTTGCACCACATGCCAAGCGTGTGCATGGTATAGATGGTATACTTAATGCACACAAGGAATGTGCAAAACAGAGTTCAACTGGTTATTTCTATGTGGTTGATGCAGATGCTATCATTGATGAGCAATTTAGTTTTAAGTTTACTCCTAGTCCTAGCATTATGGCATACCCAGGCATTCCAGAAAACAAGTGTGTATACACTTGGCGTAGTTTAAATCCAGTAAATAAGTTGATATACGGCTACGGCGCTGTAAAGTTATTCCCCAAACGTGAATTACTAAACGCTAGAGAATTTAAAGTAGACATGACTACTACTATTGGATGTCCGTTTGTTCCTAAATTTCAGATCAGCAACATCACAGCATTTAACACAACCCCATTTGATACCTGGAAAGGTGCGTTTAGAGAAGCAACTAAACTGGCTTCCAGTATTATTCCCAATGGTGATAATATTGATAACAAATATCGGCTGGAAGTATGGTGCTCACGTGGTGCAAAATCTCCATATGGAGAATACAGTATAATGGGTGCTAAACAAGGCAGAGATTTTGGTAATCATTATAAGAACAATAAAAAAGCATTGCATTTGATTAATGACTATGCTTGGTTGCGTGAACAATTTGAGGAAGCCACTAATGAATGATAATATTCACTGGGTCAATGGGTTTGAGGAATATTTTACTTACATTCAGCATCCACAATTAGATTCCTTCCAAGATATCAAAAAAGCTATTGTGCATGGGAACATTTACAAAATACGTGATCTAGTCAAAAGAGAAATACATCGTGGATATAGTGAGCTTACTGATGAATTTTTACAACTAATTTTTAGTAAGCATATTGAATATGATCACTCAACACATCGCAAAGTGTTGAGATATATAAGTCATTGTATAGATGACCAATTTTTAAGACAAGTAAGTGCATGGTCAATCAGTTCAGCCAAAGCTGCTAATCTAAATGATCACTTTAGTCGTGGTCAAGTAATGAGTAAATTATGGTTAATGAACATAATTGACGAATATGTTGAAGCAGATAGTATACAAAATGTTGTATTATATGGGGGATGGTATGCTACAATTGCATACTTCTTGTTTGAAAGATTTACTGATATTAAAAAATTATACAGTTTAGATATAGATCCAGACGCAAGATGGATCAGTGACAAGTTTAACTATCCACAGTGTTACGATCAATCCTGGAGATTTAAAGCATTTGAAACTGATGTATGTAATTTACAGTGGAAGAATCGTGGCAATAATACTTGGTATATTGAACAGCTGGTGGCAGAAAATGATGTTGTGTGTGACATTCGTCCAGATTTAATAATTAATACAAGTTGTGAACACATGGACGATACTTGGTTTGATCAGATACCCAGTGGAAAACTAGTGTGTTTACAAACCAATAATTATTTTGAAAATACACAACATATCAATTGTGTTAATAATACAGCAGAAGCTGAGGAAAAGTATCAGTTTAGCCAACTTATTTACAGTGGCAGTTTAGATACCCCAGAATACGAACGTTACATGCTATTAGGTATTAAATAAATACTATGATATAAAAGGAGAAAAGATATGCATATCTTTACATATAGATGGAATGGCGCTTTAGATGCCGACAGTTTAGCTAAACTTAAAGAAGCTATTGCTGACAGAACTTTAGTATTATTTCAAAACATGCCGGCGGCAATGAAAGACCATTTTCCTGGTGGGACATACACGGCATCAGCGGCTAATGCTGGAGTTGGGTGCTATGTATATAGTGCAGAAGCAGAAGTTATGGACCGTAGTGATTGGCGAATTGATCCAATTGACGGTGATATGAATGGACAAATTATTCATATATTTGGCAATACAGTTGTTAATTTTGATATGACTGCTGAACTCACTGGTGGCGACACAACTGCATTGCAAACATTTGCAACTAGTAGTGATAATAATTGTGCAGCATGTATTGGACATAACGAAAAGACATTTGATATTGAAGGGTTTACAAAAACAGTTAAAGATGGTTCAACAGTAACAGATATTACAGTTGAAAGTGGTACTGCCATGTGCTACCTTAAAGATAGTTGGACGCTAACGAGCAATACATTGTTTGATTATCCAATGAATCATTCAACATCAACTAATCCATATCACAAGTCAGCAAATTTTGAGATTACAGAATAACTGTCATATGACAGATTTAAATAAGTTATCGTTACGACAATTGCAAACTGAAAGTGCTAGAGCATTAAGTACAATGAGTGCTACCAACAATAATATCTATCAGTTTAATAAAAAAGCACATCACGATAGCCAGAACTGGTATCGTGCTGTTATTGAATGGTACGTACAAAAATATGGCGAATTGCCCAGTAAAACTGGTCCAGGACAGAACGTAAAGTTAATTATTGACAATGTATAACTATCATGGTATAAAACAAGTACATCTGGAAGTTACACAACGCTGTCAGGCGGCATGTCCTATGTGTGAT
>Ga0233399_1000206_pt1 | contig 25224 bp, 23 predicted proteins | sample 43DmetaG_FD_182698 | JGI IMG/M metagenome (GOLD analysis project Ga0233399, IMG submission 182698) | Seawater microbial communities from Monterey Bay, California, United States - 43D | ecosystem: Environmental > Aquatic > Marine > Coastal | place: USA: California | collected 2016-11-08 | reverse complement strand
TCATTGCAAAGTTAGAAGGTAAAACATTAACATAGAAAAACGAGATTAAAAGATAATATCAAACAAATGAACAAACCAGAAGTTGTCATGATTGGATTAGGATATATCGGCTTGCCAACGGCAGCGTTGATTGCATCCAACAAAGTCTATGTCCACGGAGTTGACATCAACTCTAAAGTGGTAGAAACCATAAATAAGGGCCAAATACATATTATAGAGCCAGAGTTAGATTCAGCGGTTGCTAACGCTGTTAAAGAAGGGTATCTAAAAGCCGGAATATCGCCTGTTGAAGCCAATGCTTATTTAATAGTTGTACCTACGCCATTTAAGGATAAAAATGAGCCAGATATTTCATTTGTAGAATCAGCTACACGAGCGGTATTACCTTTACTAAAAACAGACGATTTATATATTATTGAATCAACTTCACCTGTTGGGACAACGGAAAAGATGATGCATTTAATTTACTCTGAGAGACCCGAACTAAAAGGGTTATTAAACATTGCTTATTGCCCAGAGAGAGTCTTGCCAGGAAATGTAATGCATGAGCTTGTACATAATGACCGAGTGATCGGTGGCGTTGATAAAAAATCGACCGAGAAAGCAGTCGCATTTTACAGGCAGTTTATAAAGGGTAATTTGCACAGTACCAATGCGCGCACTGCAGAGATGTGTAAATTAGTAGAAAACTCTTCTAGAGATGTTCAAATAGCTTTTGCGAATGAGTTGTCGCTTATCTGTGATAAGGCCGACATCAATGTTTGGGAGCTTATTGAATTAGCAAACAAGCACCCCAGGGTAAATATTCTACAACCGGGTTGTGGAGTTGGAGGCCACTGCATAGCAGTAGATCCTTATTTTATTGTTTCTGATTACCCTATGGAGTCTAAGATTATTGGGACGGCTAGAGAAGTTAATAACTACAAATCGTTTTGGTGTGCCGAGAAAGTTAAGACTGCAAAATTAGAGTTTCAATTAAAGCATGGTCGTAAGCCAAGTATTGCCTTAATGGGGCTCGCTTTTAAACCTAACATCGACGATCTTAGAGAATCGCCAGCCAAATATATTGCTCAAAAGGTATTGCAAAATTCTAATAACGAAGAGTATTACATTGTTGAACCCAATATAACAGAGCACAAAGTATTTAAGCTAACAAATCACAAAGAGGCCGTTCAAAAAGCAGATATTATAGTTTTTTTGGTAGCTCATAAAGAATTTAAAACATTACAACTAGATGAAAACAAAGTTGTTTTAGACTTTTGTGGAGTATTTAAAGAATAGTTTTTAGTCACATTTATACGCTTCGTTAAATATAATACACTTAAAATAATTAATAACAAGATTAAGATAACGAGTATTTGAAAAATATTTTTAAAGGCAAAGATAACATTTTGAGCAAAGGGTTAGCTTCTACTGGAATAAAGGTTTTGGGAGCACTTTCTAGCTATGTATTGTCATATTTAATAGCTAAAAAGTTTGGAGCAGAGGGGAACGGAGTTTTTGTAATATTTATGACTTATACTGTGATACTAAGTACTTTTTTTTATTTAGGATTGGATTTTTTTTTAGTAAAACAGATTTCTATTTTAATGAAACAAAAGAATTATTTAGAAATAGAAAAGCTATACAAAAAGATTCTTTACAATTATATTTTTCCAGTTTTTATAATTTTAGTGATAGCAGGAATTCTACTCTATTGTTATTTTGCGAAAACTATTGTATTAATGGTTGCTTGTGGAGTAATCGTTAATGTTTTTATAGATATAAACAGTGCTGTTTTTAGGGGAATGAAAATGGCAGAATGGTATAGTTTCTTTATTCAATTTTCAAAACATTTCATTACTGTTGTTTTATTCTTATTACTAATATTAAGTGACGAACCTGAAAGCTTTCTTTTGGTCTACCTTTCAAGCTTAGTAATTAACGGAGTACTTTCATTTTTAGTTCTCATTAAGAGTTTTAATAAGTTTCCCAAAACAGATACTTCTATTGTTACAAAAGACGATTCGCTAATTTCAATTTTAAAAAGATCTAGAGAGTTTTTTTTTACGTCCATTATTATTATAACCATGGCGTGGATTGACTTTATTTTAATCGACCTATTTTTGGATCAAACATCCGCCGGCATTTACAGCGTTGCATTAAAATTATCAACTTTAATATCTTTTGGTTTTACAGCTTTTAATGCCTTTTTGGCTCCAAAAATTTCCGAAATTTATTCCGAAGGAAGCCTCCAAAAACTCCAGAAAGTATTAAGTCAGAATTTTGTAATGACATTTCCGATGTTATTAGTTCCATTTTTAGGGATATTATTTTTTAATGAGCAATTGTTAAGTTTTTTTGGAAGTGAGTTTAAATCTGGATGGATCATATTATTATTCTTAGCTGGCGGACAATTTATAAATAGTGTTTTTGGACCTGTAAGCCTGTTATTACAAATGACAAACTACCAAAAGATTTTTCAAAACATACTTATATTCACATTAATTTTTAAGGTAGCATGCTCCTTGATTTTTGTAAAAATATGGGAGGCCGAAGGAGTTGCTCTTGCAAATTTTTTAGGGTTGAGTTTATGGACTCTTATAGGAAGTTATTTTGTTTATAAAAAAGTAGGGGTGTATTCTTGGTTTGGAGTAAAAGAACTAAAAAGTATTTTTATAAAAAGGTAATATGAAAAAAAATATTATAAATAGTAAAACACTTTATGCGATCGCTACTTGGCTACTCGTTGTTTTCTTTTTATTATTTTATGTTTCAGACGGAATATCTAAAATATCCAAGTTAAGTGGTGAAGGGTACACTCCGTATAGTGCCATATTAAAAGGGTTCTTTGAAATGTTAATATTGGTGTACACCTTGATAACCCTAAAGAAATCAAAAGCATATTTTTTATTAGCGATTTTTTTGCTTTCAGTCTGTTTTTTAATAGGACAGTTGTTTTTAGGGTTAAGTTTCACCGAAATAAATTTTATGGAAAATGTGAGTACTTTATTTAAGTATTTTTTTCCGCTGATTCTTTACCTGCTCGCTATTGATATAATTGCATACGATAGATATCCTCAGCCACTACTTAAGGCTTATAAAGGAGTATTAACAATTAATAGCGCTTTAATCTTAATCGGTTTCTTTTCAGGGAATAAATTTTTACAAACCTATCCTGGCATATTTAGATTTGGTTATGACGGGTTAATATTAGCGCAAAATGAAGCCTCTTTTATTTTTATTTTTGCCATTGCAACAGTTTACTACAGGCGGTTTTACCTTAAAATTAACGAGTATTTTTTTTGGATTATTTTAATACCCTCGCTCATAGTTGCCACTAAAGCAGTGTATCTATTTATCGTTTTATTGTTTGTTTTTCATCTTATCAAACGAGTTTCCTTAAAAAAACTATTAACCTATGGAGCTTCCTTACTAACTTTCGGATACCTTTTATTTTATTCTTTTGTAAATAAAATTTTAATAAATTCCTATGATGTATTTATTTATGGATATAATCGGGGCGGTTTGCTGTATGCACTCCTTAGCGGAAGGGATCTTTTTTTTAAATTAAAACTAAAACCCCTTTTATTTGAACATTGGTCTGTTCCAAATTTATTTTTTGGAGGTCAAGACGTAATTGCCCATTATATAGAAATGGGGTTTATAGATTTATTTTTGTTTTTTGGAATTATTGGATTTAGCATTTACCTGTATATTTATTACAGATTATTTACACTCTTTCCTTTTAACAGAGATTTTAAGATATTCTTTGGCTTAACATTATTTCTTATTATAGCGACTGCTGGGCATTTTTTTGAAAGTGGGATCGTTGGTGTTCATTTCATTTTCATTCTTTTAATTAATAAAAACCACAACCCTATTATACGGAAAGAATAATATATAAAACCATTTAGATCGTTTTTATAAGGCTTCTTTTAAAAATAGTATAATTAATTGAGAAGTAAGTTTTCAACTGCTCAAATTTTATATATTTACAAATCACATGAAATTTACACCGAAATTTAAAAGAAACGTATTGGTTCTAGGCGCTTCAATTGCGGCAATTGGGTATATGTTTTCTATAGCGACCACATCCATAGGAGTTATTTTATTTTTAATTACCTGGCAATTAAATTTTACAGATCTGAACTTCAGAGGCTTGTACAAAATAAACAAATTACATTTATTAGCAGCTTTGTTTTTAATTTTATTAATAGGGGTGTCCTACTCTACAGATTTAGAGCAAGCCCAAAATGATATTGTACGCCACCTATCTTATATACTTCTCCCCCTCATATTTTTAACTTCAAAACCTTTTACTAGAAAGGAATCTGATACTGTAATTAAAACATATGTTTACGCACTAACAGTCTTTTTTCTAATATGTATTCTTAACGCTATTTACAGGCAAGTAAATTTTTCCAATCAAGGCGGGCCATTTAATTGGTATTTTTTCTACAGGTATGATTTTTTGGAAATCTTCAAACAACACCCCACTTATGTTTCAATGTATGTTCTTTTATCTATAAGCTATATATTAAATAATGGCAAAAAGTTATTTAAAAAAAAATGGGCAGCTATTTCTCTTTTGATTATTCAAGTGCTATCAATTGTATTTTTTGGCAGTAGAATTGGCTATATTATTTTGTTATTAATATTATTAATCTATACCTATAAAAATTTAAGATTAACCCCCAAAAAAGTAAAAATCAAACAAGGGTTAATTTATTTAACATCAATAATTAGTCTTTTAATTATTTCTTGGAATATTCCAATTGTAAAAGAAAGGATACAGTTTACTTTTGGACACCAACAAGACTATAAGTTTAACAATAAAGAATTAATAAAAAACAAGACACCCGAAGAGCAAGGGAGGTTGCTTTTATGGGAAGATGCCTTTGAATTAATTAAAGAAAGGCCGTTGCTTGGTTATGGCACAGGATCACCAGATAAAATCTTATATCAAAAGTATAAAGAAAAAGGGCATTTGTTATTCTTAGAAAAAAAATATAATACCCATAACACCTACCTTGAGTTGCTATTAATTGGCGGCGCAACTCTTTTGTTTGTGTATTTACTAGCTTTGGGAGCGTTATTATTTCTAGGAATTAAAAGGAAGGACACTGTTTTACTTTCCTTTTTTCTAATTATTTCAATAGCCGGATTAACAGAAACACTATTCATAGCTCAGGGCATTGTATTCTTTTCTTTTTTCTTTTGCTTTCTTTTGTCAACAAAAAAATATAATGAATAAAACAATAGGGATTTTTGGGCCATACCCCCCACCTTTAGGCGGAATATCTGTTCATATAGCAAGAATGGAGTCTTTTTTCAACAAGGAGAGTATTGATTATACAATTTTTAATCATGGCTTTGTAGAAAACAAAAAAGTGATTGCAACTAACAAGAAATGGTTCTGGTATTTAAAGATGTTATGCATTAAAAGACACAATACGTTCCATTTCCATCAATTTTTCTTGTTTCATTTCTTTTTTTACTTCATTTTTTCTATCCTCAGAAAAGAGAAAATTATAGTTACAATCCACTCCGAAAGAATCCTTTCATATTCAAAATTAAAAAGAGCTTTTGTTTTGTTTTTCATTCGAAAAACAAAAAGATTAAAGCTGATTTCAGTCTCACAGAATCTTAACAATTATTTGAATGAGCATGGAATAAAGTCTTCGTTTCTTCCTGCATATGTCCCTCCAAGCTCTGTTGAAAAAAAAACAGTTAAAAGTTCAAAAAAAATGATTTTGTTTAGCGTTTGGAAGTTAAATCAAAAACTAGCAAATGAAATTTATAATGTCCCTCTTGCATTTGAGTATTTGAGTCGTAATAAACAAAAGTATAAAATGATCTTTATGGTAGGGAGTAAATCAGACTCTGATGAAAAGTATTTGCAAAAATTAATATGTAAATATCAAATAAAGAATAACATAACAATCTTATACGATGAGGATTTGGTGAGTTATTTAAATAACTGCGCATTCTTACTAAGACCTAATTTATCAGACGGTTACGGAGTTTCAATTCAAGAGGCTCTCGACCTAGGGGTTCCAGCTGTAGCAAGCGATGTCTGTGCACGACCCAAAGGAACAGTTGTTTTTAAAAATAATGATTTTGAAGACCTTTCGTCTAAAATTGAATACATAGAAAACACATCGTTAAAAAAAATCCTTCAAGAAAAGGAAAGCCTTGATTATCACCTTCAGTTAATCGAAATTTATAAAACAATAATTAATACCTAAATTAATTAGTTTGGGCCTTTCTAATACGTAAAATAGTTTTACCATTTTTATCGAAAACGGTAATCTTTTTACTATTACAAAAAAGAGTTTTTATGTAATTACCCTTAAAGTTAAATTAAGTATTTTTGCAATGCTATTAAAATAAATAGAACATGAAACAAGTAATACAAAACTTCAAAACTGGAGAGTTATTCGTAGATGACGTGCCGATGCCATCTATTTCAAAAGGGATGGTTTTGGTTGAAAACAAATTCTCATTAATCAGTGCTGGAACAGAAAGAGGAACCGTGAAGGTAGGGAAAGCTAGCTTACTAGGAAAAGCTAAACAGCGCCAAGACTTAGTGGCTCAAGTGTTACAAAACATTAAAAAAGAAGGTTTAAAAGCGACGGTTGATAAAGTAAAGACAAAACTCGATTCTTTAAAAGCTTTAGGCTACAGTACTTCAGGTGTAGTGATGGCTTCTATGGACACAAACGGAGTATTTAAGGCTGGAGATAGAGTTGCCTGTGCGGGTCAAGACTATGCCTCACATTCTGAGGTTGTTGGAGTCCCTCAAAACTTGGTTGTTAAAATTCCAGATAACGTTTCTTTCGAAGAAGCGAGTTTTACAACATTAGGAGCGATTGCATTACAAGGAGTGCGTCAAGCAAATCCAACCTTAGGAGAAAACATATGTGTGATAGGCTTAGGTCTATTAGGTCAAATTACCACACAATTATTAAAAGCAAACGGCTGTAAAGTTTTTGGAATTGATTTATCCCCTGACTTAATAGAGTTAGCCAAAGAGAGTGGAGCGGAAGAAGCTCTTTTAAGAAGCGCCCCAAATTTATTAAAAGCAATCGAAAACTTTACAAAAGGTTATGGTTTTGATAAAGTAATTATCACAGCGGCCGCCCCAAGTAACGACCCTATTGAGTTGTCTGCAATTATTACACGTAAAAAAGGGCAAGTAATTGTTGTAGGAGCAGTAAAAATGGATATTCCCAGAGACCCTGATTTTTATAGAAAAGAATTAGAGCTGAAAATGTCATGCTCCTATGGACCCGGACGTTATGATGTTTCTTACGAAGAGGATGGACATGATTATCCATTTGCATATGTTCGTTGGACAGAACAACGAAATATGGAGGCTTTCTTGAATTTAATTTCGCAAAAAAGCCTCAATATGAAAGTATTGACGACACATGAATTTGATATTGAAAATGCCGAAAAAGCGTATGATATTGTTTTGGGAAAAACACAAGAACCACATATTGGAATCTTGATAAAATACTCAGATAATGAACAGAAAAATGTCACTAAATATAACATTTCCTCCAATTCAATAAAAGACTTAAATGTGGGAGTGATTGGGGCAGGAAGCTTTGCCCAAAGTTACTTAATTCCTTTTGTGAAATCTTTTGGAGCATCACTAGATACTGTGGTTACTTCAAAAGGGGTTACATCAAAAAATGTAGCACAAAAATTCGGCTTTAATAATTCATCTTCAGATGCGAATGATATTTTTTCTAACGCAGCGATCAACACAGTTTTTATTGCCACACCACATAATTCACATGCAGAATACGTACTTCAAGCCCTAAAAAGCAATAAAAATGTATTTGTTGAAAAGCCACTAGCAATGAATTGTGATGAACTTGAAAACATTTCAAATGCATTAGAAAAAAGCACCTCCAAATTAATGGTGGGTTTTAACAGGCGTTTTGCGCCAATTTCTATTGCCATAAAAAAAGAATTTAACAACATAGCAGAACCCAAAGTTATTAATATTCGGGTCAATGCCGGTTTTATTCCAAAAGAGCATTGGACACAAAATGATAATTTAGGGGGTGGGCGCGTTATTGGAGAAATGTGTCATTTTATTGATTTAATGCAATTTTTTACAGAATCAGAACCGGTAAAAGTTTATGCTGAATGCATACAAACCTCGAACACAAAATTAAAACCAGACGATAATATTGCTATAATCGTTAAATTTAAAAATGGTTCAATAGGCAATTTAACATATCTAGCCAACGGATGTAAGTCATTACCAAAAGAGCAAATAGAAGTATTTTCGGGAGGGAAAATAGGAAGAATCCATGACTTTAGAAATGGAGAAGTACATAAAAATAACAAAATCACTAAACTTAAGTTTGCCGGTAAAGGTCACAAGGAAGAAGTTCATGAGTATATGAACAGTCTAACAAACAGCAATATTGAATCACCAATCTCTTTTGAGTCGATTAGACTAACGACATTGACTACATTTAAGATATTAGATAGTATTTCAACAGGTTTGCCACAAACCCTATAGCATCAGTACAACAACCTCCTTCAAAATAGTTGTTTTTAAAGGGAACAGAGCGTAAAATGCTATTAGGATATATTAAAACAGTGAAATGAATTACAATGAGTTTGAGCGAAGTTTTAAGAAGCTCCAAATATTTTGTGAGCTAGAAGAATTCAAAGGTTGGGACCCCTATGATGGACTGAATAGTTGGGTAATCCAAAACACATTCCTTGGAAAATCCCGTTTTTTCAGATTGGCATGGATCCAATTATTTAAGCGCTCCCCCATTAACTTAAGAACCTTATTTGGAATACAAAAGGCCTATAACCCTAAGGGATTAGGTTTGTTTTTAACAGGGTACTGTAATTTGTATCAAGTTGAGCCCAAGGAAGAATATTTAGCTAAAATATCTTTTTTAGCCGACCAAATCATAAAACTTAAATCTGCCGGTTATTCAGGTGCATGTTGGGGCTATAATTTTGATTGGCAGGCACGTGCTTTTTTCCAACCGAAATATACACCTACCATAGTTGCTACTACGTTTATTACGGAAGCGTTATTAATGGCTTACAAAATTACCAAAACTCCATTATACTTAAATACGGCTATTAGTACTACAGATTTCGTCTTAAAAGATTTGAATAAAACATTTGATGAAGAAGGAGATTACACTTTATCATACTCCCCTTTAGACAACACTCAAGTTTTCAATGCAGGTTTATTGGGAGCAAAACTATTGACTTTAATTTACTCAGAAACCAATGATCAGAAGCTAATCACTGAAGCAAAGAAAATTGTTGCATATGTTTGTAAAAAACAACACGAAGATGGCTCATGGGAGTATGGAACGCTCCCTTTTCATCGTTGGATAGATAATTTCCACACCGGTTATAATTTAGAATGCATTCACGTATACCAAAAGTTTTCAAATGATTTGACTTTTGACAGCTATGTTACAAAAGGTCTAGAATATTATTTAAATACTTTTTTTACAGACGAAGGAATTTCTAAATATTATAATAATTCAATCTATCCAATCGATATTCATGCTCCAGCACAATTAGTTGTAACCTTGAGTAAGTTGAGTGTTTTTCAAAATAACAAACAGCTTGTCGATAAAGTGCTTTCATGGACCATTGAAAACATGCAGGATTCAAAAGGGTTTTTTTATTATCAGAAATATAAATATACGACCTGCAAAATTCCATACATACGCTGGGCACAATCGTGGATGTTTTATGCTTTTAGTTATTATGCTGTAGAAGCGAACCAAGGAAAAATAAGTAAGTTTTAGCACCATCAAATTTTTGAACATTCCTGTATAATTTTTGTTTTTGGTTTTTATGACTATAATAAAGATCTGTACAACGATAGTATTGTTGGTACAATTCATTATTGTACTTTTGCAGGGAATTTCTTTTGGTCTTCATTAATATCAGTTTATAGAATTACCATTAGAACTTTTCGGATACGATGAAAAAAACGAACATTCTTAACACGTACATTCACAATGTATCAATGCAGGAAACCATTGAGATTATAGATTGTGCTATAACGAAAGGCGAACACTTACATCATGTTGTGGTAAATGCAAGTAAAATTGTATCTATGCAAAAAGATTTACAGCTGAGGAAAAGCGTAAATGAGAGTGATTTAATCGACGCCGATGGACAAGCAGTGGTATGGGCCTCAAAAATCCTTGGAAGCCCCCTAAAGGAACGTGTCGCAGGGATTGATTTAATGACCCGGTTAGTAGAGTTGGCTCATAAAAAAAAATATAAAATATTTTTCTTTGGAGCTAAAGAAGAGGTGGTTAAATCCGTTGTAAACAAATATACAGATCAATACGAATCCAATATTATAGCGGGTTATCGAAATGGATATTTCACAAAAGAAGACGAGCAAGATATTGCAATAGAAATAGCAAATAGTGGCGCGAATATTTTGTTTGTAGCGATAAGTTCTCCAACCAAAGAAAATTTCTTATATGAAAACAAAGAACTTCTTAACAAAGTGAATTTTATAATGGGTGTCGGAGGAAGTTTTGATGTGGTTTCAGGACAAATAAAACGCGCTCCATTATGGATGCAAAAGATAGGATTAGAATGGTTTTATAGGCTTGCTCAAGAACCAAGACGCATGTGGAAACGCTACTTAATTGGAAATATAAAATTCATAACACTTGTTATAAATTGGAAGTTGTTTAAATAATTTTTTAACAACTACTCCTTTTTTTATCCTAAAAACACAAGTTATCTTACAAAGTAATATAAACTCAAAGCAGGGTATTTTATAACGAAGTTGTTTACTCTTTTACAACATTACAAATAAGCATCATCAATTTTTTTTAATATTCATTATATTTTAAAAGAGATACAAATCAAACATGGAGTAATATTTGCTTACCTTTGTAAATAATCTGATTTTTTATGTCCAAAACCATACTTATTACGGGAGCTGCAGGATTTTTAGGGTCCCATTTATGTGACCGTTTTATTGCTGAAAGTTTTAGAGTTTTAGGTATTGACAACTTTATTACTGGAGATAAGGACAATATTCAGCATTTATTTGACCATCCAAACTTTCATTTTATAGAGCATGATGTAACAGTTCATATAGACATCAAAGAACCTATAGATTATATTTTACATTTTGCTTCTCCTGCCAGCCCAATCGACTATCTTAAAATCCCCATTCAAACCCTTAAAGTGGGCTCTTTAGGAACGCACAACTTACTTGGACTGGCCAAAGCCAAAAAAGCCCGCATTCTCATTGCTTCTACCTCAGAGGTTTATGGAGACCCCTTGGTACACCCACAGCCTGAAGATTATTTTGGCAACGTGAACTCTATTGGCCCTAGAGGGGTCTACGATGAGGCCAAGCGATTCCAAGAAGCCATCACAATGGCCTATCACCGGTTTCATGGATTAGAAACACGTATTGCACGCATATTTAACACCTATGGCCCCCGTATGCGACTAAATGATGGCCGTGTCATACCAGCCTTTATGGGGCAAGCACTAAGAGGGGAAGACTTATCCGTATTTGGCGAAGGAACCCAAACACGCTCATTCTGTTATGTAGATGATCTGGTCGAAGGAATTTTTCGATTGTTATTTAGTGAATATTCTTATCCAGTTAACTTAGGAAACCCCGATGAAATTACAATCATTGAATTTGCAAATGAAATTTTAAAATTGACAAACTCCGCTCAAAAAATAATTTTTAAACCACTGCCAGAAGATGATCCTTTAAAACGACAACCGGACATTACATTAGCAAAAAAATTGTTAAATTGGTCGCCTCAAACATCCCGTACCGAGGGAATGAAAATAACATTTAACTATTTTCAGAATCTATCGGGTGAAAAATTAACCAAGATTGATCATAAAGATTTTTCCAAACATATAAAACATTAAGTGAGTTTATTTAAGCACGGTCGATATTCAGGATTTATAAAACCCATTTCTTATGCTACAGATTTAGCAATTATAAATGTGTTTGCGTTTTTGTGGTTCTTTGAAGACGTATATTCTCTTGTTTTTTTAGTTTTTATCTCCTTGGGATGGGCCATAACAGCCTTTGTGTCTAGATTTTATAATGTTCACAGGTTTTCTACCGTAATAAGAATTCTGAAACTGCTATTCAGACAAATTCTTCTCTTTAGTTTATTAATGTTTGCATATTCAGGAATTAACCTCGATTTATACCTCAATCCAAAAGAGATCATTAAGTATATTTTAGTATCATTTTTTTGTATTTCGATTTTCAAATATTTAATGTTTTTTCTACTAAAAAAGTACCGATCTATTTTTAAAGGGAACATTCGAAAAACAATTATTTTAGGTAAAACGACCCAATCTATATCACTAGAAAAGGTTCTCTTAGACACCCCAGCCTATGGGTTTTTCAATAAAAAAATTATCTGTTTTAAAGACCGCTCTAAACTAGATCTACAAGCCATTTTTGATTACATCTCTAAGGAAGAAATTGATGAAATTTTCTGTTCTATTTCAGAACTTAACGACGATGACCTTACTGCCGTCGTTAACTACGCAGATAACAACCTTAAAGGGGTTAAATTTATTCCAGATAGAAGCAAAGTCTTATCCAAAAAATTACAACACGATTATTATGGAATTATTCCAATTCTGACATTCAGAACGATTCCCTTAGACGACCCCCTGAGTTCATTATTAAAGCGATTATTTGATATTGTATTTTCATTGGCTGTAATTTTATTTGTTTTGTCATGGCTTACTCCATTGATTGCCATATTCATTAAAGTTGAATCCAATGGTCCTGTCTTTTTTACACAACTAAGAAATGGGCACAACTTTAAACCGTTTAAATGCTATAAATTTAGGTCCATGATCAAAAATCCCATCGCAGATTTAGTTCAAGTTTCCCGCAACGATAGTCGTATCACTTTTTTTGGTCAACTACTCCGTAAAACAAGTTTAGACGAGATGCCTCAATTTTTTAATGTACTTTTAGGAGAAATGTCAGTAGTAGGTCCACGCCCTCATATGTTGAGCCATACAGATATGTACGCAAAAAAAATTGACAAATTTATGGTGCGGCACTTTGTAAAACCAGGGATTACAGGTTTGGCTCAAGTAAGTGGTTATAGAGGCGAGGTTGAAACGGACAAAGATATCATTGGACGTGTTCAGCACGATATTTTTTACATCGAAAACTGGTCATTTTTCTTAGATTTAAAAATTATTTTTCAAACCTTTTTTAATACGATCAAAGGCGAAGAAAAGGCATATTAAACAAAATAGTTTCATGAATATTTTAATATTAGGTTCTGGAGGCAGAGAACATACATTTGCTTGGAAAGTTTCCCAAAGCCCATTGTGTAATGCGTTATTTGTGGCGCCAGGGAACTCTGGAACAGCATCTATAGCCACCAACATTGATGTTTCTGTTACAGATTTTCAAGGCCTTAAAAATCAGGTTTTGATTCATGCGATCTCAATGGTCGTTGTAGGTCCAGAAGACCCACTCGTAAAGGGGATTTACGATTTCTTTTCAAATGAGCCCGAACTTCAACACGTTGCGGTGATTGGCCCTACAAAAGCGGCGGCTCAACTCGAAGGTAGTAAAGAATTTGCTAAAGAATTTTTATACCGTCATAAGATTCCAACAGCTGCATATGAAAGTTTTACTAAACACAACATAGAAGCAGGCTTTGCATTTCTAGACAGCTTAAAACCGCCTTACGTCCTTAAAGCAGATGGACTTGCCGCAGGGAAAGGAGTGCTTATTATTAAAGATGTCAATGAAGCCAAGCAAGAGCTTCAAAACATGCTACTGGATTCTAAATTTGGAGCCGCAAGCTCAAAGGTTGTAATTGAAGAATTTTTAGACGGAATTGAATTAAGTTGTTTTGTTTTAACCGACGGAAAACAGTATAAGATACTTCCCACAGCCAAAGATTACAAACGAATAGGAGAGGGCGACACAGGCCTTAACACCGGAGGAATGGGAGCCATCTCTCCAGTTCCTTTTGCAGATGAAGTATTATTAAAAAAGATAGAAGACAGAATTGTAAAACCAACCGTTGATGGCCTTACAAAGGACCAACTACCCTATAAAGGGTTTATATTCATTGGGCTGATTGTTGTGGATTCAGAGCCCATTGTAATTGAGTATAACGTTAGAATGGGTGACCCAGAAACGGAAGCTGTTTTACCAAGGGTGAAAACAGATTTGGTTGAAATATTTCAAGCGATTGACAAGCAATGTTTGAATGAAATTGATATTGAAATAGACCCCCAAACTGCGGTAACAGTCATGTTAGTTTCAGGAGGATATCCTGAAGCTTATGAAAAAGGAAAAGAAATTACAGGTCTTGAAAACGTCGAAAACTCCATTATGTTTCATGCGGGAGCAAACAATAAAAACGGACAAATTGTAACGTCTGGAGGGCGCGTTATGGCGGTCACATCTTTTGGGGCAGACTTTAAATCGGCCCTAGAAACCTCTTATAAATCAATAGAAGCGATCAAATTTGAAGGGATGAACTATCGAAAAGATATTGGATTTGATTTATAGATAAGAATGAGAAGAAATACTTTTGTCTTCTTCATCATTATCGCTAAAAGACTTTAATTGTAGCATCCAATATACAAAAGCAACCAAACCAATACCCATAAACAACCAGGTCATAATGTTTGCGCCAAACCAGTTTTCTAACTCTAAGGCTCTTAAAGCATCAAAAGGCGATAATAATACATTTTCGAAAAGGTCTTGTATTGCATTAAAAAAATCTTTCATGGATCTTTAGTTTTATAGTTTATAGGTTGTAAAATTTAAAATGACACTGTTGATTTAAAAAAACGCACCAGACATTTTTATAATAACCTTATATTTACAGGGCAAATATAGTCAACACTTTATATGATTACAAGCTTTTTTAAAACATCTAAACCAATTCACTACTTAATTTTTTTAAGTGTATTGATTTGTATGTTTGCGTATCAACGTATTATTGTTGTTGATTTTCAAGGAAGCCTCTCAAATATTCTAACAGAACTGGGGTATCTAATAATCCTATTGATGTCTTTTTTTACATTAATTTTTGTGGTCACTAAAAATAATTTAACCCATAATAATGGATACGCCGCACTATACTTTTGTCTGTTTATTGGGCTTATCCCAAGTTCTTTAGAAACGAATTCAGTCCTAATTTCAAACGCATTTATACTACTTTCCCTAAGGAGAATTATGAGCCTCAAAACCAATTTAAACATCAAAAAAAAGGTATTCGATGCTTCTATGTGGATTTGTCTTGCAGCTTTTTTTGAGCCGTGGGCTATTCTATTTTTTTTGGCTTTGTTTTATGGAATGGGATTATACTCTGTTAATCAAATCAAAAATTTTGCCATTCCTTTTTGTGGAATTCTAGCTGTTGGAATTCTATTGACGCTCTATCGAATACTCACTGAAAACGCGCTTCCAAGTATTACCGAATATTTACCCACTATTAATTTTAAGAACTTCTCTTTCAATAATGCAATTATGGAAACAGAATCATTTCTATTTCTAGTCATTGTTTTATTTGGAATTGTGAGTTTTATTGTAAAAGTGTTTCTCAAAAACAGGATTAAGACCCACTACTCACTAGTTCTTATTTTATCGGCTATTATTGGAATTAGTATTGTTTTTGTGAGTAAGAACCATGACCTAGGCGGATATTTATTTGCGTTTGCGCCATCTTCTGTCCTGCTGGCAAATTTTTCTGAAACTACTAAGTACCACTTGTTGTCAAACCTCCTTATTGGAATGCTGCTTTTTGCTGTCTTACTTCAATTGAGCCTGAATATTCACGTACTCTTTAACTAAACTAAAGAATTACGCTTATATTTGCCACATAAATAAAACACCATGTTTTCAAACAAAGCAAATTCTATTTTTCAAGACGTTATAGCAACCTATAAAGTTTTAAATTCAGTAGACCAACCGTTTCATAATAAATACGATAAAGGCGAAGACCTCATCGGACATTTACTTTATAGAAAATGTTGGATTGACACAGTCCAGTGGGCGTATGAAGATATTATTAGAGACCCCAATATAGATCCAGTTGCAGCCTTAAAGTTAAAACGAAAAATTGACGCTTCTAATCAAGACCGAACCGATACGGTAGAGTTTATTGATAGTTATTTTTTAGACCATCACAAAACTGTTCAAGTAAAATCGACCGCCAAAATTAACTCAGAAAGTCCAGCCTGGGCAATCGACCGGTTGTCTATTTTAGCTTTGAAAATTTACCATATGCAGCTAGAGACCGTGCGAGAAGATGCATCAGAAAGTCATAAACAAAGCTGTCAAACAAAACTAAACACACTTTTAGAACAGCGTACAGATTTGTCATCAGCAATAGACGATTTGTTAGAAGATATTGCAAATGGCGATAAATACATGAAAGTTTATAAGCAAATGAAAATGTATAACGACGACGAACTAAACCCTGTTTTAAGAGGAATTAAATAAGTTATTTTTATTAGTGTCGGATCTCAAACACATACTCGTCATAAGACTCTCGTCCATGGGAGATGTCGCAATGACCGTTCCGGTATTATCTGCTTTCTCAAACGCATATCCCTCCATTAAACTCACAGTACTGACCAAAAAACAGTTTGCACCGTTGTTTAGAGATTTGAAAATGGTGTCGGTTATTTCTGCAGACTTCAAGACGGATTACAAAGGTGTTTTTGGGTTATATCGTCTTTCGAAATCGTTACGAAACACCCAAGTAGATGCGGTTGCAGACTTGCATAACGTATTAAGAACAAAGGTTTTAAAATTCTTTTTACCAAGAATTAAGTTCAATCAAATTGATAAAGGCCGCGCAGAAAAAAAGGCATTAATAACAGCTAAAAAAAGAGCTCCCTTGCGCACAACAAAGCAACGCTATGCGGATGTATTTAGAAGCCTTGGATTTGAATTTGAAATAGACAACCCCACCTTTCCTGCTCCTAAACGATTAGATGCTATAACCACAAAAAAACTTGGGGCGTTTTCCAATTCCAGTATTGGGATTGCACCTTTTGCAGCATATGCTTCCAAAACCTATTCCATTTCAAAAATGGGTGAAGTAATTTCTAAACTTCAAGAAAAATCAAAACTATTGTTGTTTGGAGGCGGTGCAAAAGAAATTAAGCAACTCCAAGCGATTGCATCTAAACATTCAAATGTATTTTGTGTGGCGGGTAAATTTAGTTTGGCACAAGAACTTGATATTATTTCTAATTTAAAAGTGATGCTCTCTATGGACTCTAGTAATGGACACATGGCGGCAATGCTAGGAGTAAAGGTGGTCACGCTTTGGGGGGTTACCCATCCCTATGCGGGTTTTGCTCCATTTCATCAAGAAGAGTCCAATAACTTGCTATCAGATCAAGAGAAATACCCCAAAATACCAACATCAATTTATGGGAATAAATACCCCGAAGGGTATGAGTTCGCGATGCAAACCATCACTGTTGAAAGCGTTATAAAATCGGTTCAAGACGCACTTTAAACGTCATCAAAATCTACTTTAATGGCCGTTGAGGTTGGCTCTGCTTGACAACTTAAAACTAACCCTTCAGCAACTTCACTGTCCGTTAGTATACTATTTTGACGCATCGTAGCAGCACCTTCAGTCACGCGACAAATACAACTGCTACACACCCCTCCTTGGCACGAATACGGCACATCGAGATCATTAGCAAGACAGGCTTCTAAAATGGTTTGTTGTTGCGACATTACTAATGTTGTTTCTTCTTCATCCACAATGATCGTAACATTAGAATCCCCTTCATTAGCATTCGTGATGGGAGATTTTGTTGCAGAAGCAGTAAACAATTCAAATAGAATTTTAGATTGTTCAACTCCTTTTTCTTTCAGAATAGTATTTACGGTATTGATCATACCTTCAGGACCACACAGATAAAATTTCTGAGAATCATTTAGAATAGTATTGTTTTTAAGAATGTACTGAACGTTTCCGCGATCAATGCGTCCAAATAACGCCTCTTTCTCGTCGGCTTCACTATAAACAAATTGCACTTTTAAGCGATCGTTATACAGAGTTTGTAGGGTTAAAATTTCGTTATAGAAAATGGTCTCTTTAGGGCTTTTGTTACCATAAATCAACACAAAATTGCTGTCGGTATTTGTTTCTAGTACCGTTCGGGCAATACTCATGATAGGTGTAATTCCACTTCCAGCAGCAAAGGCCACAATTGTATTTTCAGCGTCCGTTTTCGGATCGTAAACAAAGCGCCCATTAGGAGTTCCTACCTCCAAAACATCTCCAACTTTTAACTGTGTATTGGCATAGGACGAAAACACTCCATTTTCAATTTCTTTAACGGTCACTGTAAGCAATTCACTGTGAGGGCTTGAACTTAAAGAATAATCTCTTCGAATTTCTTTAGAATCAATTATTGTTTTTAAAGTAATGTATTGTCCAGCTGAAAATGCAAAGTCGGTTTTTAAAGCTGGTGGAACCTCAAAAGTGAGACTCACCGCTTTTTCGGTTTGCCTTAAAATGGATTTTAGTTTTAAAGAATGAAATTGAGCCATGAAAATTTTTTAGCAAAAATAAGAAAGATTTAAGGGAATCATCTGTTAAGACTTCCCCAAAATTGAAACCGATGCTTTTATTATTTTAACTCAAAAGACTACATTTTACTAGTTTTATACAAAAAGATGATTATTTTTACGTCCTTGCATACGATAATGTGCCATCTTTTAGTTATGAATAAACAAAGCCGTTTCTGTTGAAAAATAGTTTTAATTATATAATTGTAGGTCTTCTAATCCTTTTAACTGTCTCAAGTTGTTCTAGGAAAAAAGATCGATTCTTAAACCGTTCTTGGCACGCTGTAAATACAAAATATAATGTTCTTTTTAATGGGAATGTTGCTCTTGAATCAGGTAAAAAGGATGTCATTACTGCCTACAAAGACAATTATTGGGAAATCCTTCCAGTTGAACGGTTACAAATTACGGACTATGTTGATTTTAGTAACACATCAAAAAACTCAAGTATTGAACTTGCTGAAGTAAAAGCTGTAAAGGCCATCCAAAAACACGGGATGAACATTAATGGAAAAGAGAAAAACCCTCAAATAGATGAAGCCTATATGTTATTGGGGAAAGCCCGTTATTTTGACAACCGCTTTATTCCAGCATTAGAGGCGTTCAATTATATCTTGTTTAAATATCCTGCAAGTAGCAATATAAATTTAGCAAAAATTTGGCGCGCCAAAACCAATATTCGCCTTCAAAACGAAGATGTAGCGATTCAAAATTTAAAAAAACTTATAGAGCTGGAAAAATTGTCTAAATACGATATAGTAGAAGCATCATCTACTTTGGCACAAGCCTATATTACAACCAAATCCTTGGACAGTGCGATTACACAATTGCAAGTGGCTTCGAAGTTTACGAAAAACAACGAACAACGTGGACGATTGCATTTTATTGAGGGTCAGCTCTATTCTAATTTAGGTAAAAAAGACAGTGCCAACCTTGCGTTTGACAAAGTGATCGCTCTCAACCGTAGAAGCCCAAGAGTTTATATGATTAACGCACATTTAGAGAAAATCAAAAATTTTGATTCCAAAAATGGAGATAAAATCGCTCTTCAAGATCTCCTTGAGGACTTAGAAACCAACAGAGAAAACAGACCTTTTTTGGATCGAATCTATCATCAAATTGCTCAGTATCAACTTCAGAACCAATCCGATTCAACAGCCATCTCATATTTTAATAAATCATTACGAACCAATTCTGAAGATGAGCTTTTAACAGCAACAAATTACCAGATTTTAGGGGATTTAAATTTTGATTACTCCGAGTACAGTTTGGCAGGATCCTATTATGATAGCACCTTATTAAACCTTAAAGAAAACAGTAAACCGTTTCGTGAAATCAAACGTAAACGCGATAATTTAGAGGATGTTATTTATTACGAAACTATTGCTCGCGATAACGACAGTATTTTAAATGTTGTAGCGATGTCAGATTCTGAAAAAGAGTCCTATTTTCAATCTTATATTGAAATCTTAAAGGCAGAAGCAGAAGCCTTAAAAAAAGCAGATAAATCCTCAGAAAACTCTTTTGGACCTTCTCAAAACTTAGGATTCCAAAACGGAAAATCATTCTACTTTTATACTCCAATAACAGTCGCTTTCGGAAAAAATGAATTTATTAGAATATGGGGCGATCGCGCTTTAGAAACCAATTGGCGATGGTCGAGTAAATCTGCACAATCGGATTCAAAAGTGGAAAATGAAATTGCTAAGGTCGCCGAAGAACAACAACAAAAACGGTTCTCAGTAGAGTATTACTTGACACAACTTCCAACCCAAGAAAATGTACTAGACAGTATTTCTAAAGAACGGAATTTTGCGTATTACCAATTGGGGCTTATATACAAAGACAAGTTTAAAGAATATAAACTCGCCAAAGACAAGCTCGAGCAGTTGTTGAACCAAAACCCAGAAGAGCGCCTTATTTTGCCGGCAAAATATAACCTTTATAAATTGTATGCGTTATTAGACCTAAAACGCTTGCAAGCACTAGCAAAAGCAGACATTATTAAAAACCATCCAGATTCTCGATATGCAGAAATTTTGTTAAATCCAGAATCCGCATTATTAAATAACGAGAATAGCCCCGAAACGCTCTATAATAATCTATTTGCCCAATTTGAATCGGGCGAATATCAACAGGTCATTGAGGGCTGCGATTTACAGATTGTTCGACTAGATGGCGATCAAATTATACCCAAGTTAGAACTTTTAAAAGTAACGGCTAAAGCACGCTTATTTGGTTTTGAATCGTATAAAGAAGGATTGAATTTTGTGGCATTAAATTATCCAAGTAGTATTGAGGGGAAAAAAGCGGCTCGGATGTATGAAACGGTGATTCCACAACTAGAAAGTGCTGAGTTTGTTCAGGATTCAACTCAAACTAATTTTAAAACTATTTTTAAATTTGAGACCTCTGAAACAGATGAAATTAAAACATTTGAAGAAACCTTAAGTACTGCTATTGAAGATGTTGACTATTTTAAGTTAAGTGTTTCTAAGGATCGTTACGATACAAATACTATATTTGTAGTTGTTCATGGCTTAAAAAGTGTTCAAGGTGCATTTGGATTTGTAGAGATTTTAAAAGACAAAAATGACCTTGAAATATCTAAACCATTTTTTGGAATTTCTTCCAAAAACTATCAAACCGTACAAATTCACAAGAATTTAGAGGCTTATTTAGAAACAATAAATTAAAAACAAAATCTATGTTCGCAGAAAACAAAAAATCAAATTCAAACTCATTTTCTCAACAGAACACAATTGCTCAAGGGACTACCTTTAATGGCGATTTAACAAGTGAAGGCGACTTTAGAATTGAAGGCTCTATTAATGGGTCTTTGACGACTTCAGGAAAGGTTGTTATCGGAAAAACAGGAGCTTTAGAAGGCGTTCTAACTTGCGATAATGCAGATGTGGAAGGGAAGTTCAAAGGGACGTTAGATGTTTCAGGCACACTTAACTTGCGCTCGTCTGCACATGTAGAAGGCGAAGTGCAAATTAGCAAACTGGCGGTAGAACCAGGGGCAACATTTAATGCAAATTGCCTCATGAAAGGATCTGTAAAAGAATTGAAAAAAGAACCAGAAGCAGTTTTATCCCAAAACAACTCTAAAAGTGGACAGTCCGCTTAAACAGTTCGGAATACTATCGGCTATAGGCCTCCAAATGGGCATAATTATTTATCTTTTTGTCCGTTTAGGGAAGTGGCTAGACTACACTTATAACCCAGATCAAAAACTATTTCTAATCCTTTCTACACTTTTTGGAGTCGCTATTTCGCTTTATCTCGTTTTAAAGCAACTCAATAGAATTAAATATTAATCTTCTTTTTTTTGCCTCTGATGTTAAAGCATCCAATAGTATTATTCTCTATCCGCCTGATTTTAGCAGTTCTTTTGGCATTTGCGCTCCATTTGGTCTTGCTTCATAACGCAGACCTCCCGCTGTTTGAAAATAAAATTAGAGCCTCCTATGTCATAAACACGATTCTAACAATTGGAATTGTGTATTTAATTTTTGCTCTAAAAAAGAAATACCCCAATCAGATTGGGTTTTTATTTCTTGGCAGTAGTTTCGTTAAATTTTTGATGTTTTTTATGCTGTTTCATGGCCCTTATAAAGCAGATGGAAACATTGATACACTCGAGTTTTTAGCGTTTTTCATCCCCTATGGCATTTGTTTGATTTTGGAGACAATTTACCTTAACAAATGGCTAAATGAAATGTAGATTTTAGCCTCAATTTTCTTCTACATTTTTAAGTCTAAAATAAAGACTAAAAATTGTTTTTTGTTTTTATTTTAATACATAACTTTGCATCGATTTTTAAGTGACCATTAAACAGTGTTATGCGAAGTAAATTAACAATAAGATTAATTACAATACTATTTTTCACTTTCCCCTTTTTATCAATGGCAGGAGGTGGAAAAGAGACCGGAACGGACATCAAATCCGAAATCAAGGCCTATATCCAACACCACTTAGAAGACACTTATGACTTCGGTTTGTATTCCTACACAACTGATGAAGGCGAGCATAAGTATAAAGGATTCCCATTACCAGTAATTTTATGGGATAACGGACTGCAAGTTTTTTCATCCTCAAAATTTCATCATGGAGAAACTGTAGCTCAGGTCGGGGATGCATATTACAAACTCTACCATGGGAACATCTATAAAACGGATGCCGAGGGGACAATTTCTTATGACGAAGATCATCACGCCACCAACGTAAAACCACTTGACTTTTCGATTACAAAGAACGTATTTACAATTATGATCGTTTCATTAGTGTTGTTCTTCGTGTTTTCTAGAATGGCAAAAACATACAAGTCAAATTCAATTCCCTCTGGAATTGGTAGAATTCTTGAACCCATTGTATTGTATGTTAGAGATGACATCGCAATTCCAAATATTGGCAAAAAACATTATAAGCGTTACATGAGTTATTTGCTCACTGTGTTTTTCTTTGTGTGGACCATCAATTTATTAGGGCTAACCCCCTTAGGAATCAATGTAACCAATAATATTGCTGTGACGTTTTGTTTAGCAATGCTAACGTATGTCATTACAACATTTACAGCAAAGAAAGACTATTGGATGCACATATTTTGGATGCCAGGCGTGCCAAAATTAATGCGATTGGTCTTGGCACCGATTGAACTCTTAGGAACAATTATTAAACCATTTTCATTAATGATCCGTCTCTATGCAAACATCACTGCAGGACATATTGTACTAATGAGCTTAATTGGTTTGATGTTTATTTTTAAAAGCTGGTTAGGGAGTTCACTCTCCTTTGTATTAGCATTTGGATTAGGAATATTAGAATTATTAGTAGCAGCCTTACAGGCATATATATTTACCATGCTATCGGCACTTTATTTTGGGTCGGCAGTAGAAGAGCATGATCACGATCATGCACATTAACAAACTGAATGTTTAATTTTTAATTTATATATTATGGAAATTCCAAGTATTGTTGGAGCAGGTTTAATCGTTATTGGAGCAGGAATGGGAATTGGTAGAATTGGCGGATCCGCCATGGATGCAATTGCACGTCAGCCAGAAGCATCTGGTAAAATCCAAACAGCGATGTTAATCGCAGCTGCACTTATTGAAGGTATTGGTTTTGCGGCATTATTTGCAGCATAACAAACACCAAAAAAACAACTACAACGGTTGGTTGTAGTTGTTTTTATTAAAAAATTAAGCAAAAGTAATTAACGATAAATGTTATTATGGAAAAATTAATTGAACAATTTTCATTTGGGCTGTTTTTTTGGCAACTTTTTCTTTTTGTAGGCCTAGTTCTACTTCTTAAAAAGTTTGCATGGAAACCAATTCTTGACGCTGTTGAGGCTCGTGAATCGGATATTAAAGATGCAATTTCTGCAGCTGCAGATGCTAAAAAAGACATGGAAAATTTGCAAGCAGACAACCAAAAGCTTTTAAAAGAGGCACGTGCAGAACGCGAAGCGATGCTTAAAGAAGCACGTGAGCTTAAAAACACGATGATTGAATCTGCTAAAACAGAAGCAAAAGAAGAAGCTAGTAAGTTAATCGCGAATGCAGAAGCAGCGATTGAATCTGAAAAGAAAGCTGCAATTGCCGATCTAAAATCGGTTGTGGCCGAACTTTCTATTTCTATTGCAGAAACCGTAGTTCGTGAAGAACTTTCAGACCCCTCAAAGCAAGAAAAATTAGTGGAATCAATGTTGAAAGACGCTACACTTAACTAATTATCATGGCAGGAACAAGAGCAGCAATTAGATACGCTAAAGCCGTTTTAAGCTTAGCATCAGACAACAAACAAGCCGCAGTAGTGCAAGCAGACATGGCTCTAATCAGTCAAACGATTGCAAATAACGCTTCTTTGGAAGCAGTACTCAAAAGCCCTGTAGTAAAGCTCTCTGAAAAAGCAGATGTATTGAAAGCTATTTTTTCCTCTGTTAGTGAAGAAAGTAAATCGCTGTTCAATACTCTTGTGACCAATAAAAGAGTCGATATCCTAAGTCAAGTAGCTACCCAATTTGGGATTCTATACGACATAGAAAATAATAAAGAAAACGCCTTTGTAACCACTGCAATTCCGATGACTTCCGAAATAGAAGCCAAAGTAATGGCAAAGCTTAAAACCTTAACCACAAAGGAAGTGACCCTAAACAATTCTGTAGATGAAACTATCCTTGGAGGGTTCATCCTAAGAGTTGGAGATCAACAATACGATGCGAGTGTTTCGAATCAATTAAATACGTTAAAACGTAAATTTACAATTAACTAAAACTATACTGAGATTTAATCAGAAGTATAAAATAAATTAAGATGGCAGAAGTAAAAGCAGCTGAAATATCAGCAATTTTAAAACAACAACTTTCAGGTTTCGAAGCAACAGCTTCATTAGATGAGGTTGGAACTGTATTAACTGTGGGAGATGGAATTGTGCGTGCATACGGACTTTCCAATGCAGAATATGGCGAACTTGTACAATTTGAAGGAGGTCTGGAAGGGATTGTATTAAACCTTGAAGAAGACAATGTTGGAATCGTACTTTTAGGTGCTTCTAAAGTAGTAAAAGAGGGTTCAACGGTAAAGCGTACTGGACGTATTGCTTCGATTAA